>Ga0105103_10000295_pt1 | contig 27716 bp, 29 predicted proteins | sample PPLLaktember2015_2_FD_79107 | JGI IMG/M metagenome (GOLD analysis project Ga0105103, IMG submission 79107) | Freshwater sediment microbial communities from Prairie Pothole Lake near Jamestown, North Dakota, USA - PPLs Lake P7 Core (6) Depth... | ecosystem: Environmental > Aquatic > Freshwater >...
TATCGACAGCCTGCTCGACATATCCGTTGAGATCTCCGTTGAGATCGGAAGAACAAAAATGTCAATTGGCGAACTTCTTGCCATGTCGAAAGGCTCTATTGTTGAACTGAACAGGCTTGCCGGCGAATCGGTAGACGTCTACGTTAACGAAAAACTGCTCGGGAAGGGTGAAATCGTTGTCGTGAACGAGCGCCTGGGCGTAAGGGTTACCGAGATTGTGACTCCGAAAGAAATGGTTCAAAAACTTGGATAATGGAAACCTCTTTTAACATAATGCGTGTAATTCTTGTCCTTATCGGCATTATCGCCGGGATGGTTTTCCTGTATAGATTAGCCGATAAGTACAAATTCAACTTTAAGCCAAAATGCACAACAGAATACGGTCTTAAAAAACTGGATACAATCCACATTGGTTACAAAAAGTTTATTTCGGTCGTAGAGGTGAAGGACTATGTTCTTGTTCTGGGTGTTGGAGAGAAAGAGATGTCTCTTCTTACAAAATGGAAGAAAGAGGATAAGGTAGCGTGAGGATACTTTTCGTTGGGATGATTGTGTTCACCATAGTTTTTCTCCCTACATTTGCTTCTGCAAAGGCTCCTGAAACTAAAGGCAAGACCGAGTCAAAGATTGATATTATTAGTTCCTTTACAGGCAGCGAAGGAAGCAAAAATCTTATCAGTCTTGTTCTACTCCTTACCATCCTGGCTTTTGCTCCAGCAATATTACTTCTCATGAGTTCTTTTACAAGGATAGTGATTGTTCTTTCATTTCTCAGGCAGGCAATAGGTATTCCTCAGCTCCCGCCCAACCAGATTATTATTGGCCTTTCACTTTTTTTGACATTTTTTATTATGGCACCCACCTATGAAAAGGTTCACACGACAGCGCTTGGACCTTATATGAGTAATAAAATAGGCTACGAAGAGTTTATTTCCAAGTCATCTCAGGAGATGAGCACCTTCATGTTGAAATTTACCAAGGAGAAAGACCTTGCTCTCTTTGTCAATCTTGCTGGAATTCCAAAACCAAAGAATGAGAGCGAGATACCTCTCCGCGTTGTAGTCCCTGCATTTGCCATTAGCGAGTTGAAGAGGGCTTTTCAGATCGGCTTTCTTCTCTATATCCCTTTTCTGGTAATTGATATGGTTGTGGCAAGCGTTCTTCTCTCAGCAGGTATGATGATGCTGCCACCCATATTCATATCGCTACCCTTCAAATTGATGTTGTTCGTTCTGGTTGACGGATGGAATCTTCTCGTTGGTTCCATCATAAAAGGTTTTTACTAAAGAGGTGCGTCATGAGTCAGGATCTTATTGTTCAAATATTCAGAGAGTTTTTAAAAACTTCTATCCTTTTGATGGGTCCCATTTTAATTGCAACGATTATCGTTGGTCTTCTTGTAAGTATTTTCCAGGCAGCAACACAGATACATGAGATGACCCTTGTTTTTGTTCCAAAAATAATTGTTATCGGTCTGTGCCTGATGATTCTCTTCCCGTGGATGCTTAACCTTATGATCTCCTATACAGTGAACTTATTTTCAAATATACCGGCATATGTGAAATAGGATTTTCATGGATTTTACGATGAACATTCAGACATTTTTGCTGATTTTCTCCAGAGTGGTTTCAGTCCTCTGGCTTTTACCTATCTTTTCATCAAAGGCTGTATCAGTTCCTTTCAAGGCAGGGGTATCACTTCTTATTGCATACCTGCTCTTTGATTCCATTGGTGTTGATCGCTCGTTCAGCAGTGATCCATACTTTCTCTTCCTTTTCGTTATAAAAGAAGTGTTCATTGGTCTTTCTATTGGATTTTACGTAAGAGTTCTCTTCACGGCCGTTAATGTTGCAGGAGAGATCATATCAATCCAATCAGGCTTTTCCTTTGCCCGATTCATGGATCCCCTGTCCATGACCCAGGTAACGGTTATTGAACAGCTCAAGAATCTTCTTGCTATGATGCTTTTCCTGGCCATGGACGCTCATCACATTCTTGTCAGGGCTATAGTAGCCAGCTTCAGGGATGTTCCGATCGGGAGTGTTACCATACAACAATCATTTTTTCAGTATTTGATTACTGTCTCAGGCAGGATATTTGTGACTGGTTTTAAGATTGGCGCCCCCATAATCGTAACCCTTATGTTCGTTGAAATTGCTCTCGGAATACTCTCGAGGATGATCCCACAGATCAATATTTTTATCGAAGGTGTACCTTTGAAAATTCTTGTAACCGTAATAATGTTTTCTTTCTCTCTCGGTGTCATTGTTCCGGTAATTGTAAATATGTTCAAGGGAATGGATGGAGAAATTCTGAGATTATTCAGGTTGATGGTATAGAAAATGGCAGAAACGTTTCAGGAAAAAACAGAACAGCCAACCGAAAAGAGGCTCGATGAAGCCAAAAAGAAAGGCCAAATAGCACAATCAAGAGAGCTGCCGCTGTGCCTCATGATTCTTTTCACGGCAATTTTTCTGTACTTTATGACCTCTCACGGTTTTCAAGAGATGTTTAAAGTTTATGTAAGCTATGTAAGAAATATAAATCTTGACATAAGTGCATCAAATATATTCAGCATTCTTTCCTTTGGTGCTTATCGTTGGGCATGGATCATGATGCCTCTCTTTGCGCTCCTCGTAATCTTAGCGATATTAGGAACCGTCCTGCAGACCGGTTTTATATGGAGCACCGAGGCAATGCAGTTTAAGTTAGAAAAGCTCAATCCTTTCAATGGAATTAAAAAACTCTTTTCCAAGAGGTCTGCCATTGAAGTCTTGAAGTCAATTTTAAAAATCGCGATCCTTGCTTACATAGCTTATTCAATTATCATAAACGAGCTGCCGTCAATCCTCTCGCTTCCCGGAAAAGACACTGGAATGATCGTATCCTATCTCGGCACAACATGCTTCTATCTGGCAATAAAGGTTGGCGTCATCTTTCTTTTTATTGCGGCCCTGGATTTTCTCTTTCAAAAGTGGCAGCACAAGAAAGATTTGATGATGACGCACCAGGAAGTGAAAGAAGAATTCAAGGAGCGTGAGGGCAATCCTCTTGTCAAATCAAGAATCAGAAGCCTTCAGCGCGAAATGGCTCGGAGAAGAATGATTGAGGATGTGAAAACTGCCGACGTCATTGTAACCAACCCCACCCATTTTGCAATTGGCCTTAAATATCAATTTGGAGTCATGCCTGCACCAAAAATTGTGGCAAAAGGTGCTGGGTTTATTGCAGAGAAAATCAAAGATGTTGCTCGTTTGCATGGTGTTCCTCTAATGGAAAACAAGCCTCTTGCCCGGGCCTTATTTTATGTCGTTAAAGTAGGCGATTACATTCCTGAACAATTTTATGTCATCGTTGCCGAACTTCTTGCTGAGGTCTACCGGCAGCGGAACAGGTCGAGGGTGTAATGGGTAGATTTGGAGCAGGTATGAAAGAGAAAAGTGACATCTTTGTGGCGGTTAGTGTCGTCTTCGTCATTCTCATTATGATTGTTCCCCTGAACTCCTTTTTTATGGATATATTCCTAACCATCAGCATTTCTCTTTCAATACTAATAGTCTTCATTGGTATGTACATCAATAAGCCCCTTGATTTTTCTGTTTTTCCATCCGTGCTCCTTATCGTAACGCTGTTCAGGCTTTCCCTGAACATTGCTACTACCCGTCTTGTCCTTGTCCACGGGGATGAGGGGGCACATGCAGCCGGTTATATTATAAAAGGCTTCGGAACCTTCATCGTTGGCGGCAACTATGTTGTTGGGGCAGTTGTCTTCTTTATCCTTACTATTATCAATTTTGTTGTCATTACGAAAGGTGCCGGACGTGTAGCAGAGGTAGCAGCGCGATTTACCTTGGACGCAATGCCAGGTAAACAGATGAGTATTGATGCCGACCTGAATGCCGGTCTTATTGATGATGCCGGTGCAAGGAAGCGACGTGAAACTGTTGAAATGGAAGCCGATTTTTACGGTGCCATGGATGGTGCAAGTAAATTTGTCCGCGGCGATGCTATTGCCGGAATAATCATCATATTTGTAAACATTGTTGGCGGACTCGTTATAGGTGTTGTTCAGAAGGGGATGTCCTTCAATGAAGCATTGACTGTTTATACAATCCTGACTATCGGCGACGGTCTTGTAAGCCAGATACCTGCCCTCCTTACCTCTACTGCTGCTGGTATCATCGTAACACGCGCTGCAAGCGAGACGAATCTGGGAAGCGCAATGGTGACCCAGCTTTTCCTTCAACCAAGGGCCATGCTTCTTGCGTCAATAGTAATCTTATGCATAGGGCTTGTCCCAGGAATTCCTCTCGTACCATTCCTCGTTTTATCGTCCTGTACCTTCGGGACAAGCTATATAGTGGGAAAAGCTAAAAAGGAAGAAATAGTAAGCGTTCCAGAGGTGACAGGAGAAGAGAAGGATAAAAGCGAACTCATTCAGCCCATGGAGATTCTTGAAATTGAGATTGGATATGGCCTCATTCCAATCGTTGATGCTGAGCAGAGCGGGGAACTTCTTGATAAGATCAGGGCTATTAGAAAGCAGATGGCTGTTGAACTTGGTATTGTTGTGCCACCCATGAAGTTGCGGGATAACCTACAATTGAAGGCCGGTGAATACCTGATACTCCTCAAGGGAATAGAGATGGGACGGGGAGAGCTTATGACCGGATACGTCCTTACCATGGGTCCAGAAGATAAACAGAAAACCATAGACGGAATTCCAACAAAGGAACCTGTTTTTAACCTGGATGCTTACTGGATTAGAGAAAAGGATAGAGATCAATATGTTGCTGCTGGACTCACCGTAGTTGATCACCCCACAATCGTTGCAACTCATCTTACTGAAATCATAAGAAATAACGCTCATGAACTTATGACAAGGCAGGAAACTCAGAAACTGATCGATACCGTATCTGCTACTCATCCGAAGGTCATTGAGGAAATTTCTCAGAACCAGATTAACGCAGGTATTGTCCAGAAAGTGTTGCAAAACCTTCTGAGAGAACAGGTATCTATCCGAGATCTTATAACGATACTCGAGGCAGTTGCAGATGCATCGTCGACCTCGAGAGATCCTGAACTTATAACCGAATTTGTGAGACAGCGAATGTCAAGAAGTATCCTGAAGCCATATCTCATTGATGGTATCCTCAACCTTCTCATATTGGAAAAAACGCTTGAGGAGAAGCTTATTAACAGCCTCCAACCTTCAGAACAAGGGACTTATCTTGCTCTTGACCTTACATTCAGCCAACGTCTGATTGAGAAGGTAGGAAACGAGGCAAAGAGGGCTATGATGCAGAATATTCAACCTGTAATCCTTGTACATCCTGTTCTTCGGGGTAAGTTACGTCGTTTCCTGGAGCGGTATATTCAAGGTACTACGGTCATTTCACATAATGAGATTCCGCCTCAGATAAAAATTCAATCGTTGGGGGTGATTAAGCTTAATGAGAGTTAAGACCTATGTATTTGAAGATGTAAAAGTAGGGATGGAGGCTATTAAAGCACAATATGGCTCTGATGCGATGATTGTCGATATTAAACAAAACGGCAATCATGTAGCACAAAAGAGTTGTGAAATCTCTATTGCCTTGGAAGAAGAACCTCAATTCAATACGTGCGATCTTGTGGACGTAAGAAAGAAAACCGAAGCGATATGGAATTATGCCCTGATGTTGATGAATGAACGACTCGCAGGTATAGAAAATGACATCATCAAAGAAAGGACACGAGAATATCCACTCCCTCTTAGAATTCTGTTTGACAGACTTGTTAAAAATGGTTTTGACCGTAAGCTTGCTTTGTCTTTGATCTCTGAAGTATTTGGAGAGATAGGGGATGCAGCACAGGAGAGTATAAGAGCGAATACTTCACTGAAAAGGGCGATAGCGCGGCAGATCTCGTTAGTTAATATCGTTGACGAGAGTGGACCGATCCTGATGCTTGGGCCAACAGGGTCTGGAAAAACACAGACAACAAAGAAACTTGCAAAAATTCTTAATACCAAAGAGAAGGCTGTTTCAATTATTGCATACGACCCATTCGCTAAAGAAAGTTACGATGATCTTATGTCATTCTCCGAGAGACATGGCCTTCCGTTTTCATTTACAACGAACGAGGAGGACGTCAGCTTTATTGTTGAACGTGACAGAAGGCAAAAAATTATTGATGTCACCGGGCATTTAAACATCCAGAGGAAGGTTCTTGAAAAACTGCGAGACATCAAAAAAATGATTGCCCTTCCTGCAGGAGCTCGTGACGACAAAATGCAGAGCTATTGCAGCAACTTCAGCGATGTCGCAAACTCTACGATAGGATTCACGAAGCTTGATGAAGAGGAGAGCCTTGGACACATCGGGCACAACCTGATAAATCTGGGACAACCTCTCAGTTTTCTGACCACTGGAATCGGTATTGACGACATTGTTATTCCTGACCACGAATCATTATTTAAAATACTTTTAGAGGGCAATACATGGAAAAAAGAAGAAAGAAAACCATTACAATAACCAGCGGAAAGGGAGGGGTGGGAAAATCATCTATTGTTTCCAACATGGCATATGTGTTGGGTGGAATGAAGGAGTCCACGTACATACTTGATGCTGATCTTTCGCTGGGAAACATTGACATCATGTTTGGGATGACCCCACAATTTAACATCAAGGATCTTATCCTCGGTAAAAAAAGAATTAGTGAAATCATTGTTGAAGGTCCATGTGGCATCAGGGTTATCCCAGCCACATCAGGAGTGGCTGAATTTTCCAATCTTTCCCTTGAGGAAAGAAACATACTCCTCTCATCTTTTTTGGAATTGCCGGAATACGATTTTCTTCTGGTGGATACTTCAGCGGGCATCTCGTCGAATGTCATCTATTTTAATGCAATCAGCGAAGACATCTTCATCGTTGTGACCCCTGACCCTGCAAGTCTTACGGATTCCTATGCTGTCATTAAAGTTTTACACAAGAACACAGGGAGAAAGAATTTTAACATCATTGTTAACATGGCCAAAGACGAGAAAGAGGCTGTGGACGTTTTCAAAAAAATTACCCGCGTTACAGACCGGTTTCTCGATGTGTATCTCGATTTCTACGGCTATATTCCTGTTGACAGGAATATCAATGTTGCTACGAGAAAGCAAAAACTCTGGGTAGAGCAGTTTCCTGACACTTTGGCAACAAAAGCACTTCAAAAAATTTGTGACAGAATGGTGGCGTGAGATATGTGGAAGAGAGCATATGCAAAAGCACAGGAAGACGACCGGGAAAGAACGATAGAAGAGTTTATCCCAATCATTAAAAACCTCGCATATAAGATCTCGAAAGGCTTCGAGGATAATTGTGTCATTGACGATCTTATTTCCGCAGGTGTAATGGGATTGCTCGAGGCAATGGAGAAATTTGATGTATCAAGGGGAATAAAGCTGAATACCTTTGCTTATCTGCGGATACGGGGCGCAATGATAGATGAACTCAGGTCTCGGGATTGGTTTCCCCGGAGTGCACGCTCAAAGGCAAAAAAGATCGGAGAGGTAATAAGAAAACTTGAGAATAAGCTTGGAAGGTATCCTGATGAGGGGGAAGTAGCAGAAGCGTTAAATATGGATCCAGAGGATTACCTCACCATGCTTAAAGATTACGGAAACCTGTCAATTCTTAGTATAGAGGGGATGTCAGAGATTTCAGGTGAAGACAGGGACAGGATAATTCAATATGTAATAGATGAGAGCGATGACCCAGAACAATATGCTGAATTTCATGAGATTGAAGGAATTCTCACACAGGAACTAGAAAGGCTTCCTGATAGACAAAGACTTGTCCTAAGTCTTTATTACCTAGAAGACCTTAATATGAAAGAAATCGCAGGGACAATTGGTATAACTGAGGCGAGAGTTTGCCAGATTCATTCCCAGGCCATAATGAACCTCAGAACATCTATGAAGAAACATCTTAAGAACTAAAGTTGGCTTTGCGATTACACGATAATATTAATGGTATTCACCATGGTAAGTTTAGACTATACTCTCAAGAGGATTAACAAAATCGACATCCTCCCTACTTTTCCTGACATTGTTGACGGAATAATCAGCGTCATTGAAGACCCAATGAGCTCTGCTTCTGACCTTGCAAAAAATATGGATCCTTCAATGATCGGAGAGGTTATGAGGGTCGCCAATACGGCTTACTTTGGCATGAAAAGCTTTAGAAAAATCTCAACTATTGAGCATGCAATCGCGATAATTGGCTACGATCATCTTTCTTATATTCTGCTTCAGATGCCTTTTCTGAAAATGGTACATGTAGATGATGAGACTTTTGACCGTATAGGCTTTATACGACATTCCATATCGAGCGGTGTTATAGCCAAGATCATGAGCACAACGCTTCATATTGCCAATCCACATGAGGTATATATCAGCGGCATTATCCATGATATTGGAATCATCATTATCTACCAGCATTTCCATCAAGCTTGGAGCATGATAAGCTCGATGGTTTACAATAAAAAAGTTCCAAGACTGGTGGCTGAGAGGGAAGTTTTTTCAGTTGATCACGGTTATATAGGGGCAGTTTTACTTGAAAACTGGAATATTCCTGAAAGTATTACAGAAGGAGTTAAATTCCACCATTCGCCTGGCAAATCAGAAATCTACAAAAACAATACAATTATTACTCACCTTGGAAATGAATTGTCTAAGAGGATTGATTTTGATAGAGATTTCATCGATTTTAATTATTTTCTAAGCAAACACAGAGACTTTATTGATTATATGGTTGATATGGGAGGACATTTTGCTCCCAGTGATGAAGTAATTTTTTTTGAGAAGATATTCACCTTGTTAAAAGGAGTGCATGGATACCTTCAGGGGACTATGGAAGGCGGGAAAGAGATAGATGATACGTGTAGTTGTTGTTGATGATTCATCATTCATGAGGAAGATAATCACAAGGATGCTTGAGAAGGATAAGGATATCCAGGTGGTGGAGACTGCCGCCAATGGTGAGGAAGCAATTGAGAAAATTGAAAAAGTAAAACCTGATGTAATCACTATGGACATTGAGATGCCGGTGATGAACGGCATTGAAGCGTTAAAGAAAATTATGGCCACTAATCCGTTGCCAGTGATCGTCTTGAGCGCCTTATCAAAAGAAGGTGCTGAAGTTACCATGGAGGCCCTCAATCTTGGCGCTTGTGACTTTATTACAAAAGATATGTCAGAAGGCACATTGGGTATAGCCTCAAAAGAGGTTGAACTTATCAACAAGGTCAAAGACGTTGCAAAAAAAAGAGTTAAGTTTCTTACAAGAAGGCTTGAACTCATTAAGAAGCCAATATGCATCAACAGAGATAAAAGAAACAAACATGCAATACTATCTATAGGCGCGTCAACAGGAGGTCCCCCAGCACTTCAACACATACTTACGAGTTTTCCTCGAAATTTTCCTGTTCCTGTTGTTATTGCCCAGCACATGCCAAAGCTATTTACTCAATCTTTCGCGCAGAGATTAAATAGCCTCTCCCAAATAGAGGTTAAGGAGGCAGAAGATAAAGAGCCTTTAAGGCCGGGTGTAGCTTTGATTGCACCTGGAGACGTCCATATGGGTTTAAAAAAAAATGGAAAAGATGTGACTATTGATTTCATTAAAGATACTCAATACGTCTACAGACCTTCAGTAGACCTCCTGATGTTTTCTACTGCACAGGTATACGATTCGAGTGCAATTGGTGTTATTCTCACCGGAATGGGGAATGATGGTTTAGTGGGGTTAAAGGAAATAAAAAGAAGGAATGGGTTTGTGATTGCCCAGGATGAAGAAACATGTGTAGTTTTCGGTATGCCAAAAGCAGTAATTAATTCAAATATTGCAGATGTTGTATTACCAATCGATAAAATCTCTGAGGAGATCATAAGAGCGCTATGAAAATGAAATTGAAGAGGCGTATGACGGCTCGCAATGACCGAAACAGGCGGCTGGAAAATGCAATACATGGAATTAGACATGGAGATGAGTTCGAAAGAGAAAAATCCATTGAGTACTTGATGAGCCGGCCAAATAAAAAAACTGTTGACCACATACTGCCGCTTCTTCAAGAAAAAGACACACCTACCAGAATGGCAGTAGTTGAGGTCATTAAAAAAATCGGTTACGCAAATATCGAAGCTATTGATAAGCTACTGGAAGATGAGAATGAAGATATAAGAGTCTATGCCTGTGAAATTATGACTAGCATGAAAAGTCCGGAGACTATACCTTACCTTATCAAGACCCTTGACAACGGAAGTGAGAATGTGAAGAATGCTGCCGTCATTGCCCTTGGAGAGTTTAATGATGAGCGGGCAGTTAATGCGCTTTTGGGCATGCTTCAGGATGATCAATGGATTGTTTTTTCAGCAATATGTAGTCTTGGTAAAATAAAACACCCTTCAGCCACCGCCCCACTCCTGCAAATCTTCCGGAACGGTGAAGAAGAGTTATCGCTTGCAGCATGTGAAGTGCTTATGGAGTATGAAAACGATGATATTCTAGACAAAATATTTATCACCCTCAAGGGATGGAGCAAGAAGAAACGTAAAAGATACATAGAATCGATCATTCAACAGGGAAATGAGAATCTTTTTCTTCGTCTCAAACAGAGCATTGGACAAGATCTTTTTGAGCATCTTTTAACATATGTTACATTTGATAAAGCAGAAGTAATTCCTATTTTGAATTTGATGACTCATTTCAAAAGTAAACAAACCTGCGATATTTTGCTTGAAACTCTCGTAAAAATGGATCCTGACGAATCAGAATATTTCGAGGTTTTACAGTTTTTTGCTTCTCTTTCTCAAATATGGAAGGACAATATTAAAGAATATATGTGCAAAGGAGATGAATACGCCCTAGTCATTATAAAAGCCTGTTCACAAGAGAAGATCAACATCCGAGAAGATGTGCTTCTTGCATCGTTTCTAACATCGTCAGCACTCGTAAAAAGAGAAATCGTTAAAAATGCAGCAGTAATCGTTCAAGGGGAAGGTTATGATCTTTTAAAAGAGGCCGTGAGGGATCCGGATGGTCATGTGAAAAGCTATGCTGTGAACGCTATCGGTGCTTTGAAACTCAAAAAACTAGAAAGTGAGTTAATTGAACTGTCAAAATCTGGATTCATGGATGTCAGAACCAATGCCATCAAGACATTGATTAATCTTAACCAGGGTGAAGCAAAGAGGTTGCTCAAACAGTTTGTTAAAAGTGGTTCAATTGATGATAAAAAAGTTTATCTTGCAGTAGCGAAAAACATCACAGGAGACGATAATTTCCCTCTTATTCAGGAATTATTTGATTATAAAGATGAGGATATTAAAAAGACTGTCGTAACCGTCATTGGCAACTTCATCGACGATGAGAGGTATGCCACAATTTTTCAAAAACTATTACAGGCTGATAATATTCCTCACGAAGTTTTAAAGATAATAAAGGAAAAAAGGCTAGCCCAGTTCAAGCCAGTGCTCAACAAAATCTTTACTAATACAAAAAAAAGCCTATGGACAAGGTACTATGCTTTGCTGGCTCTTGGAGCCTTTGAGGATCCTTTGCTTTTCGAATTATTTGTTAAAGGTCTGAATGATGAAAATAACCTTATTAAAATAGGTAGTCTCAAAGCCCTAAGCGATCTCAAAGACAAAAAAGCTGTTGTCTTTGTGAAGCCATTAATAAAAGATAAAGATGATGATGTTAGATCAACGGCTGAATTTGTTATGGACAGCCTTAAGATTCATAGGAAAGGGAAGGCAACGTTTTGACAAAAGAAGAGTTTGTTCTTTTAAGAGATTATGTTTACGAAAAATCAGGGATTCATTTTGCAGAAAACAAGGCGTATCTTCTTGAGAGCCGCCTTTCCAATAGATTGAGCGAGTTGGGTTTTAGCACTTTCGAAGAATATTATTATTTTTTAAAGTATGGCGGTAATAAAGTAAAAGATGAGATCATTAATCTCTTCAATGCGGTTACCACAAACGAGACGAGCTTTTTCAGAAATCCTCCGCAATTGGATGCCTTTAAGGTTATTGTTCAAAAGAATTATTTGCAGAATGGTATTCCTGCAATGCCAATGAGGATATGGTGCGCTGCTTGCTCTACAGGGGAAGAGCCATATACACTTGTTATTATGCTTCTTGAGATGATGGAGAAATTAAAAAAGAATATCCCCTTTAGTATTTTTGGAACAGATATCAGTACAAAAGCCTTAGAGTCAGCAAAAAAAGCACATTACAATACCTATAGCATTCGCAATATGGATGAATCTATTAAGAATAAGTATTTTGAAGAAAAAGATGGAAACTTCATACTTAAAGAAAACATAAAAAAATACGTTAAGATTGATTTTATGAATCTTATGGATACTAATGCATACAAGCTGTATAAGCAAATGGACTTTATTTTCTGTCGAAATGTCCTTATCTATTTTGACGAGAAGATGAAAAAGAAGGTAATTGATTCACTTTATGAATCGTTGAAACCACGGGGATATCTTACTATCGGTCACGCAGAATCGCTCCACAATATCTCGCGAGCGTTCAAGCCTCTCATATTCCCGGGAACGATTGCATATCAGAAGGGATAGGTTATGAAAAAGATTCTTATTGTTGATGATTCATCTACGATACGCAAATTAGTTAAATATATTCTTAAAAAACAAGAATATATGATATCAGAGGCGGAAGATGGGCTGGATGCTATGGAGAAGCTCGGAAACCTTGAGGCAGACCTTATTATAGTTGATCTCAATATGCCTAACATGGATGGCATTGAATTTGTAAAGAATCTTCGCAGTAACTACTATCATATGGATACACCGGTAATTATGCTTACAACTACAAAAGACGAAGACCTTAAACGTGATGCGATTCTGGCAGGTGTAAATCTATTTTTGAATAAGCCTGTTCAGCCAAATTTCCTTATTTACAAAGTTGAGAGCCTATTAAAGGGAGAATAATAATGGAAGAACAAACATCTCAAAACGACGAAATGAAGGAAATTATAGACGATTTTATTGTCGAGTCCAATGAACTCATTGAAAAAGTTGTCCAAGACATAGTAGAAATCGAAAAGAATCCGGACGATGAGATAATAAACGGAATCTTTAGGGCTGTTCATACTATAAAAGGAACTTCAAGCTTTCTTGGTTTTAATACCTTATCCAATCTCTCTCATAAAGCGGAAGATGTTCTCGGAAGAATCAGGAAAAAAGAGATGGAGCCAGATGCTGAAATTGCTGACACTTTGCTCGAGGCTTTGGATCTCATGAAGTTGATGATAGAAGATATAAGAGAAAAGGGGGCAGAAGACAGGGACGTGAGTAACACCCTGCAGAAATTAGAGCAACTTAATAAAGCTGATTCCCGCAAAAAAATCGGCGAGATGCTTATAGAGGAGGGTGTTATCTCGCCCAAAGAGTGCGAAGAATTACTTGAGAAACAAAAGCAAGAAGGTGACAAAAAGCTTGGGGAGATTGTTGTTGAAGAGGAGCTTATCACGGAAAAGCAATTAACCAAAGTTTTAGCTAAGCAGCAAGCACACAAAGAAGAGCAAACTATAAGGATTGATGTTAAGAAACTTGATGAACTGATGAACCTTGTAGGCGAACTGGTTCTTGGGAAAAATCGATTGATACTCTTAGACAGTCTTGCAAGAAAGGGATCTAATAATAATGGGATTTTTGATAGTCTTAGCGATGTAACAAATTACGTCGAGGCAGTGACCAACGATCTGCAACTTGCAGTAATGAGGGCGAGACTGGTACCCATTGGTAAACTTTTCAGCAAAGTGCCTCGTCTGGTGAGGGATCTTTCAGGTGAGTTTAAAAAACAGATTGACCTTAAAATGGAAGGTGAAAGCACAGAACTGGACCGATCTCTCATTGAGGCTTTACATGACCCGCTTATACATATAATCAGGAATTCTGTTGATCATGGAGTTGAGGCGCCCGCAGAGCGGGAGAAGAAGGGAAAGCCCCCAAAAGGCGTTCTTTCCATAAAGGCGTATAATGAAGGAAACCAGATAATTGTTGAGATCTTTGATGATGGAAAAGGGATTAATGTCCAGGCAGTCAAAGAGAAAGTGAAAGAAAAGGGTCTCATGAGTGAGAGCGAACTGAATGGTCTTTCAGCAAGGGAGACAATGGGCCTTGTTTTTATACCTGGTCTTAGTACAGCAAAAAAAGTCAGTAATGTATCTGGTAGAGGCGTTGGTATGGACGTTGTGAAGACAAATATCGAGAAGATGAACGGACAGGTATATATTGATTCTGAAGAAGGCAAATGGACCAGACTAACCTTAAAATTACCTCTTACACTCGCTATTATGAGAGCATTGATTATCAGGGTCAATGATGAATTGTTTGCTGTTCCACTCAACACGGTTACTGAACTTGTTAAACTCAGAGATGGCCTAATCAAGCCTGTTGACAAGAATGAGGCTCTTGTACTCAGAGACATGGTTATTCCCATTGTTGATCTTTCAAAAATTGTTGCTTCTTCTGAGAGCAGCATCGATGAAGGATATATTGTTGTGTGTAATATAGGAGAAAAAATAATTGGTGTTAAAGCCCATTCTGTTGTGGGACAGGAAGAAGTTGTAATGAAACCTCTTGGGGAATTTCTTGGAAACATTAATGGAGTTGGTGGCGCTACAATTCGAGGTGATGGCAAGGTAATACTTATCCTTGATCTACCTGCAGTCATTGAACACTATGGTTCTCTCCGGAGAGGTCTCAACCCTACAAGAGTTTACAATCAAATGTCGTTGAATTAATAAGGTGTTCTGAATAATTACATCTCACCATCGCCTGTAGTCTCAAATTCTACGATGGCATTGATTTCCATTGAAAAGAGATCTTCAAGGGGTACGTTATATTTTACAAGCATTTCTTGTATAAAGCCAAATTTTTCCTGTTCTAACATTTCGACTATAAGAATTAGGGTACCTATAAAGCCCTCTCTGCGAATCAGTGCATTATTAATATCCTGAGAAAGATTGAATTCATTTAGAATATCGGTGATTGGCCTCTCAAGAAGAATATCAATCAACGAGAGGGCACCTGCCATAAACGCGCTGTCTGCAGTAGCAGGATCGTTTGTTATTTTTTTGGATAGCAGCTCCATGATTCTACCTCTTAAGGCAGCTCGCTCTAACAAAGGGCTTGACTTATAATCCCCACCCTCTCCTGCAAAAAGGAGGAGTGTTACCCACTTCTGCAGATTGCGGTAGCCAAGCAGAGCAAGAGACTGACGAATCGATGTAATCTTTTGTGTAGTATAGAACGCTGCGGAATTCATGAACTTGAGAAGTTTATAGTTTAATTCAGGATTTTTCTTAAACAATGCTTCTATAGTGTGGAACTCTTCCTCTTTCGAAAGAGATCTTGATAACTCGATTAAAACCAATTGAGCGGGTGAGAGTGACTTTGCAGTCACAACAGAAGGTTTTGCAAAGAAATAGCCCTGGAAATAATCAAAACCTAAGGAATAACAGAATTCGAAATCTTCTCTCGTTTCCACCTTTTCGGCAAGAAGTTTCACGGGATAGTTTTTTAATTGGGCAACAACTTCTGTCAGCGATTGCCTATTATACATGGGGAGGTCTATTTTGACATAATTAGCTGAACTCATTACCGGAGAGAGAGGTTCACTGTAAATAAAATCATCCAGGGCGAGTTGGTAGCCTTCTCCTCGTAATTTTTTACAAAGCTCAACCATATTGCTTGTCAATTCAACAGTCTCGAGGATTTCAAGTACCATGTTTTCTTTGGGTATAAGATCAAAAATACGACTCTCAAGAATCTCAGCGTCAACATTAATAAACCCTTTTTTCTCACCAATTAGCCTCTTGAGACCAACGTTATTGAAGGCATTCACAATGACGCTCGCTGTTGCTTTAATGTTACTCGTAACGTCAGCATCAGATACCATGCTGTTCCGAAAAAGAAGTTCATAACCAAAAATCTTCTTGTTTTTGTTTATTATTGGTTGCCTTCCAATAAATACTTTATTCAATTCCATAATCGGTACCTCTTGGGCGTGGCACGTTAATTTATGTTGAAATATATTGGTATTTTTTATGCATAATGCCATTAGAGGAAATTGTGATTTCCATCAATAATGTTATCGGTTGGGGAATAGAGGAGATAAGAAAAAATAAAATAATTTAAGTTTGAGAAGCCTTTTAGCGATTATTGTAATGAGGAGGGCTTACTCTATGACTGAAGGAAGAATTTTACAGCTCGTAACTTTTAAATTAGGAAATGAGGAGTTCGGTGTTGACATTCTAAAGGTTCAGGAAATAAATAGAATGATGGATATCACAAGAATACCCAATGCTCCAGCTTTTATTGAAGGAGTTATAAATTTAAGGGGTAAGATCATACCAATTGTTGATTTAAGGAAAAAGCTGGGTTTTGATAATGGAAATGAAGGATCGGAAAAGACAACAAGAATAATTGTTGTAGAACTCGATGGTCTTGTCCTTGGTTTTATTGTTGACTCAGTTTCAGAAGTACTAAGAATACCGGAAAATACTATTGAGCCAGCACCATCAATTGTTGGTGGTTTAGATTCTGACTATATCGAAGGCGTTGGTAAGCTTGATAACCGTCTTCTGATTCTTTTAGAACTCAAAAAACTCTTTTCATCCAATGATCGGAAAGATATGGAAAATTTTGAAATGAACTAAAGTATAAGGAAAATTGACGATGGACACTTTTGATGTCAATTTATTGAGTCAAGTTAAGGCCTTAAATCAAAAAATGTCCATCTCTCAGGAACAGTTGCATCTAAAACGAAAATCACTAAACGAAGACAAGGAAAAAAGTAGATATCCCAGAAGAAAATCTGCCGGAGATTCTATGCAATATGAAGGAGAATCCCAAACAACATCAACTATAGAAGAAAAAGAAAACACGATCGATATTATTATATGAAAAAATTGCCTATATAGGAAAAAATTTCCTAAAAATTAAACTTATATTTTAAAGTAAAAAGCTCGTTCATTTTTCAAAATTCACAAATAAAGCACTTCGAATCATTCATTAGTCAATCAATTCATCACTTGAAGGCAAAAATGACTTTTTTTTGAGCTTCCAAAAGCCAGCTTAATTTTCACTGGCATAAGGTTTGCAAAACCCAATACATGAGGTTCATATGCTAAATGGTCTTTTCAGTAACTTCTCTGGTAAGTTTGTAAACAGCAGGCGTCTGGAAATTATTTCAAATAATATTGCAAATGTGTCAACGCCTGGTTTTAAGGTTTCACGACCTGTATTCAATGCTTTTACCGGTGAAGACGAAAGCGGCAATGAGATGCTTCAAAACACGTTCGTGAGCATGTATGATTCATATCTTAACTTTGCTGCAGCGCCGTTACTGGAAACAGGGAATAACCTTGATTTTGCAATAGAAGGAGAAGGTTTTTTTGTGGTTTCCACGAAAGATGGACCCATGTACACCAGAAACGGCAAATTTACCATTAATAATGATAAACAGCTTGTTACTGCCGATGGAGACCCTGTTCTTGGAAAAAGTGGAGAGATTACCATAGATGGTAAAGAGATCAACGTAGAGAATGATGGATCTATTTATGTTGACAATACTTTCGTTGATGCCATTAAGATTATTGACTTTGAAGACAAGAAGTACATCAGAAATTATGGAAAAAATCTTTTCATAAACACTAAGGAAGGAAGTTCAGAAGTTATCCCTGAGAGTTCCACCATAAGACAAGGATATTACGAAGCCTCTAATGTTGACGTAATGCGTGAGATGATAGAGATGATTCACACAGTTCGAGCATATGAGGCTTATACAAAAATTGGTGAATCTTTAGATAATGTTTTAGGCCAACTGATTGATCTTGCAAAGTTATAGGAGGTTACCATGATTAGAGCACTATGGACAGCAGGGACAGGCATGAATGTTCACCAGGCTAACCTTGATGTTGTTTCAAACAATATCGCAAACGTGAACACGAATGGATACAAAAAGAGTAGGGCAGATTTCCAAGACCTTATGTATCAGACATTGAGGTTGCAGGGTGTGACAAGTGAAGGCGGTAATCAGATCCCAGTAGGAATTCAAATCGGCCATGGTGCTATGTTGGCCGCGGTCCAAAAGGTGTTTCTCCAGGGTGACTATCAGATGACAGGGAATGAACTTGATCTTGCAATTGAAGGGAATGGATTTTTTCAGATAACCCTTCCTTCCGGAGATAAAGCATACACGAGGGCCGGTTCCTTGAAAAGAAACTCTGAGGGAAGAATTGTAACCTCTGACGGATACCCTCTGGAGCCCAATATTACCATACCACAGAATACGACAAGCGTTTCCATCGAAGCTGATGGAACGGTTTCTGCCCAGGTGCAAGGACAGACAGCTCCGCAGCAGATTGGTACAATAGATCTGGCCACCTTCCAGAACCCTGCAGGTCTGAAAGCTATGGGAAAAAGCCTTTTTCTTGAGACTGAAGCCAGCGGAACCCCTGTGACTGGAAGGCCAGGTGAGAATGGATTAGGTACAACGCTGCAAGGATACATTGAAATGTCCAACGTTAACGTAATGCAGGAAATGATTAACTTAATTATTGGCCAGAGGGCTTATGAGGTCAACACCAAGGCAATACAAGCGGCAGATGAGATGCTTCAGATGGCGACTAGCATAAGGAGATAATGAGTGTTCATTCTATCGGATAAGGTAATAAAATGAAGAATAATCTCATATGTTCGGCATTTATTTTAATAATTGTTTTTCTTACAGGAGCGAACGCCTATTCACAAGATAAGTCGTTCATCGAGTCAAAGATTTCAGATTTCATTAAAAAAATATACAGCGAGGATGACGATTTACAAATCAAATTTGGGAACATACCCCTTCCTTTAAGGGGCAGGCCTAATGTGAAGAACATAAGCTTTGCGAAAGCACCGGATATAAAAGGAGACGGCGTTTGCCTCGTTGAAATTGTTGATGGCAAAAGCAACAGAGATAGAAGTTTGTTTGTACCATTTCGGTCCATGAAAAAGACCAAAATCTATGTCATGAACCACAGCGGGAAAAAAGGTGATGTGCTGCGAGGAGACTCGGTAACGGCAAGAGAAACACAGTTCAACGAAAAGAAACCAGGTTATCCCTCAACATTAAATGACATTTTAGGCCGAACGCTAAAAAAAGATGTTACCGGGGGAACAGTAATATCATATTCAATCTTGGATGATCCTGTTATCATTCAAAAGGGAGAAATAGTTGATATCATAGCAGAAAACAAAAAACTTATTGTGCAAACAAAGGGCAAGGCTCTGGAAAAGGGTAAAATAGGCGATTCGATAAAGGTTAAAAATACCTTATCTGAGAAAGAGATTTTTGGCAAGGTAGTTGATGATAATACCATACTAGTGAAATTTTAGGTGTGCTTATGAAGATTATTGCCGTAACATCAGTGTGCTTGGTTCTTTTATCGGGATGTAATACGGTCTCGCAGTTTGAAGGATCAAGGATAAAGGATGAGCCTTTTGTATTAGACAACACATTCAAATATTCCAAGCAGGATTCGAGCAAAATCAGGCAGGGAACTCACCAGGGAACTATCTGGAGAGGCGATAATACTACCAATAATTATTTTGTTGACCAAAGAGCAAAAGGGATTGGAGACATAATAACTATTAGGATTATTGAAGTTTCACAGGCTTCCGAAAAGGCTACAACTGACACTGGAAGAAGTTCAGAAATTAACGCTAGCATAAGTAACTTTTTTGGGCTGGAGAAAAGCAACGCTTATGCAGCCGCCAATCCTTTGATCAAGGCAAACACAAAAAATGATTTTGCCGGGACCGGCGAAACGACAAGAACCGGATCTTTAAGTGCAACCATTTCTGCCAAGGTGGTTGATCTTCTCCCGAATGGAAATCTTGCGATTGAAGGGAAAAGAGAGCTCTACATTAATAATGAAAAGAAGGAGATACTCCTGCAGGGCGTCGTAAGGCCCAGGGATATTGCCTACGATAATTCTGTGTATTCTACGCAGGTTGCCGATGCAAAGGTTATTTATACCGGCATTGGTATTATAGGCGAAAAACAGAGACCCGGATGGCTAACAAGGGTGTTTGATATTGCGTGGCCTTTCTGACGCTTAAGGCATGGGTGAAATGATGGAAACAAAATGCAGGAAAAGCTTGAAAAATCACAAGACTGAACGAAAAAGTAGAATTGTTTCGGTTTCCACAAAGCAGATAAGGCTCAACGGAATTGCCATGCTTATTATATTTAGTCTTGCATTGTTTGTAATTTTGCCTGGAGAATCTAATGCTGCACGCATCAAAGATCTTGCATATATCAACGGCGTCCGGTCTAACCAACTGGTTGGCTATGGATTGGTTGTAGGGCTTAACGGAACTGGCGACAAATCAAACACTATCTTCACAAACCAGTCCCTTGCAAATATGCTCGAAAAAATGGGGGTCAGGATAGACCCAAAGCTTACCAAGGTAAATAACATTGCTGCAGTAACAGTGACGGCAGATTTGCCTCCATTTGGAAAGGTTGGCAACAAGATTGACGCAACCGTGTCGTCTATTGGAGACGCTAAAAGTCTCGGAGGAGGGATTCTCCTTCTTACCCAATTAAAGGGTGCTGATGGCGAGGTATATGCCATGGCCCAGGGGCCGCTGGTTGTTGGTGGTTTCCTGGCGAGTGGCACCGGCGCAACTGTTCAAAAAAATCACCCGACAGTAGGGCGAGTGCCGAATGGGGTAACTATTGAAAGAGAGATCAGTTATGCAGACATGAAATCAGACTCTATCCTTATTTCACTGAAGACGCCTGATTATACAACCGCGAGAAGGATGGCAGAGCGAATCAATCAAACTTTTGTTGGCGCAGCATATGCAAAGGACGGAGGTAGCGTTGCAGTATCGACCCCGGACGAACAGAAGCCCAATCCAGTGAAGTTTGTTTCCATGATTGAGAACCTAGATGTAAAACCTGACAACGCTGCACGGATTGTGGTTGATGAGAAGACCGGTACCGTGGTAATGGGCGAACATGTTCTTATTGCAACGGTAGCAGTCTCCCACGGGAATATTACCGTTCAGGTCAAGGAAGACGCAAATGTAAGTCAGCCTCTGCCATTTGCAAGGGGCGGAACCGCTACTACTCCTGATACCCAGATCAAGGTCGAAGAGGACAGGGGCAGATGGGCTGTTATTCCTGAAGGGATTACCATAAGGGAGCTTGTGAATGCCATGAACGCTACAGGTGTTCCGACACGAGATATAATAACCATACTCCAGACCATAAAGGCAGCCGGTGCCCTTCATGCTGAACTGGAAGTAATCTAATGAGGTTGGTGATAGCTCATGAGTGAGGGAGTGAAGTTAATGAAACCTATTCTCGATCCAGGATTATTATCGCACAGTGAAAACCTCAAGAGTGTAAAGCAATCATCAAAAGAAAATCCGGAAAAGATGGAAAAAGTTGCCGAAGATTTTGAGGCGCTTTTTATCTTCAATATGCTGAAGGAACTTGATAAAACAACAAAATTGACAGAAAAAGGTTATATGGAAGAGACCTATATGTCAATTGTTTACGACAAAGTAAGCCAGTTTCTTGCGAAAAACAAGGGAATAGGAATTAAAGAAATGCTCATGCGATATAATGATCGTGAAGGCGTTAAGTTTTAAATAAAATAGGCGATAAGAGAGGTAAGCATTGGAGGAGGTATACCATGAAAATTAATAATGAAGTAAAAAACAGTCTACTTGAAAGCCTCACAAAATCAAAAAATATTCAGACCTCTCAAGAAGCAGATGTTCAGAAGAAACAAAGCGGGGGCATTGCTGACAGGGTTGAACTGTCTGCAAGCAAAGACGAAATAAACAGGATCAAAGAGAAAGTAAAAGCAGTGCCTATTATAAGACAGGAAAAAGTGGATAGCATCCGTGAAGCAATTCAAACAGAAACATACAACGTTAAGGGTGAGCTTGTGGCAAAAAGCATTCTGAAAAACCACCTGCTTGACCAAATTTTATAGTCATGAGCGAAGAGATCCTAATCGAGATTACGAAGAAAGAATTACTTACCTTGAAACAGTTCCTTAAAGTTCTCAAGGAAGAGAGAGACGCCATAATCTCCTTCTCTCTTGAAGGAATAATTCGCGAAAACAACCGTAAAGAAGAAATCCTCAAGAAGCTTGAATACCTGGAGAAAGAGAAGGAAGCTTTTCTGGGGGGTGTTCCTGACAAAAAAACTTTGATAGAGAGTGATCTCTTCAGACCTTTTCGCGACGAAATTTATCATGTTATGGAAGAAGTAAAGATTGCATTAGAGAAGAACATGAAGCTTCTTTCATTTTCAATGGATCACGTAAAATCATCAATTGAAAACATCGTTGGATTCTTAAATAAAACCACATATGGTTCGAAGCAAGATAAAATATCTCTATTACTTTCAAGGGAGATATAGATGAGTATAGCATCAATATTGAACATTGCCAAAAGCGCAATGTTCGCCCAACAGACATCTATCCAGATTTCATCTAATAACATTGCAAATGTTAACACAAAAGGATATTGCAGGCTTGACCCGGATTTGAGGGAAGCCCCCCTCATTCCCACTGATTATGGCCTCCTCGGCAACGGGGTTGAGATTGCTGGTTTTGTTAGATATTTTGATAGGTTTCTGGAGGCATCAATTGCTTCGAGAAACACCAATTTGCAGGAACAAAAGACGGAAGTTACGTACTTTGAAAGAATAGAAAGCATTCTTAACGAAGACAGTTCCAAACTTGCTGAGAACGTAACGGAGTTTTTCAACGGTTGGCAGGAATTGTCGGCAGATCCCACAAACCTTGCCAGAAGAAGCAGTCTTGCAGCCCAAGGCGAAAACCTGGCGCGCACAATACGCAACCTTTACAGCGAGCTTACCGGACTTCAGAGGGAGTTGGACTTACAGGTCCAGGAAGAGGTAGACGAGATCAACGGTCTCACGGCCTCCATAGCCGATCTCAACCAGAAAATCATTGAGTTGGGGTCCTCTTCCACGACCGAGGCAAGTGATTACCTCAATCAACGAGCCGAGTTGCTCAAAGAACTTTCTGGAAAGATGAACGTTGTATCATTTGAGGATGAAGCAGGTTCCCTAACCGTTATGACTGCCAGTGGCCGATCTCTTGTGGCCAGAAATCGCTCATGGGAGCTTAGGACCCAGCAGGATCCCGTTGCCGGATTTCGAAATGTTGCATGGGACGATGGTGCTGGCAACTTCACCGACTTGACGAATGCTATTAACTCGGGCGAATTGAAGGCCCTTATGGATATGAGGGATGAATACCTCGGGGACGGGTTCATTAAAGACTTGAACAATCTGGCCGAGACAATTGTTACAGAGGTGAACGAACACCATAGTGTAGGATATGGCCTTAATGGATTCACCGATATCCTGTTTTTTAGTGAGCCCACATCAGGCAATTACGCAAGCACCATAGCCCTAAGTGTGGAGGTAAGTACAGACGTCAGATATATTGCCGCTGCCTCATCGGAGGATGATACTTCGGGGAATGACAATGCCCTCAATATTGCATCGCTCATCGATGAGGACTTGATAATTGGTGGGGAAAGCACAAGATTTACCACGTATATATCGACCATGATGAGTGAGATAGGGGATTTGACTCAGAATGCCCAGGAGTTGGCAGCCCACCAGAAAAGCGCCATGGAGATTATGGAACAGCAGAGAGAAAGTCTGTCGGGCGTATCGATTGATGAAGAATTGACAAAGCTTATGCAATATCAATACGCCTACCAAGCTGCGGCACGGCTTATCACGATAGCAGATGAGATGTTTCAGAATCTCTTAGAGGTTGCACGGTGAGGATTACTGATAAATTTAAATATGATCTTTTCCTGTATCAGTTCAACACTGTTAAGAATAGTCTTGACCGTGTTCAGGAGCAAATTGCCAGCCAGAAGAAGGTCAATCGGCCTTCTGATGATCCCGTCGCTTTCTCAACCTACGTGGGTTTAAATGCAGAGAGTATCTTATACGAGCAGCTTGACAAGAATATACAGCACGTTACGACCTTTGGACGGGTTTATGAAACGTGTTTCAACACTATGGGTGATCTTCTTGCGGATGCTAAAGAGGTTGCCATCAATCATGCCTCGGGTTCCATGGACAGCGCCTTAAGAGAGACTGCAGTCACACAGGTTGAGAGTCTTATTGAACAACTTGTTACGCTTGGGAATACGGTAGTTGGCGATACCTATGTTTTTGGTGGCAAGCAGTCCACTGCAGCACCTTTCAGGCTTAATCCTGATTATTCCGTAGATTTTCTGGTTGCTGAGGGTTCGGATGCTGCCAATGAGATATACGTAGATCGTGGAAGTACTGCACAATATAACATCTCCGGCAAGGAGGCCTTCTACGACCGGTTAAAAACCCTCTATGCGAACCCCGCAAACGCATATACTGGAGAAGTATCCCTCAATACGACGGATTTGGTATTTGTAGTAGACGCCACGAATAACACGATTTCCTGTAATAGCGATCCTACCGCAATTACTTTGACACAGGGCGTGTACACAGGTGCTGAACTTGCTTCTGAAATACAGGCAAGGCTTAATGATGCAGTGCCACCCGGAGAGGCAGGATACGTTGTTGCTTTCGATGCATCAACCCGTAAGTTCACGATTGCCAACAATACTGCCAATGAGGTAAACCTCGACTGGTCTGTCTCAACAAATGCAGCGGATTTGCTTGGTTTTAATCTTGTCGATTCCAGACTTGAAGAAAATGGCGGCCGTGATACGAGCGATATGGACACAGGCACCACCTCCTTTGCAGTGAGAATGCTGGATGAGGATTCCTACGAGTACTCAGTCAACGGAGGAGTTTTTTCTGGATCGGTGGATATCAACACGGGGACATATATAGACGGATCATTACAGGCCAATACAATCAACCGTGGCATAATGATTACATTCAGTTCAACAGACACCCCTCTTGCTGCCGGTGATACCTTTGAGATCAAGGATTACTCTATTTTTGAAACACTCAAAAACCTGAGAGAAGCTCTTGTCAACGATAATGCGACATGGAGTAGTGACAACATTTCGCAAATCAGTGATGCAGTCGATATTGTAAACGGCAATACCGCCAAAGTAGGCGTCAACCTGCAAACCATGGAAACCTTGACAGAGGCAAACAATGCACGGCAGCAGCGCACATCTGAGATCATATCAGAGACTATCAATGCTGATCTTGCACAGCTTGCCGTGGAATACAATTCCTTGTCAACTGCCTATCAAGCTCTCATGTATTCCGTCTCAAAGATGGCGAACTTGGGACTCTTAAATTACCTCTCGTAACTTCATTTCAACCTCCAAAGATTAGTTGTTTGTCATAACATCTTATTTGTAAAGTCCATAAGTCCTTACTGGTACGCATATTGCAATATTTTATGTGAAAGACTGAAATAGGGCATTATGTGCGATCCAACGCCTGGAAACACTTATATATTGTTTAAAAGTGTCAAGACAAAGGTTATGGAATGTATGGATTGTTGACGGAGACTAATCCTCAAGAGAAAAAGGAGACGATGAATGTTTGACGATAAGGTAGTTCTGATAACTGGTGGGACGGGCTCTTTTGGGCAGAGGTTTACCGGATATCTGTTCGAACACCACAGACCGAAGAAGGTCATAATCTTTAGCAGAGATGAATTCAAGCAGCATGAGATGTCAAAGAATTTCTCTGAATCGAAATACGCCATACGGTTTTTCCTCGGCGATATAAGGGACAAGGAACGTCTCTACAGGTCTTTCGAAGGTGTTGATTACGTGATCCACGCAGCAGCTTTAAAACAAGTCCCTGCAGCTGAATATAATCCGTTTGAGGCAGTTAAGACAAATATTCTGGGAGCGCAAAACATCATTGACGCAGCGATTGACAGAGGGATCAGAAAAGTTATTGCCCTTTCAACAGATAAGGCGGTGAGTCCCATTAATCTGTATGGCGCCACAAAACTGGCAATGGAAAAACTTTTCATAGCTGCAAACAGTTATGCGGGTTCTAAAGAGACTTCGTTCGCATTGGTTCGTTACGGCAATGTTATTGGGAGTAGGGGAAGTGTTATACCACTTTTTAATGGTATGAAAAATAATGGTATATCGAAATTTCCAATCACCGATGAAAGAATGACACGATTCTGGATAACCCTCGACCAAGGGGCTGCACTCGTTGCTCAAGCAGTGGAAGAGAGTGTCGGTGGGGAGGTCTTTGTACCTAAAATACCCAGCATGAGGATTCTTGATCTTATTCGGGCGATCTCAAAGGAAGCTGAGTACGAAGTTGTTGGTATACGTCCTGGCGAAAAAATCCATGAGAGCCTGGTATCAGAGGATGATGGTAGAAATACGATAGATACGATGGACAAATACGTGGTACTTCCCCCTTTTGCCAATGGAGGGAACAAGTATCATCGATATACCAAATTCTCCAGAATGTCTGACGGATTTTCGTATCGTAGTGATAATAATGTCCAATGGCTCACAGTTGAGCAAATAGAACAGTTTATTAAGGAATGTGGGTGTGAATAAATTAATTCCCTACAGCCGGCAGTCTGTTGACAAAGATGATATAGTGGCAGTTGTGTCTGTCTTGGAATCTGATTTCCTGACCCAGGGACCTGCAATCGGAAAGTTTGAATCTGCCTTAGCAGAGTATACGGAAGCACGATATTGCGTTGTTTTTTCCTCAGGTACAGCAGCACTTCACGGGGCTTACTACGCAGAGGGTCTTCAAGAAGGTGACGAAGTAATCACATCACCCATAACCTTTGTGGCTACTTCAAATGCTGCCTTATATCTCCGAGCGATGCCGGTATTCTCTGATGTTGAGCAAGATACTGCAAACCTGGATGCAGACAAAATAGAGGAACAGATTACTTCAAAAACAAAACTTATAGTACCGGTTCACTATGCCGGACATCCCGCTGATATGGTTAACTTCCATGCGCTAGCTGACAAACATGGACTTACAGTCATAGAGGATGCATGCCACGCTCTGGGAGCACAATATAGAAACGAGCATGACGGGTGGATTCCCATTGGGAGTTGCACCCATTCGGATATGACTGTCCTTAGTTTTCATCCAGTAAAACATATTGCTACAGGTGAAGGCGGGGCTGTACTTACCAATGATGATGAGATATATAGAAAGCTCTTGATGTTTCGGACCCATGGCATCACGAAGAGTAAGGATTATTTCACCGGTCGAGGGGCTTCCCAACAAGGTGAGTGGTATTACGAAATGCAGTCCCTTGGTTATAACTACCGTATGGCTGACATCCAGGCAGCGCTGGGGTATTCACAATTGACAAAGATTGAAAGGTTTGTAAAGACAAGGCGCGAAATAGCTGCCCATTATAATAAAGTCTTTCTGGGCAATCCTTATTTTGACATTCCAGTTGAACAAAATCATGTTCGGTGTTCTTATCATTTATATACGATACGACTAAAAAGTCATTTAGTCAGCAAGCGAGCCACAATCTTCGCAAGGCTGAGAGAAGAGGGCATAGGAGTCCAGGTGCACTATATTCCTGTTTATCTTCAGCCCTATTACCAAAAGCTTGGATACGAAAAAGATTGTTGTCCGCTGGCTGAAGATTTCTATAACAGGGCAATCAGCA
>Ga0105103_10000296_pt1 | contig 27619 bp, 23 predicted proteins | sample PPLLaktember2015_2_FD_79107 | JGI IMG/M metagenome (GOLD analysis project Ga0105103, IMG submission 79107) | Freshwater sediment microbial communities from Prairie Pothole Lake near Jamestown, North Dakota, USA - PPLs Lake P7 Core (6) Depth... | ecosystem: Environmental > Aquatic > Freshwater >...
CGACGTGTTCGACAAGGTCAGGCAGCTTCGAGACGAGTATCGCGCCAAGCCGCGCACGCCATGAAGGGCGGGCCCGTCACGTGGCTCGAGAACACGGTCGCGCTGAGCGTGCTCGCCGTCATGACCGTGCTGCCCATCATCGAGGTCGTCGCGCGCCTGGGGAGCGGCGTGGGTGTGCCAGGGGCCATCGTCCTGGTCCAGCACCTCACGCTCTGGATTGCCCTGTCGGGCGCCGCGCTGGCGGCGCGGAACGATCAACTGCTCGCGCTTGCCACGCTGCGCCTGCTGCCGGCCCGCTGGCAGCCGCGGGTGCGCGGGTTCACGAGCGGCGTGGCGGCGGCCGTCACGGCGGCGCTCGTGATCGCCAGCGCGGACTTCGTCCGGATCGAACGGGCCGCCGGGGGAACGGTGGCCCTGGGCCTGCCCACGTGGGTGGTGCTCACGGTGTTGCCGGGCGGGTTCGCGCTGGTCCTGGCACACATCGTCTGGCGCGCCGGCGACCACTGGCGCGGCCGGACCGCCGCGGCGCTCTGGACGGCCGTGCCGTTCGTCCTGGCGGTGGCGCCTCAGGACGCGAGCGCGAGCATCCTGCTGCCGGCTCTCCTGGTCATCGTCGCCGCCACCGCGCTCGGCATGCCGATCTTCGCGGCCATCGGCGGTGCCGCGCTGATCCTCTTCTGGGCCGACGCCACGCCCGTCAACGCGGTGCCTGGGGAAACATACCGCCTCACGACGTCGACGATGCTGCCCGCGGTGCCGCTGTTTGCGCTCGGAGGCTACGTCCTGGCCGCAGGTGGCGCGAGCCGGCGGCTCACGCGGCTCTTCACCGCGCTGGTCGGCTGGATGCCGGGCGGGCTGGCCATCGTCACCACCGCGGTGCTGGCGTTCTTCACGCCGCTCACCGGCGCATCGGGCGTCACGATCGTGTCGATGGGGGGCCTGCTGCTGCCGGTGCTGGTCGCCGCGCGGTATCCGCCGCGGACGGCGCTCGGTCTGGTGACGGTCTCGGGGTCGATCGGCCTGCTGTTTTTTCCGAGCCTGCCGGTGTTTCTCTATGGCTTCTACGCCGGCGAGCCATTCGACCGGCTGTTCGTGGGCGGTCTGGTGCCCGGCTTGCTGCTGTGCGTGGCCGTGGCGGGCTGGGCCGCGATGCGTGGCGGTTCGGGCGGCACGCCGCGTACACCGTTCGAACCGCGTGAGGCGGCGGCCGCCGTCTGGGCCGCGAAGTGGGAGCTCGGGCTCCCGGTGCTTGTGCTGGCGACGATCGTGACGGGCACGGCATCGCTGGTGGAAGCGGCGGCGCTGTCGGTCGTGTACGCGCTGCTCGTCGAGGTCGTCATCCACCGCGCCCTCGGGCCGCTGCGCGACGTGCCGCACATCGGCCTGGAGTGCGCGACGCTGATCGGCGGCTTCCTGATCATCCTCAGCGTGGCCCTGGGGTTCACCAGCTATCTAATCCTGCTCGAGGTGCCGGTGACGCTCGTTACCTGGGTGCGCGCGCACATCGAGTCGCCCCTCGTCTTTCTGCTGGCCCTCAATGTCCTGCTGATCCTCGCCGGAGCCATGATGGACATCTACTCGGCGATCGTGGTGTTCGTGCCGCTGCTGACGCCGTTGGCGGCGGCCTACGGCATCGACCCCGTGCACATGGGCGTGATCTTCCTCGCCAACATGGAGCTCGGGTACCTGATGCCGCCCATGGGGGAGAACCTGTTCCTGGCGTCGTATCGCTTCGAGCGCCCGCTGACCGAGGTCTATCGATCGACGCTGCCGTACACGCTGATCGTGCTCGCGGTGGTGCTGCTGATCACCTACCTGCCCGGCCTGACGCTGTGGCTCGTGCACGTGCTCGAGGCCCGCGGAATGCTCTGACGCCCGGCTCGGCTCGGTTATTCAAGCTCGCGCAGATCAACCTGGTCGGCTTCGACGGCGCGGAGGTACTGCTCCGCCAATCGCCCCGCATCCTCGAGGGACGCTGCCGAGACGATGATGTAACCGGCTATCAGTTCCTTGGTCTCGGTGAAGGGGCCGTCATGGAAGCTGGCCCCGTCGCGTGAATTCTTGTAGCGCCGGCCCTTCCTGCTGGGGCACATGTGCTCGGTGGCGAGGTGCATCTCGCTGCGCGTGGTGTCGTCGATCAGGCGCGCCAACTCCGCCCGCTGCGTGGCAGAAGGCGCGCGGCCATCCTCCGTCGTAGCGGTCGCCTTCCGCAGGACCATGTAGCGGCGTGACGCGAGGTCGGCTGGCGCCTCACGCATGCCGATATCCCACGGCTCGGTGACGGGACGGATGTCGACCTCCATGTCGCCCAGGACGCGGGCCTGGCGCGTGGCCCACTCGATCGCGTCGTCCAGGGACGGCGCCCGCAGGATGGTGAAGCCGACGGGCAGCTCGTGATCGCCGGTGAAGGGGCCGTTGATGACGGTGCGCGATCCAGCGGTGAATCTCAGCCGCACGCCCTCCGAGCTGGCGCGGAGGCCTTCCGCGCCGAGCAGCACCCCTGCCTTCGCCAGCCCGCCGAGCAGTGTGCCCACACGCGCGATCAGCTCCGGGCCCGGGATCGCCCCCGACTCCCAGTGCGCGTTGGTCGTGTGCATGATGATGAAGCGCATATCAGGTGAAAAACTCCACCGCGGCCGGCACAAGGACCCCGGGCTTCACGTTGTGCGATTGCCCCGCCAGTTCGCCGTAACGGGCGCCGGGGATAGCCTCGGCGATCGCCCGCGCCGCCTCGCGCAATCGCGGATCGGTCTTTCCCCCGTTGATCACCAACGTCGGCACTCCGATCGACGCGAAGCGCGCACGTGGAATCCTGAACGCGGTCATCACGGCGGCATCGTAGGGGAGGGTGTGGGCGACGGCTTCGAGCTTGCGCCAGATCCATGGCATCAGGCGCATCATCACGACCATCGGCGCCGGCGCGCCGACCATGTCTCTCATGAAGTATTTCACCGCGCCGCCGCGATCGCCCCCTGCCAGCAGGCGTTTCAGCGTCCCCTCGTGGGCGGCTCCGCCGCGTTGGCCGGAGTCGTCGACGTAGGGCGGCTCGTACGCCACCGCTCTGGTGACCGGGAGGCCACTGGCGGCGGCTTCCAGCGCCAGCGCTCCGCCCGATGACAGCCCGAGCAGGCACGCCGACCCGCCCGCCGCCTGGATCAGCGCGGCAAGGTCTTCCACCTCCCGCGCCGGGGAGTACGGGGGCGTGTTGCCGCTGTCGCCACGCCCGCGGCGATCGTAGGCGTAGACGGTGAAATGCCGGGCGAGCAACGCCGCCAGCTTTGCCGAGGGGCCAAAGGCCCGGCTGCAGAGCGCGCCGTCGACGAGGATCAGGGCGGGGCCGCTGCCGAACCGCTCGTAGGCGATCGGGGTGCCGTCCTTCGAGGTGACGTGATTCATGACTGCCTCCCATCGCGCCAGGGCAGTAACTGACGCAGCCGCGCGTCGCGCAGCACGAGCCCGCCCCAGAGGAGCGCCGCGACGTAGACGGGGAAGAGGACGTGCGTGAAGAGCGGGCTCTCGACCCGCACGTGCGTCGCCACGGCGCCGCCGAGGTAGCCGGTCAGCAGGACCGCGCCCAGCACAGAGGTCCTGGGAATCAGGTAGACGAGCACGCACGAGAGCAAGGTGATCCCGAGGCCGACCACGATATCGGGAGGGTACCCGAGTTGTTTCGTCCCGTCGATGACCGGTTGCACCCGCAGCAGCTTGCCGATGCTGTCGAAGATGAGGAACGCCACGGCCAGTCCACTGATGAGCCTGCCTGTCGTGATGGTCTGCATGTCTTGCCTCCACTGACACGTCGAGCAGGCGGCCCGGTGATCGACAAATAGAACAACTCGGCCATGAATGCGATGATGGGGAAGTCACGATGCCAGCCTTGCCTGGTCCGTCCGACCGTGCCCTCCCGGAGCCGCTCGAGCGCCTGACGGCGCTTGCGCTCGACCTGCACTGGGCGTGGAACCACGCCGGGGACGCGGTCTGGCGGCGACTGGACGAGTCGCTGTGGGAGCGCACGCAGAATCCGTGGCTGCTGCTGCAGCACGTGCCGCTCGCGCGGCTCGAGCAGCTCGCACAGGATCCGGACTTCATCCGCGACCTGCATCGCCTTGAGACGTCTCGCGCGGCGTACCGCGCCACGCCGCCCTGGCGCCCGCCAGGCACGGCGACCCTGCCGCGGGTGGCGTACTTCAGCATGGAGTTCGGCCTGCACGAAGCGCTGCCGCTCTATGCGGGTGGCCTCGGCATCCTCGCTGGTGACTACTTGAAGACGGCGAGCGATCTGGATGTGCCCGTCGTCGGTGTCGGCATCCTCTGGCAGCAGGGCTACTTCCGCCAGGTGCTCGACGCCGCGGGCCGACAGACCGAGCTCTATCCCTTCAACGAGCCGGCCAGCCTGCCGGTGCAGCCGGTGATCGGTGCCGCAGGTGACCGCCTGCAGATTTCGTTGACGTTTCCGGGCCGGACGATCCTGCTCCGCGCGTGGCAGGTCACGGTCGGCCGGACGATGCTCTATCTGCTCGACAGCAACGATCCCTTCAACGCGCCGAGCGACCGCGGCCTGACGAGCGCGCTGTATGGCGGCAGCTCCGAGGTCCGTCTGCTGCAGGAGATCGTCCTCGGCATCGGCGGCTGGCGGCTCATCGACGCGCTTGGTCTTGGGATCGACGTGTGTCACCTGAACGAAGGCCACGCCGCATTAGTGGTGATCGAGCGGGCACGACACTTCATGGAGCAGCACGGCGTGACGTTCCGCGAGGCACTGCGGGCCACGCGCGCCGGCAACGTGTTCACCACCCATACGGCCGTACCGGCCGGGTTCGACACGTTCCCCGCCGACGAGATACGGACGCTGCGTCCCTACTTCGAAGATTACGTCCGAGGCCTTGGCGTGTCCTGGCCCGAGCTCCTGGCGCTCGGCCGCCGCGATCCCGGAAACGAGAACGAACCGTTCAACATGGCGTGGCTCGCGATGCGCGGGTGCTCGTGGGTCAACGGCGTCAGCCAGCTCCACGGCGTGATGAGCCGCCGGCTGTTCGCGGGATTGTTTCCGCGCTGGCCGGAGCCCGAGGTGCCGGTCGACCACGTCACCAACGGCGTGCACGTGCCGTCGTGGGATTCGCCCTGGACCGACGACCTCTGGACCCGCGCGGCCGGCAAGGAGCGGTGGCGCGGCGACGTGTCGGCCCTCACCGCGGACATGCTTCGCCTGCCGGACGAGGACCTGTGGAGTCTGCTCAAGCGCGAGCGCGAAGACCTCGTGCAATACGCGCGGGGCCGGCTCTCGAGAAGGCTGGCGCGTCACGGCAGCCTGGACGAGGCCGTCCGGACCGCGCGAGACGTGCTCCGTCCGGATGCGCTGACGCTGGGCTTCGCCCGCCGCTTTGCCACCTACAAGCGCCCGAATCTTCTGCTCGCGGATCCGGCGCGCCTGCTGCGTCTGCTCAACGATCCCAAGCGACCCGTTCAGCTGATCGTCGCGGGCAAGGCACATCCGCGTGACGAGGAAGGCAAAGCGCTGATCCAGCAGTGGGCGCAGTTCGCGGCCCGGCCCGAGGCGAGAGCCCACGTTGTCTTCCTCGACGACTACGACATGCGGCTCGCGACGGAAATGGTCCAGGGCGTCGATGTGTGGATCAACACGCCGCGGCGCCCCTGGGAGGCGAGTGGCACCAGCGGCATGAAAGTGCTGGTGAACGGAGGGCTCAACCTGTCGACGCTGGATGGCTGGTGGTCGGAAGCCTTCGACCCCGACTACGGCTGGGCGCTCGGCGACCGGATTGAGCAGCCGGAAGACGATGACCAGGAGGCCACCCAGCTGTACGCGCTGCTCGAGGACCAGATCGTGCCGGCATTCTACGATCGCGATGCCGAGGGGCTGCCGCGGCGGTGGATTGCGCGGATGCGGTCGAGCATGGCGTCGCTCGCGCCGCGCTTCAGCAGCGTGCGGATGCTGCAGGAATATATCGAGTCGGCGTACGTGCCCGGCGCCGCGTTGTACAGGCGCCGCGCAGAGCAGGGGGCTGCCGGCGCGTGCGCCCTCGAGCGATGGGCGCGGCACCTCGAACAACACTGGAGCGGCATCCGTGTCGGCGAGGTCACGGAGTCCGGCAGCAGCGGACGGCTGTCGATCTCCGTGCCGGTGTGGCTTGGCGCCATCAGCCCGGACGACGTCCGCGTGGAGTTGTATGCGGATGCGGAGGATGCGCACCCGGCGGTCGTGCAGCCGATGGCCCCGGTCGAAGCCATCCCGGGGGCGACCAACGCCTTCCTCTTCCGCGTCAGGGTCGAGAGCGACCGGCCGGCATGGCACTTCACGCCTCGAGTCGTGCCGTTTCACCCTGATGCGCGGGTTCCCATGGAAGTGCCGCTCATCGCGTGGCAGCGCTGAGAACCGAAGGGGACTGTGGAGAGTCGATTCCTGCTCAAGGCACTGGGGGCGTCGGTGCTCGCCACGTCGGCGATCGGGGCGGTTCAGCACACGCCGGACGGCCTTCCGCCACGGCTGGAGAGCTACCTCGCGAGCGTGGCGAAGCCCACCCCGGCCGACCGCATGGAGTTGATGGGCGGCGCACCGATCACGAAACTGCTCGACGGGGACGAAAGCAAAGAGGTCGCGGTCTTCGGCGCGATCTGGATCGACGCTCCCATCGCGCGATACGTCGAGCTCGTGAAGGACATCGAGACCTTTGAGCGCGGCGGCGGCTTCAAGGTGACCCGACGCATCAGTACGCCGCCGAGGCTCGAGGACTTCGATCAGCTGCACCTTCCGGACGAGGATCTGCAGGCCCTGCGCGTCTGCCGTGTCGGTAGCTGCAAGGTCAAGCTCGGTGAACAGGCGCTGCAGCGCTTCCGGGCGCAGGTCGACTGGAATTCGGGCAATCCTCGAGCGGCGGCTGACCTTGTGATGCGGCGGCTGGCATTCGAGTATGTGACGCGCTACCTCGAAGGTGGCAACGAGCGGCTGCCGGTCTATCGCGACCGCTCGCGGCCGACCGTTCTGGCCGAGGAGTTCCGGGCCATGACCGAGCAGATGGCGGAACTGACCACCTACATGCCCACGCTTCGCAGCTACCTGCTCCACTTCCCGAAGGTGACGCTGCCGGGTTCGACCTCATTCCTCTATTGGCAGGAAACGGAGTTCGGCCTCAAACCGACGATCCGGATCAGTCACCTGACGATCCGGGAAGGCGCCGAGGACACCGTGGTGGTATCGAAGATGCTGTACGCGAGCCACTACTTCTTGACGGGCGTCGAACTGCGGGTGCTGCGGCCGGATCCATCACGTGGCCCGGGCTTCTGGTTCACGTCGGTCAACCGCAGCCGATCGGACGGTCTCAGCGGATTCAGAGGCATGTTCGTGCGTGGGCGCGTGCGGAGCGAAGTGCAGGAGAGCGCGCTGGCTGGGCTTCGCCGAACCAAGGAGATGCTCGAGAGTGCCCGCTAGCGAGCCCGGCCAAAACATCGCCCGCGGTGTCTAACTGCTGCGGACAGGCACAAGGAGGCCGCGATGGCGATGTTCCTTTCGGACCTGCGATCGGCGTTGCGGCAACTCATCCGCAGTCCCGCGGTCTCGATCGTGGCGATCCTGTCGCTGGCGCTGGGCATCGGCGCCAACACCACGGTGTTCACCCTGGTCAACGCGCTGCTCATCAGCCCGATGCCGATCCGCGACATGTCGCGCGTGGTGGTGATTGGCACGAGCGAAGTGCGCGACGGCGCCCCGCAGTTCCTGGCCGGCACTTCCCGGCCCAATTTCGTCGACCTGCGCGATCAGCAGTCGGTGTTCAGCGGGGCGGTGCTCACCGGGTTCACGCCGCTGTCGCTCTCGGGCAGCGGCGAACCCGAGCAGCTCTTCGCGCAGATTGTGTCCGGCAACTACTTCGACGTGCTCGGCCCGCCGCTGGCCGCGGGCCGCACGTTCCTCCCCGACGAAGATGAACAGCTTGGCGCCCACCCAGTGGTAGTGCTGTCGCACGGGCTGTGGGTCCGGCGCTTCGGCGGCGACGCCGGGATCGTCGGTACGAACCTGACCTTGAACGGCCACAGCTTCAACGTCATCGGTGTCACCGCCGAAGGGTTCCGCGGGACCTTCCCGGTCGGCGGGCCGGATCTGTGGGTCCCGTTCGCGATGTACCGGGAGGTGCTCACCGGTCTGGGCGCCGAGGGTTACAACTCGAGGCGGGGCCTCATCTATCAGGGATTCGGGCGCTTGAAGGACGGCGTGTCGCTCGAGCAGGCCCAGGCCAACGTGGACGGCATCGGCCGGGGCTTGGCCGATAGTTACCCGACCGACAATCGCGGCCGTTCGTTCGCGCTGCGGTCCCTGACCGAGGCGGCGTTCCCGCCGGCGTTCAGGCAGCAGCTGGTGCTCGCGGGCAGCCTCGGCATGGCGGTGGTTGGCCTGGTGCTGCTGATCGCCTGCGGCAACGTCGCCAACCTGCTCCTGGCGCGTGCCAGCACCCGCCGTCAGGAGATTGCGGTGCGGCTGTCGATTGGCGCCAGCCGGCGTCGGCTTGTTCAGCAGTTCCTCACCGAGAGCCTGCTGCTGGCGGCGGTTGGCGGCGTCGGTGGACTGATCGTGGCCTACTGGTCGCGCGCCATCCTGTGGGCCTACCGCCCCCCGTTCCTGCAGGTCGGCGCCCTCAACCTCAACTTCGACCTGCGCGTCCTGGGCTTCGCGCTGGCGGCCTCGGCGGCGACCGCGGTCATCTGCGGCTTGGCGCCAGCGCTGCAGGCATCACGGCCCGACCTGGTGACGGAGCTGAAGGAGCGCACGACGCTGACCAGCGGCACGCACTGGTACAGCGCCCGCCACCTGCTGGTGATCGGCCAGGTGGCGCTGTCGCTCGTCACGCTGGTGGCGGCCGGGCTGTTCCTGCGCAGTCTGGGCAACGCCCAGCGCATCGACCTGGGGTTCGACGGCGATCGGTTGATGGTGCTGTCGATGAACGCGGGTACCCAGGGGTTCGATGAGGCGCGCGGCCGGGACCTCTACCGCCGTACCCTCGAGCGCCTGTCAGGCGTGGCGGGCGTGGCGTCGGCAACCTTGTCGTCCGCGGTCCCGCTCTTCAACGGCGGATTCTCACGGACGACGTTCCGCGACGACCAGGACATCAAGGATCCGCGCAATGGGCGGCTGACGCAGGTCAACGAAGTCGGCGATCGCTACTTCGAGACGCTGGGCATCCCGATCCTGCGCGGCCGCGCGTTCACGCCGAACGACCGGCAGGGCTCGACGCCCGTGATCATCATCAACGAGGCGATGGCGAAACAGTTCTTCCCCAACGAGGAGCCGATCGGCCGTCACCTGCACATCTTCAACCGCCCGCCGGCCCGCGAGATCATCGGCATCGCGAAGACCATCAAGTACAACACCGTCGGCGAGGAGCCGACCACGCACATGTACTTGCCGATCGAGCAGAGCTATTCCTCCCAGGTGACGGTCCAGGTCCGCGCCGCAGGCGATCCGGAGACGGTGCTCGGCACGGTCCGCCGCGAACTGCAGCAGCTCGAACCGACGATGCCGCTGCTGAACGTCAACACCTATCGCTCGGTCATGGCAACCTCGCTGTGGGCGCCGCGGATGGGCGCATCGCTGCTGACCGTGTTCGGGGTGCTGGCGTTGCTGCTGGCCGCGGTCGGCCTCTACGGCGTGATGGCCTACAGCGTGACGCAGCGCACGCGCGAGATCGGCATTCGCATGGCGCTCGGAGCACACGGCCGACAGGTGCGCGGCATGGTGGTGCGTCAGGGACTGTTACTGGCCATGGGAGGTGTCGTGGTGGGAATAGCCGGTGCGTTCGGGTTGTCGCGCGTCGCGGCGGGGCTGCTCTATGGCATTGCCGGCGCCGATCCGCTCACGTTTGCGCTGGTGCCGGCGGTTCTCCTGGTGGTGGCGGGGATCGCCACCGCGTTTCCGGCGTGGAAGGCGAGCCGCGTCGACCCGGTCGAGGCGCTGCGCGTCTAGCGTAGCCGTCAGGCGAGTTCCCACAGCCCATCGATGGCTTATAGTCTTGCGCCAGCTGACATGACCGACTCCCATCGCCGGGCGTTTCTCGGATACTGCGCGTTCGCCGGCATCTCGTCGGCGGCCTTCCCGTTGGCGCTGCTCGCGCAGATCAGGCCGGGCACGACGACGATCGCCGCTGGCACCATCCGTGAGGCCGCGCGGCTGGCGGGGCTCGACTGGTCCGAAGCCGACTGTCAGGACGTCGCGGAGCAGTTGTCGAGTCTGGCGGCGAGCGTGCAGCGGATCGAGAAGGACTCACTGACCAACGCGTCGCCGCTGCCGCTGCACTTCGACCCCCGTCCACCTGGCATTGCGACGGCGCTGCCGGTTGGACGCGTACGTCTCCCGGACGCGCCGCGCGTACGGCGCCCGGTCCGGCTCGAAAACGTCGCCTTCTGGCCCGCCACACATCTGGCCGAGCTCGTCCGTTCGAAGCAGGTGACGTCCGTGGAGCTCACCCGGATGTACCTGGACCGCCTGACGCGCCACAACGGCGCGCTCAACTGCGTGGTAACGCTGACGGAGGAGCGCGCACTAACGGAAGCCGCGGCGGCCGATGCGGACGTCAGGGCCGGGCGCATCCGCGGGCCGCTGCACGGCGTGCCGTACGGCGTGAAGGACATCATCGCCGCCCGTGGCGCGCCGACGACGTGGGGCGCTCCGCCGCTGGCGGCGCAGACATTCGACGAGGACGCCACGGTCGTCACCCGGCTCCGCGACGGCGGCGCCGTGCTGGTCGCGAAGCTGTCCACCGGTGAGATGGCGTTCGGCGATCAGTGGGCCAGGGGACGCACGAACAACCCGTGGAATCCGGGCGAAGGCTCGAGCGGGTCGTCGGCGGGATCGGGCGCGGCGACTTCCGCGGGGCTCGTCGGCTTCTCGATCGGCTCCGATACGGGCGGCTCGATCCTCTCCCCGGCCGTGCGCTGCGGCGTCGTCGGCTTGCGGCCGACGTTCGGACGCGTCAGCCGGCACGGCGTCATGGCGGCGGGCACGACGCTCGACAAGATCGGCCCGTTGTGCCGCACCGTCGAGGACTGCGCGGTGGTGCTCAGCGTCATCGCCGGTCCAGACGGCCTCGACCTCGCCGTTCCGGAGCACGTGCCGCTGGCGTGGGACGCGCGACGCACGGACCATCCCACACGAATCGGCTATGCGCCAGCGATGATCGAGGCCGAGACCAACACCGACGCTCGCGCCAACAGCGATCGCGCGCTGGCGGTGCTCGAGCGGCTCGGATGCACGCTGCATCCGATCGCGCTGCCGAGCGGCGACCTGTCGTACTTCATCGAGTACGTGGAACGCGCGGCCGCGTTCGATGCGTTCACCCGGAGCGGCCAGCACGCGGGCCTGCGGCCGCGGACCAGCCGCTTTCTGCGCGCCTGCTCGCTCACCACCGCCGTGGACTATCTGCAGGCCAACCGGCGGCGCACGGTGATCATGGAGGAGGTCGCCCGCGCCATGCGCGAGGTGGATGCCGTGATGTTCACGTCGCTCACGCTCGACTCGGCCACGAGCCTCAACCCGGTGATGAGCCTCACGGGCCATCCGTCGATTGCTGTTCCGAACGGTTTCTCGGCCACGGGATCGCCGACCGGTGTGATGTTCTCGGGGCAGCTCTACCAGGAAGGTGCGCTCCTGGCCCTGGCTGCGGCGTTCGAGCGTGCCGTGGGCCCAGGCCGCCACCCCCCGCTCTTCTCGCCCGGGGCGTAGCACTACAGAATGAAAGACATGGGTTTCAATGTGAAACTAGTCGCGCCGGATCGCGCCACGGCATTGCCGTGAGCTCCGCTGGTCCGCAAATTGCCTTGCACTGATGCATGGCCAGGGCGTCTCTGTTCGACGGTCTCGACTTCACATCAGGCAGTATTGAAGAGCCCGGATACGACCGCGGCTTTGCTGCAGGCGCGGAACCTCGCGCCGGGTTCCGGGTGCTGCTCGCCACCGCTCCTGCGAGCGCCTGCCGGGATGCCGAGCTGGCGATCGCGCAGCTCGCGGGCGTCGGCCGGGTTCACGTCGACGTCGTGCACGTCCTGAAGCCGGGCGGCCTCACCCGGGAGATATGGCAGCGTCTGCACGACACGTTGGCCGGTCCCACAACCGCGACCGTGGACCATTTCCTGGTCGAGGACGGCGATCCCGCCGCCGCCATTGCGCGATTCTGCCGGCATGGCGACTACGATCTGATCATGGCTCCGGCAGCCGCGCGTGAGACCGTGTGGCTGCCGTGGCGCCGATCGTTACGGGCCGCGATTCTGCGCCGCAGCGCGGTGCCCGTGTGGACCACTGGCGCCAGCCGGCCCGACTCGTGGTCCAGCCGTCCGGTCCGCCACGTCGGCTGCTACCTGTCACTGGAGACCGGGGCTGACGCGCACGTCCGGTGGGCCGCGGACTTCGCGACGCGGCTCGGCGCGCGATTGCACCTCCTGCACGTGGTACCGCCAATCGACGACGGCACCATCGCCGGGGCGTTGGAGTCGGATCGACCGCTGCTCCAGGATGAGGCGCACGCGCGCTTGCAGTCATTGGTGGCGGCTGGCATCGATGCGGATATCGCGGTGGCCGTCGGCGCCCGCAGCCGTGAGGTCGTCCGCCTCGTTCGAGCCAGGACGATCGATCTCCTGTGTCTCGCATCGCACGACGCGTTGTGCGGGCAGCAGATGTCACCCGGTCTGCGTGCGCTGCCGTGCCCGATGGTGTGCTGCCGGTGAGCGGTGTCGCCATGCCTCGGGAGGCCACCAGATCATCAGTACAATGGGGATGCAGGGCGATGTGAAACAGGACCCAAAGGCAGCACACGCCTCGCATGGGCAGTTCGAACTGGGGCAGGTCCTGGATTTCAGGCCTGATCTCGGGATCATCCGTCTGCACAAACAGCGCGTGGTGATCCTGAGCGCGGCGGCGATGGGCCTGATCCGCAAGGAGCTCATCGACACCGTCGGCGCCGAGATCGCCAGGCGCGTCATGCTGAGGTTCGGCTACGCCGACGGCTATCACGACGCCGTCAGCCTGCGGGACCAGGCGATGTGGTCGGACCCGATCGACGGACTCCGTGCCGGCATCACCTTGCATCGCCTCGAGGGCATCGTCCGCGGCGAAATCACGCGGGTCGATTACGACGCGGCGTCGGGACAATTCGACGAGGAGCTCATCTTCCGCGACTCGTACGTCGCGGAGCAGCACGTCTATCACTACGGCCCCGCTGATGCACCGGTGTGCTGGTCGTTGGCCGGCTACGTCAGCGGCTACGCCAGTGCGTGCCTCGGGCGCGAGATCTACTTTCGCGAGATCGAATGTGCGGCGCAAGGCAGCGAGCGATGCGTGCTGATCGGTCGCGATGCCGCCAGTTGGGGCGACGAGCTCGAGGCCTTCCGCGCCGACTATCAGGGCGCCACCCTCGAGCGCGAAGTCGAGAACATCCGCGACGCCGTGCATCGCGAAATACAGGCGCTCGAGCGACGCGAGCGGCAGGTGGCACGGCGAGAACGCGAGCTGAACCTGCTCCGTGAACGGGTGGCACGGTTTGCCGCATCCAGGCACTTCATCTCGCGCAGCGCGGCGATGGAGGGGGTGCTGGATCTCGCGGCGCAGGTGGCGCCGATCGATACGACGGTTCTGGTCCACGGAGAGAGCGGGACCGGAAAGGAGTTCATCGTCCGGCTGATTCACGATCAAAGCGCACGCGCCAGCCAGCCGTTCGTCTCGGTCAACTGCGCGGCGCTCACCGAGACCCTGCTCGAATCCGAGCTGTTCGGCCACGTCCGGGGCGCGTTCACCGGCGCGGTCCGGGACAAGGCGGGGCTGTTCGAGGTGGCCGGGAGCGGAACGCTGTTCCTGGACGAGATCGGCGAGGTGGCGCCCACCGTACAGGCGAAGCTCTTGCGGGCACTCCAGGAGCGCGAAATCCGGCGGGTCGGCGCCGAGCGCAATATCAGGATCCAGGCGCGGGTCATCGCCGCCACCAATCGCGATCTCAAGGCCGCGGTGCGAGAGGGCACGTTTCGCGAGGACCTCTACTTCCGGCTCGGGGCCTTCGTCATCACGGTGCCGCCCTTGCGGGAACGCCGCGAAGACATCCCGGCGCTCGCTCACGAGTTCGTGCGTCGCGCGGCGGCTCGGGTCAAGAAGGACGTCAAGGCCATCTCCCCGGACGCGATGACCGCATTGATGACCTACCGATGGCCGGGCAACGTGCGCGAGCTCGAGCATGCGATCGAACGCGCGGTGATCGTCGCGAGCGGCTCGAGCATCAAAGTGCGCGAGCTGCCGCCAGAGGTGTCGCAGCCACCCCGTCCGGACCATGCCGACGACAGCCTGGACCTGCGGGCGCAGGAACGGGCGCTGATTGCGCGCGCGCTCGATCGCTTCCGCGGCAATCGCAAGCGGGCCGCCGAGGCGTTGAACATCAGCACCGTCACCCTGTGGCGCAAGGTCAAGGAGTACGGGCTCGATCGATAGCGCGTGGCCCAGTCCTTGCTGTTGAAGGGGGGCATGCGTGTGGTCGTGTCCTCGCCAAGCTCCTCTCTCGGACGCCAGGTCCTCGCCTACGCCGAGTACCGGTTCTTCTCGGTGCTCGCCCGCCATCAGGACGTGCGCAGCGTCCGTGTCATCCTGCGTGACGACGGCGATGCGGCCGTGCTCTGTGGCGTGCAGATCTCGTTCGATCCACGCGACTCTGCCCGCGCCCGCGCGTCAGGGCCGCATGCCGCGGCGGCCATCGAGCGAGCCATCGACCGGGTCGGACAGCTGATGCGCGCCCGCGCGGAACGCAGCCGGCAGACGGCCAGGCGCCGCCCTGCCGACGTTACAAGCTGCAAACGTCAGGTTCACGTTGAAATGCGCGTGAGCGAGCCATCCAGGCGGCGCAGACCCTCCGCGAGCTCGTCACGAAGCGATTGTCGTTCGTCCTCCGGCCGTTCGAGCACCAAGTCGGACGGGTGAAGGTCCGTCTGTCGGACTTGAACGGTCCCAGGCGAGGCGTGGATACCGAATGCCTGTTGGCCGTGGAGGTGAACGATGAGCGGTGGGTGCTGACGACGGCGGGAACCGCGGTGCCGTTCGCGGCCGTTCGCGAGGCGGCGAGCCGGATGCGCGAATCGCTCCGGCGCGAACTGGCGCCGCGCCGCCGACTGCGCCACTCGGCGTAAGGAGGTGGCGGATCGGAAGTTGCACTCGATCCGGGCAGTCAGAATCCCGCGAGTGAGGTTGGTCTGAACATGAAGCTATACAGCCTGGTCGGAGCAGCGATTGGAACCGCCGAGGCGGCAGCGCTGTCGCGGCGATTGGCCGCCTGGCACGACGCGATGGTGGCGCACGAGCGTCGGCTCGAGTCCGGTCGTCCCGACGACGGATGTGGCGAGGAGTGCGCGCACGTCGACGCGCGCGCGCTGTGGGCCGACGCCCTCAGTACGTTCGGCGATCGCGCGCATGAGTTGCTGTTCCTGCGGTCGCGGGCGACGGAGTTCACCCCGCGCCATTCGGCCGGCGCGCGACGCGACGCGGCATTCATGGGCGGGGGTGCCTGAGCCATGCCGCCGCCTGCGGCAGGCGGCGGCGCCGCGATCTCACCTGGAGCAGGGGCAAGGTCGTGAAGGTTGCGGGGCCGTCGGCTTCACCCGACGGCCCAGATTGGCCCACTTCTCTGTCCTGTCAGGCACCGTTGCGGCCCGCGACCGCGCGTCCGCAGATGCGGGCTGTCTATGGCTCGTCGCCATCCAGATAGGCGTAACCACCGTGCCCGCCGAGTGCACAGTCCGCAGCTGTCACCCGCACCGTGATGTCGTGTCCCTGGGCGCCGTCGAGTCGAAGGCTGATCACCTGCCACGGGATCGTTCGCCACGTCGAGCCCGGCCCCGGGGCCCTCACAGCCATCCGACGAGGGCGCTCCGGTCGGCAGCGATGCGGCCCGGGGGCGTCGTCTGTTCCAGCCTGGGGCGCCGTTCGTAACAACGGTGCTCGCGGCGACGTAGAAGGGGAGAACGCACAATGACGCCTGACGAGGAGCGGGCCCTCGCGACGCTGATGGCACTTGGCCAGCAGGGCGATGCCGGTGCTTACGAGGCACTGCTGCGGGACGTGCGCCCGATCATCCGTGCCTACGTGCGCAAGCGGGTCGGAGATGTCGCGTGGGAGGAGGATGCGGTGCAGGACGTCCTGCTGGCCATCCATCGCGCCCGCCACACCTGGAACCCGTCGCGCCCGTTCGTGCCCTGGTTCTTCGCGGTGGTGCACAGTCGTCTCATCGACATCCATCGGCGCGAGCGGAAACTGAAGGAGCGGGAGACGCGGTACTGGAGCGCGACTTCGTCCGAAGCGACCCCGTCGCCCGAGGGGGGCGTCATGGCCGCCCGCGAGTTGCAGTTGGCGCTCGGGCGACTTCCCGGCCCGCAGCGGCGCGTGATCGAGCTGCTCAAGGTGGAGGAGTGGAGCGTGCGCGATGTCTCCCGTGCACTCGGGTTGAGCGAGGCCAACGTCCGCGTCATTGCGCACCGGGGCCTGAAGCTGTTGCGAGGGTTCATCGAGAGGAACGAGCGCCATGTCGAGTGACGAACTGATTCTGGCCCTTGCGCGAGGCCTTCAACCCGTGACCCCGCTCGGCACCCCGTCAGCCCGGCTGTGGCGGTGGCTGAGCGCGGCGACGGGCGTCCTGGTCGTCACCGTGGTTGCCGTCGGCCTCCGGCGCGATGTCGGTATGGCACTCGCGGAGTGGCGTCTGCCCGCCGACACCGCCATGCTGGGGCTCACCGCCGTTCTGGCCGCGGCCGCCGCTCTTCGCTTGTCCGTGCCCGGCGAGCACGCCCGGCTGCAGGCTGTTGCCATGCTGATGGCGCTCACCTGGGTCGCGACCGTGTGGTGGGGCGTCGGATTCACGAGCCAGGGCCCTCAGGGCCTGCCAGGGATTCTCGCGATGCTGGCTGGCTCCGGTTGGCACTGTGCGGCCCAGCAGGTCCTGGTCGCGGCCCTGTCGGGTGGCGCGCTCGTGGCGCTGGTCCTCAGGGGGGCGACGGCCGAGCGTTGGCCTGTCGCGTTGCTCACCAGCGTGTCCGCCGCCTCGGTCGGCGCGCTGACGTCTGAATGGACCTGCGCCAGCTCGAACGCCCTGCACTGGCTGGTGTGGCACGCCGGCGGGTCCGTGTTTCTGGTAGCGTCCGGCGCCGTCCTCGTGGCCGCGACGCTCGCCCGGTGTTCGCCACTCTTGACCGGCGTGTGGCGACACACGCGTTGAGGGTTCCCTCGTTACCGTGTTTGAGAAAGGATGTGACCGTGTCCGTTTCCGTCGCCTGGCGATGTTTGACATCCGCCGCCGTCATCGTCGTGAGTGTCGCGAGTCTCGCCGCGCAGCAGCCCGCGGCCGTCGACACCTCGAAGCTCGGGCCGCAGGTCGGCGCCGCGATCCCGACGTTCTCCGGCGTCGACCAGTTCGGCAAGACGCAGAGCCTGGAGTCCCTGTCGGGGCCGAAGGGGCTGATGCTCGTCTTCAACCGGTCGGCCGATTGGTGACCGTACTGCAAAACGCAGCTCGTGGAGCTGCAAAGCCGCTACGCCGACGTCACCAGACAGGGCCTGGGCGTCGTGGCCATCACCTACGACTCGCCTGAAACCCTGAAGAAGTTCGCCGACTCGCGGGGCATCACGTTCCCGCTGTTGTCGGATCCGGGGTCGGCCATCATCAAGCGCCATGGCCTGCTGAACGACACCGTCGACCCGAAGACGCGGGCCTATGGCATCCCTCACCCCGGCACCTTCATCGTCGATCGGAAGGGGGTGGTCGTCTCCCGGTTCTTCGAGGATGCGTATCAGGAACGCTACACCGCGGCCACGATTTTGAGCACGCTGGGAGTGAATCCGGCCGGCGGATCGATGTCGGCCAGCACGCCGCATTTGTCGATGACCGCCTCGATCAGCGACACCGTGGCGGCACCGGGCGAGCGGCTGTCGGTGGTCGTCAACGTCACGCCGCGCACCAACATGCATCTGTACGCGCCTGGCAAGCACGACTACCAGGTGGTGCAGCTCACGATCGACCCGCAGCCCTGGCTGCGCACGCACGACACCATCTACCCGGCGTCGGAGATCTATCACTTCAAGCCGCTCGACGAGCGGGTCGAGGTGTTCATCAAGCCGTTCCGCCTGACCCGGGACATCACGCTGCTCGCGACGCCAGAGGCGCAGAAGCTGCTCGGCAGCATGTCGTCGGTGACGATTACGGGCGCGCTCGAATACCAGGCCTGCGACGACAAGGTGTGCTTCAACCCCGCGCGGGTGCCGGTGACCTTCACGGTGTCGTTGAAGGGACTGGACCGGAAGCCCGCGGGCGGGCAGTGAGTGCACAGGGAGTGGCTGGTACGGCCCGGCCGCTCCCCCTCCTGCTGGGCGACGACTACCGGCTCATAGGCGTCGCGCCCGGTCTTGACGGAAGCAGGAGCGCCAGCGCCAGGCCGAACGCGAGGTGCGCGGTCATGACCGTGGCTGCGAATTGCCAGCCGAAGTCTCGGCCGAATGGGCCCACGCCGAGCGCCAGGACCACGGGGCTGGCCAGGAAGCCGACGCCGACGGCCAGACAGAAGGGTACCGCCCCACCGCAAGGTGCCCGTCGCGAGCAGCACGAAGATCACCCCGAAGCTGGCGCCATTCCAGAAGTGGTAGGCGAAGCCGGCGAGGTTTGACAGCAGTGACGGGCCCTGAGCCGCCACGGCCCGCGGCGTGGTCCTGTTCGAAGATCTGCTTGCCGACGGTCGGGTTGCCGACGAGGAACAGCGTTGCCTTGAGGCTCATCATCTGGCCCCTGGTTGACCTCGGCCATCACCATCATGCCGTTCTCCGCCACCAGCGCTTTGAGCGACTCGACGACGGTGTTGAATGGCTTGGCGGACGCGACGGTCACGCGATTGCCGCGGGATGCGGGGTGAATGTGACCTACCCGGCACAGTCCCTCGGCGAACGCATTCGTTACGCCGTCACGCCTTCACTCTTTCGCCCCGAGGCGCGTCAGCGCCTCGCGGGCCGGCGCGTAGCCGCGCGCCGCGGACCGTCGATACCAGTCGAGCGCCAGCTGCGGATCCTTGGGGGTTCCGCGGCCGTCCTCGTACATCCGCGCCAGGCGGAATTGCGGCACGGCGTCACCCGCCGCGGCGGGCCTGCGCCACCAGTAGATCGCCATGGCGTCGCTCTGCGGCACGCCGCGGCCCTCGGCATAGGCATTGCCAAGATTGTGTTCCGCCAGCAGGTGGCCGAGGTCGGCGGCGCGGTGAAACCACGCCGCGGCCAGCGGTGGGTCAATGGGCACGCCCAGTCCCTCGTCGTACGCCGTGCCCATCAGGAACACCGCCTCGGCGACGTCGGCGCCGGCGAGGCGCGCGATGTCGCCGCCCACCCGGCTGGCGAGGGCATGGGCCTTCGCCGCGTCACGCTCGAAACGCATGCGTCCACGCGAGTGGCACCGTGCCAGCCACATCACCGACACCGGGTCATCGTCGGTCGAGGCTTCGAGGAGCAACGCATGCGCGCGCCCGTCGTCCACCTGCCCGGCGGTGCCGGTGTACCAGGCGATGGCCTCCGTCAGCCGCGGGTCGACGGCATTGGACGGCGTCTGGGTCTGGGCGGTCGGCTGTGGTGCGTACAGGACGAGTGTCAGGATGGCCGCGACGGCCTGCATTCCCATCGGTGGATTGTGCGGTCGCACCCGCGCGCCGTCAATGTTGAAGCTCTCCAATCAGAGGGGCCGCAGGTCCTGAAGCATCGTCGGAATCAGCTCGCTGATCGTGGGGTGGATGTGCACGGCTCGCGAAATCGTGGTGCAGGGCGCGTCGGCGTAAATAACGTCGAGCAGTGAGTGCACGACCTCGTCGCCACCGGTGCCGAACACGACCGCGCCGAGCAATTTCTGGGTGTCGGCGTCCACCAGGGCACGCATGAAGCCTTGCGTCTCGCCCATCTCACGAGCGCGGCTGACCTTGGTCATGGGTCGATACCCGACGAGCACTCGTCGACCCGACGCTCGCGCCTCCTGCATCGTCATGCCGACGCGGCCGACCGCTGGATCGACATACAGGGCGTAACAGGGGATACGCTCGCTGATGCGGCGCGGATCGCCATCGAGCAGGTTGGCCGCGACCACCTCGTAGTCGTGATAAGCGGTGTGGGTGAACGCACCGTGGCCGTTGCACTCGCCGAGTGCCCACACGCCGGGGTTGTTCGTCCGGCACTGATCGTCCACCGTGATGAAGCCCCGTGCATCGACCGCAATGCCCGCGGTCTCCAGTCCGAGGTCGTCCGTGTTCGGCCGACGGCCCACTGCCACCAGGACGTGACTGCCCTCGATGGACGGCGCACCGCTGGTGCAGTCGACCGCCGCCGCCACGCCGGTTGGCGTCGAGCTCAGCCCGATGCACGACGCCGAGAGGCGAAACTCGATGCCCTCGGCCTCGAGCACGGATCGCACCGTGGCCGACACGTCCTCGTCCTCGCGTGCGATCAGGCGGTCGCCGCGCTCGATCACGGTGACGCGGCTGCCGAAGCGGCGGTACATCTGCGCGAACTCGAGGCCGATGTAACTGCCGCCGACGATCAGCAGGTGCTCCGGCAGGACGTCCAGCTCCAGGATGCCGGTATTGGTCAGGATGGGCACATGCTTCCCCCCGGTCAGGTCCGGGACGATGGCGCGGGCGCCGACATTGATGAAGATCTGCTCGGCCTCCAGCACCTCGTCGTTCACCGTCACGGTATGCGCACCAGAGAAGCGGCCGTGGCCGTCGTACACGGTCAGGTTGGGCGTTTGTCGCATCCAGCGCTCGACGCCTTCGGACGACTGGCGGACGATTTCGTCCTTGCGCGCCTTCACACGCGCCATGTCCACGCTGACCGTCTGTCCGATGGTGAAGCCGAACTCGGCACCCCGGCGCGCCATATGGATGGCGCGCGCGCTGGCGACCAGGGTCTTGGTCGGAATGCACCCGACGTTCACGCAGGTGCCGCCGAACCGCTTGCGCTCGATGACGGCCGTTCTGCGGCCGGCGTTGGCGAGGCGAGCAGCCAGGGACGGACCGGCCTGTCCGGTGCCGATGACGATGGCGTCGTAGGAGGTGGGCATGCGCGAGCCCACGGTCTGCAGCATCTGTCGAAGGTTCATGTGGATCCCCTACTTGTACAGCACGGTGTCCGGGTGTTGAGCCACCCACCCGAACCAGCCACGCACGGGCGCTGGCGGCACCCACCGGGTGCCTGGGCGGCGGTTGACCCCGAAGGCCTCATGCTCAACGCCGAGGTGTGTAACATTCTGGATATCTCGGAAACCAATCAGCGGGTGCTGCTCCATCGAGGGCGCACCAGGGTGCGTCGAATGTGGCAGCGCGTCCAGTATTGGCTGCACCTCGCGATGTGCGCGGCATGCCGACGGTACGTGGCGCAGATGCAGTTGACGACGAAGATGATCCGTCGCCTGGGCGATCGACCGGGCTCTCCGGGGACGATCGATCCGGCGTTGCGCGAGGCGTTTCGCAAGCACCACGACACCCATCCGGGCCCCTGAGTTGGTGGATCAGCGCGCGCGGGCGGGGCGCCCGTGGGCACGCGTTGCCACCCCGCTCTTCACGCCTGGCGCGTCGGTCATCCTGGATGTCGGGTGGGGGTGAGGGGATTGGCGGCCCGTCTGCGCATACCCCTATGGGCGCCCCGCGTTCTTGGCGGGAGCGCCGTCGTTCACCCGTGGTCAGGAGGAGTTTCCATGCCGATCCGTCGAATCGTCGTAGCCATGTGCCTTGCGTTGGTCCCGGTCGTCGCGACAGCTCAGACGCCTCGCGGAGCGATCGCCCCAGGTAACACGGTGCTAGTGGCCGCCTACAACTGCGCCGCGGATCAGTTGACGCGGGCCGACACCCTCGTGAACGACATCGCCGCACCCATCCTCAACAAGCACGTGGCGGCAGGGAAGCTCCTCAACTGGGGCTACATGGGCGTCTACGTCGGCAACCAGAACAACCGGAGCATCTACGTGTGGGGCGCCGACCCCGTCGCGCTCGTCCAGGCGCGCGCGGTTTACCTCCCGGAGATCAACGCCAATCCGAAGTTCCAGGAGTTCGTGAAGATCTGCGGCTCGGCCACGATCACGTTGCACAACCTGATCACCACGTCTCCAGCGCCTGGCAAGTAGGTCGCCCGTACCCTCGGGGCCGGGGGAGATTCCCCCCGGCCACGGGCGGTCGCCGGACGCGTATGCCTCGCAACGGCTATTGCCCTGGCGGGGGCGTCGGAACCGGTGCGACGAGACTGCGCGATCTTCCACGAGCCGGCAAGCTCGTGCGATCGTATCGCTTCCTCGATCCCAATCGAATCGAGCTCTCCGTCGTCGCCGACGCACAGGTGGTCACGAACGGGCTGGTGCTGGTGTGGCAGCGCGTTCAGTGAGCCGATGGCACATCGCCGCGACGAGGGACGCGATCTGAGCCTGGCTTCCACCTCGGCTGGCGATTGCACCTGCTGCAACGCGCGTTACGATAGCGATCGGGGAATCGTGGCAATCCAAGTCGAGCCGGCGCCCGACCACCTGGCCTACCGCGTTGACGCGCTGGCGCGCATCACGTTCGTGAACGAGCGCTGGGACGACTTCGCGCGCCAGAACGGCGCGCCCGAACTGGCCGGCGGCGCCATCATCGGCCGCCTCATGCACGAGTTCATCTCCGACGCCGAGACCTGGCACCTTTACGAGCTGCTGGTCCGGCACGCTCAGCGGGTGGGCCGTCCTTTCACCCTTCGCTTCCGTTGCGATGCCCCGGACGCGCAACGCTTCATGCAGATGCGGATCGCGACGCTGGACGATGGACAGATTGAGTTCCAGTCGCGCGCCTTGGAGATTCGCCGGCGCGCCGCACTGGCGGTGTTGACGACAGGAGCGCGCCGCGACGCTTCACGCCTGCTGAGCATCTGCAGCTGGTGCAATCGGGGCAAAGTAGACCACCAGTGGATGGAGATCGATCAGGTGGTGACAACGCTCGGATTGTTCGAGGGGCAACCGCTGCCGCGTCTGACCCATGGCGTCTGCGATAACTGCCTGGCACGGGTCAAGGCGGAGTTCCTGTCGGCGTGAGCGGCCGACCGGTTCTGTTACCATCCGCGAATCCAGATGGAACCGAACCTCCGCGCCGCACTTCGCGCACTCGTCTGAGATTGCGGGTGTGTGCTGCGTGCGGATCCACCCAGACGTCGAGGTCGCCCGTCGCGCGAGGCCGCCCGTGATGCGCAAGCGCGTAGGCGCCGACGACGAGGAAGCGGACGTCAGCGGCGATGACGTTCATCCCAGGCGCAGTTCCTCCCCGTCAGCAGGAATCAGCACCGGCGGCGTGACTGCCGCCTTCTCGAGCCCGGCGCGCAGCGCGCTTCGGGTCAACACGCAGTGGTTGATTGCCTCCATGTGGACGGCAATCACGCGCGCCCTGGGCGCCGCGCGGCACACTTCGACGACATCGTCGACATCCATCGTGATCGCCCCGCCCTCGAGGAATTGTGCGGCACCGGCGTTGACGATGATGATGTCGGGCTTGTGAGATTCGATGGCGGCGGCCACCTCCGGACACCAGACCGTGTCGCCGGCGATATAGAGCGTCGGCTGGCCGCGTCCGCTCAGGACAAAGCCGGACACCGGCGCGAGACGCTCGCCAACCGCACCGCGGCCGTGCTGGCCGCCAGTGCGCGAAATCGTGAGGTCCTTCCATGCCACCGAGCCGGTGACGGACTGCGCGGCCGAGAATCCCCAGTTGGCAAACTTCCCGGCGTCGGGCGGTTGGATCAGGAGAGCCGCATCCCTGGGCACGAGCTCCGTCGCCGCCGCGTCCCAATGATCGGAGTGTGTGTGGGTGACCAGGAAGGCCTCGACGCCGTTCAGCACGCCTGCGGCAGGCAGCGGGAGCGGGACCAGCGGGTTCGGCCGCGGATTCGGCGAGCGAGCGATCGGCGGCATCGTCCCCTGGTCGCCGAGCATCGGATCGACGAGCAGCGTCCTCGCGCCGTAGTGAATGACGCACGTCGCGTGTCGAATCAGGCGCACCCTAACGGTGGTGCTGGGCTGCGCGGCATCGAGCGCGCTGGTGCCATACGTGACCGCCAGGCCGATGCCGGCACTGGCGCTGGATTGGAGGAACGATCGTCGGTCCATCTTCATCGGCCCCTCGTCGTGTCGCCCCCACGCCATCGGCCTGGCGCTGCCCTGTCAGCCAGGGCAGCGCTTCGTGGCAAGAGGGTGGGGCCGCCGGCCACTGCACGACGGCCCGTTGGAACTACGGGACGGGTTGGGACCAGCCGCTCGTCTGGCGCCCGAAATAGATGTCGTGATCCCGATAGGATCGCGCACAGGCTTGATCGCAGGAGTAGTCCACCCCGGTGCGAACATTCTCCAGCCTTACCGGAACGCAGTCCAGCCCGGCGCTCGTGCATCCCTCGACCGGCACACCGTATCGGTCGGTATAGCCTCGCCAGTTCGCGATGCCGTCCCGATCGGGATCGACCGCGCTCTGCACGGGCCGGCGCAGGTGAACGACGATCAAGTGGGGGCGCAGGAGCGTGGCGTTGTTGCGGCATCGCGGGTCTGGGTGACACGAGAAATCATCCGTGCTGCTTGGATCCGCGGCGCTCGTGTAGTCCCACACGTCGTGCACCGAGGTGGAGATGGAGACGAAGCCGCGGTCGATCCGCCCACGCCGGTCTGGTTCGTGCGTCGCCTGGGTCGCGCCGTACCAGATGATCTGCGGGGTTCCCTGGTCGCTGTGCTGCTTGTGACGGCCGGGTTCGGCCTCTGTGCCCACATCAAGGACACGCTCGCCGTTCACCAGCAAGTGGCCGAAGTCAATCCACATCCCGGGAATCTGGACATATCCCCGTTCCCCGTCCACATCGGTGGTGATCGCCTCGAAGACGCCCGAATGAAAGCGCACGTCCGCGTCGCGCCCGGTTGGATGCTGATGGACCAGGAGTCGGAATGCACTGATCCAGCTCGTCTGGCCGGGCTGGGGCGGCAGATCCCGGCGAACATGCCAGAAATAGCCCGCGTGCTTCAGATCGTTCTCGTTCCCGTTCGCGTTGACGGTCTGCCACGGATGGCTGACTTCTCCGCCCATGATATCGAACAGGCTCGTCCCGAATAAATCGTCGGCTTGGTGGGGATTGTCCCCGTGGTGGTGGTCGTAGTGGCACCCGCGCGCCGCATCCCACAGACCGTGCCAGGCACGATTGTCGTGGGTCGGACATAAGGGTGCGTCAGGGTAGGGTGCGGTCTGTGCGAACGCCGGTGTGGCAGTGAGCAGGATCACGAGCAAGACATGCAGACGCAATTGCTTCTCCGTGGGGGAGTGTTGCAATAGGGCCATCGAATGATGGCCGCCCATGGGGGAGCGACATGCCCTGTTGCGAATGTCGATCCAAACGGTTCCAGATCGCTCGATCTCGAAAAGCTTCGGGAAATCGCCGGCATTGCTCGATCACGCCGCCCTGGCGGGCCCCACGCAGAGCGTAAGAGTTTCAGCTACGTGTAGGTTCTACCCTCCGGCGATGAGTGGTGAGCGTCCCCGCAGGCGGGGAGCGAGCGCGCGATCATGGTCAGCTGGTCCCTGATCCGAGCTGGTCGACCGGAGGCGCTGCGGCGAGTGGCCTGAGCCGAGGGGCGGGTCTCTTCTCGCAACTGTCATCGCGCATCGACGGAGGGAGGGTGTGGCCGTCGACCAGTGCTCTTGAGCGCTTCGCCCAGGCTACCCGGACCCGCCTGCGGATCGTGCTCGAGCCGCAGGCCAGCAACTGAGTCTGGCGCCCGCAGTGTGCGCCAACGGATCACCGCGGCATCAGCGCGAACACACCCCAACCCAGGTATTGACGCGTGTAAGCGGCGTAGCGCTCGGGTTCCGAGGTCAGTTTGGCTCGAACATCCTTCGCGAGCTCGTCGCCGGGATTGGCGTCAAGCCATCGGCGCATGGTGAGCCATTTGGCCGCCTCATACCTGTCCCAGCCGTCTTCGTCAGCCAGAACCATCTCAACGACGTCGTAGCCAAGGTGGCCGAAAGACGCGAGAAGTTGTGGAAGCGTGAGAAAGTCGGAGATTGAGTGGGCAAGACACCCCTTGGCAACATCTTCCGTCGGCGGTAACTGCCGCCAGTAGGGCTCGCCGATCAGGATGATCCCTCCGGTGCGCAGGCTCCGCGCCAGAAGCTCGATGGTGCCGGCGACTCCACCGGCGATCCAAGTGGCACCGACACAGGCTGCCACACTGGCCTTCTCGTCTGAGACAAAGCCGGCAGCATCGCCATGGATGAACTTGACGTGATCGGCGACGCCGAGTTCTTCAGCACGGCGTTTCGCTTGCTCGGTGAACAGCTGGCTCATGTCGATGCCGGTGCCGATGATGCCGTGGTCGCGTGCCCAGGTGCACAGCATCTCCCCCGAACCACTGCCGAGGTCGAGCACTCGGGCCCCCGATTCGAGACGCAGCGCCGCGCCGAGGCTGGCAAGCTTTTCGGGTGTGATCGGGTTGTGGATGCGGTGAGCACTTTCAGTGATGCTGAATATCCGTGGGATGTCCATGCCGAAGAGGTTCACACAGTTTCCCTCGTTCGACTGCGCGGATTCAAGGCACCGTCTTCCCGCTCGTCAGCAGTCTCGTCAACCTGGCCGTGAACTCCTGTGCGTCGAAGAAGCTCTTGACCGGCACGCGCTCGTCGCGCCCGTGCAGGCGCAGGTCGTCCGGATCCACCATCAGACCCGAAACGCCGTAGGCCGGAATCCCCGCGTTGCGCCAGGGAACTGCATCGGTAGCGCCACCCTGCATGATCTGGATCACGGGAATGTTTCCCCACATCTCCTGCGTGATGCGCTCGACGGCCGACAGCACGTCAGGCACGACCGCCGCGGCGGCGCGGGGTTCGCGATTTGCCGGCGTCGACACTTCCAGTTCCGGGTCGTCCAGCGCTTTGACGATCATCGCGCGAACATCGCTGACGCGCGCGTCGGGCATCATGCGGCAGTTGATCCCCGCTTCCGCCGTTTGCGGCAGCGCGTTCGACGCATGACCACCCTTGAGCATCGTCGCCACGCAGGTGGTGCGCAGCATCGAGTTATAGAGGGGATCCCTGGCCAGCACGGCCTCCGCGTCGATGTCCGCGGGGTTCTTAATCAGGGCGCGCATCGCCGCCGCGGTCCTTGGCGTCTCGATCTTCGCCGTCTGCTCGAAGTAGGCGCGTGACACGTCGTTGAATTCCACAGGGAACTTGAACGCCGAGAGTTTCATCAAGCCGGCGGCAAGCTGGTAAATGGCGTTGTCAGGCCTCGGCAACGACGAATGGCCGCCGCGGTTCTTCGCCGTGACGGTGAAACCACCCGTGACTTTCTGTGTCGCCTCGATGGTGTTGGCCACCGGCGTGCCGTTCCTGATGAAGCCGAACGCGCCCTCGTTCAAGACCAGCGACGCGTCGACCAGCTCGCGGTGAGTGCTGAACAGCCAGCGGGCGCCGTTGCAGCAGCCACCCTCTTCATCAGCGGTGAAGGCCACGACAATGTCGCGGTCCGGCACGTAGCCGTCCTTCTTCATCTGCACCACGACGGCGGTGAAGATGGCGACCTGCGCCTTGTCGTCGATAA
>Ga0105103_10000298_pt1 | contig 27570 bp, 22 predicted proteins | sample PPLLaktember2015_2_FD_79107 | JGI IMG/M metagenome (GOLD analysis project Ga0105103, IMG submission 79107) | Freshwater sediment microbial communities from Prairie Pothole Lake near Jamestown, North Dakota, USA - PPLs Lake P7 Core (6) Depth... | ecosystem: Environmental > Aquatic > Freshwater >...
ATCAACGAGGTGCGCTACGCGCTGGCCCCCATCGCCCTGATCACGGGCGGGCTGCTCGGCCTGATCCTGCTCGAGCCCGATTTCGGCACGGCAGTGTCGCTGCTCGCGGTGGTCGGCGTGATGATCTTCGCCGCCGGTCTCAGCTACAGATACCTCGTTGGCGCGGTGGTCCTCATGGTGCCGGCGCTGGCGATCATCCTGATTCAGGAGCCCTATCGCGTCCAGCGCCTGCTGGCCTTCCTGAATCCGTGGGCGGATCCGCTCGGCGCCGGTTTTCAGATCATTCAATCGCTGATCGCCGTGGGCACCGGCGGCGTGTTCGGCAAGGGCCTGATGGAGGGCGTGCAGAAGCTGTTCTACCTGCCTGAGCCGCACACCGACTTCATCTACGCGGTCATCGCCGAAGAGACCGGGCTGCTCGGATCGCTGGTCATCCTGGCGTGCTTCGCGGTGATCGCCTGGCGCGGGATGCGCACCTCGCTGCTCGCCCCCGACAGCTTCGGTTCGTTTCTCGCCATCGGCATCACGATGATGCTGGTCCTGCAGGCGTTCGTGAACATCAGCGTGGTGCTGGGCATGTTGCCCACCAAGGGCATTCCGCTGCCGCTCGTCAGCGCCGGCGGATCGTCGCTGCTCATCAACCTCGTCGGTGTGGGAGTGCTGCTGAACATCTCCCAGCACTCCGCCTCCGAGACGGGAGCCGCGTGAGGGGTGCAGGTCCTGATCGCCGGCGGCGGAACGGGTGGCCACCTCTATCCGGGCATCGCGCTCGCGCGCGAGCTGCAGCGGCGCGACCAGGCGACGGTGGTGACGTTCGTGGGAACGGCGGCGGGCATCGAGTCGAAAGTGGTCCCGCGCGAGGGCTTTCCGCTGGACGTGATTCGGGTCGCCGGGCTCAAGGGCAAGTCGCGCCTGGCGCGCTTGCGCGGGCTGTTGCTGCTGCCGATGGCGGCCGTCGACGCCTGGCGCGTGATCTCGCGGCGGCGTCCCTCGGTGGTGGTGGGCGTCGGCGGGTTCTCGTCGGGGCCGGTGCTGGCGCTGGCGGCGTTCCGCCGCTATCCGACGCTGCTGCTCGAGCAGAACGCGCTGCCGGGCATCACCAACCGGCTGCTGGCACCGCTCGTGCGCGCCGCGGCCGTGAACTTTCCCGAAGCGCTGCGCTACTTCCCGCGCACCGGGTTCGTCGCCGGCAACCCCGTTCGCGCCGCGTTCTTCGAGCCGGCCGGCGAGGCGCCGCATGACCGGAGCGTGCAGGTGTTGATCATGGGCGGCTCCCAGGGCGCGCACGCCATCAACATGGCGATGACGCAGGCGGCGCCGACACTGGCCGCCTCTGGCGCGCCACTGGCGATCACGCACCAGACCGGCGAGCGCGATCTGGCGGTGGTGCGGCAGGCGTACGAGGCGGCGGGGCTGGCGGCGCGTGTGGAGCCGTTCCTGTACGAGATGGACCGCGAGATGAGACGGGCCGACGTGGTGGTGGCGCGCGCGGGCGCGACCACGCTGTCGGAACTGGCGGCGGCGGGACGACCGGCGATTCTGGTCCCCCTGCCAACCGCCGCCGACGATCATCAGCGGCGCAATGCCGAGGCCTTCGCGCGCATCGGCGGCGCGGTGGTGCTCGAGGAACGCGGGCTGACCGGCGAGCGCCTGGCGGCCGAGGTGCTGACGCTCGCGCGGGATCGCGTGCGACGAGAGGACATGGGCCGGCAGTCGCGGACGCTGGCGCGGCCCGATGCGGCCGAACGGATCGCAGACAAGGTGTACGCGCTTGCTCGGTAAGACGCGGCGCATCCACTTCGTCGGCGTCGGCGGCATCGGCATGAGCGGCATCGCCGAGCTGCTGGCCAACCTTGGCTACGCGGTCTCGGGCTCGGATGCGCGGCAGTCGGACGTGACGGATCGGCTGGAGAGCCTTGGGGTGACGGTGCACGTGGGACATCGTGCGGGCAACGTCGGCGACGCGGACGTCGTGGTGTATTCGTCGGCCGTCAAGGCCGACAACCCCGAGCTGTCGCAGGCCCGCGAGCGGCGCGTGCCGGTGATTCCGCGTGCGGAGATGCTGGCCGAGCTGATGCGGCTGCGGTTCGGAATCGCGGTGGCGGGCGCGCACGGCAAGACCAGCACGACGTCGATGATCGCGCTGGTGCTCGAGCGCGCGGGCCTCGACCCGACCGCCGTGATCGGCGGCCGGCTCAGCGCCTTTGGCAGCAACGCCCGGCTCGGCCGTGGCGAGTACATGGTGGTGGAAGCCGACGAGAGTGACCGCTCGTTCCTCAAACTGTCGCCCTCGATTGCCGTGATGACGAACATCGATCGCGAACACATGGAGGCGTACGGCAGCTACGCCGACCTGCAGCAGGCCTTCGTGGACTTCGCCAACAAGGTGCCGTTCTACGGCGCCATCGTGGCCTGTGCCGACGATGCCGAACTGGGCGCCGTGTCGCCGCGCTTCACGCGTCGCACCATCACCTACGGCATCGAGGCGCCGGATGCCGAGGTGCGCGCGACCGAGGTGGTGCTCGAAGGCTTCGGCGCGCGGTGCGTCGTGCACCGCCGCAACCCTCATGGCGACGGCCATGCCGCCGCGCTCGGCCCGTTGACCCTGGAGGTGCCGGGCCGGCACTCCGTGCTGAACGCGCTGGCCGCGGTCGCCGTCGGCCTCGAACTCGACGTGCCGTTCCCCCGGATCGCCCAGGCCCTCGCGGAGTTCCGTGGCGCCGAGCGCCGGTTCCAGCGCGTCGGCGTCGTGGACGGCGTCACCGTGGTCGACGACTACGGTCATCACCCCACGGAGATCGCTGCGGTGGTGGCGGCCGCCCGGGCCGCCAGGCCGGAGCGTCTGGTGATCGCGTTCCAGCCGCACCGCTATACGCGGACGCGCGATCTGATGGAGGAGTTCGGCCGCACGCTGGCGGCGGCCGACGAAGTGGTGCTCACCGATATCTACGCCGCCAGCGAAGACCCGATTCCGGGAGTCACGCTCGAAGCGTTGGCCGCGGCCGTCAACGCTCATCGCACCACGCCCGTCCACACCGTCCGGACGGTGGGCGAGCTGCCGGAGGCCGTGGCCCGTCTGGCCCAGCCCGGCGATCTGGTGCTGACGCTCGGTGCGGGGTCGATCGGCGGCGTGGCCCTCGGCCTGGTCGCCGCCCTCGAGGCGCGTCGCCATCAGACGGGAGGGGCCTGATCATGCCGCCCGTGGCCGCGCCAGCGGACAAGCGCTTCCGCCGCTCGCACGTCAAGCCCTCGGGCAAGCGCGTCTCGTCGCGGCTCCGGCATGCCTGGCTGGCCGCGCGGACGGTGGCGTTCCTCGCGGTCGTTGCCTATGCCGGTTACCGCGGGTTGGCGCTCGTCTCCAACGCCCAGACGCTGCAGGTGGGTCACATCATCGTCACCGGCAACCAACGCCTGGCCAGCGGTGACGTGCTGGCGTTGCTCGATGGGTTGAGGGGCCAGAACATCCTCGCCGTCGACCTGGTCGAGTGGCAGGACCGGCTGCTGTCCTCGCCGTGGGTCGAGGAAGCGACGCTGCGGCGCGTCTTTCCCGCCACGCTGGAGGTGCGCGTGCACGAGCGCACGCCGATGGCCATCGGCCGCATCGGCAGCGCGCTCTATCTCGTCGACTCGCACGGTGCGGTGGTGGACGAATACGGGCCGGCCTACGCGGATCTCGATCTGCCGATCGTCGACGGCCTGGCGCCCAAGGGCGACGCGCAGCGGCTGGACGAGAGCCGCGCCGCGCTGGCGGCACGCGTCATCGCGGACCTGGGGGCGCACCCGGACCTCGGGACGAAGGTGTCGCAGATCGACGTGTCCGACCCGCACGATGCGGTCGTGATGCTCGATGGCGACACCACGCTGCTGCGCCTCGGCGAGAGCGACTTCGTCGAGCGCCTGCAGCAGTACCTCGAGCTGGGCGATGCGCTGCGCGAGCGCGTGTCCTCGATCGATTACGTCGATTTGCGGTTTTCTGAACGTTTGTACGTGCGGCCGGCCAAGGGGTCGGCCAAGGCGCCGGCGACGGCGCAGGCACGGCGGTAGGGTGGAACGGAGGCAGCGTGGCACAGCGTGAGCGCTACGTCGTAGGGCTCGACATCGGCACATCCAAGGTGTGCACGGTGGTCGGGGAGATCGTGGACGAGGGCGGACTCGACATCATCGGGATCGGATCGGCCGAGTCGAAGGGGCTGAAGCGCGGCGTGGTCGTCAACCTCGAGGCGGCGGTCGAGTCGATCAAGAAGTCGATCGAGGAGGCCGAGCTGATGGCGGGCGTCGAGATCGGCTCGGTGCACCTCGGCATCAGCGGACCGCACATCAAGGGGTTCAACAGCCGTGGGGTGGTGGCCGTCGCGGGCAAGAACCGCGAGGTGACGCGCGAAGACGTGCGCCGGGCCATCGATGCGGCTCGCGCCGTGTCGCTGCCGGCGGGCCGCGAGATCATCCACGTGCTGCCGCAGGACTTCGTGGTCGACGAGCAGGAGGGCATCGGCAACCCGGTGGGCCTCAGCGGCGCCAGGCTTGAAGTGAACGTCCACATCGTGACGGGCAGTTCAGCCGCGAACCAGAACCTGGTGTCGTGCGTCAACCGCGCCGGCGTCGCGGTGTCCGACACGGTGATCAGCCAGCTCGCCGCGGCGGAAGCCGTGCTCACCGATGACGAGAAGTCGCTGGGCGTGGCCATGGTCGACATCGGCGGCGGCACCGCCGACCTCGCGATCTTCGAGCGGGGCAGCCTGTGGCACACCGCCGTGGTGGCCGTGGGCGGGGATCACTTCACCAATGACATCGCCGTCGGGTTGCGCACGCCGATCCCCGAGGCGGAGAAGGTGAAGCGCCGGGTGGGATGCGCGCTCTCCGGCATGGTGGACGAAGACGAGACGATCGAGGTGGCCAGTGTCGGTGGCCGCCGGCCGCGCGTCATGGCGCGGCGCATTCTCTCCGACATCCTGCAGCCCAGGGCCGAGGAGTTGTTCCATCTCATCTGGGACGAGATCAGCAAGGCCGGTTACGAGAAGTCGCTCAACTCGGGGCTCGTGCTCACGGGTGGCGGTTCGGTGCTCGAAGGCATGTCGGAGATTGCCGAGCAGATTTTTGACTTGCCCGTCCGCCGCGGCGTGCCCACGGGAGTGGGCGGCCTGGCGGACCACGTCGGGAATCCGTCGTATTCGACGGCCGTGGGACTGGTGCGCTATGCCGAACGGCATCGCAAACCCGGTGACGACAACAAGCACGGGGGATTCATGCGCGTGATGGTCAAGTTGCGGACGGTGTTCAAGGAGTTCTTCTAGGAGGCGCGATGGCGGACCTGTATGACAACGACTCACTGCGGTTGACGCTGGACGAGGCCACCCGCGCGGGCGCGCGGATCAAGGTGGTGGGCGTGGGCGGCGGCGGCAGCAATGCCGTGACGCGCATGGTCCAGGCCGGGCTCTCCGGCGTGGAGTTCATCGTCGCCAACACCGACGCGCAGGCGCTGCGCGCCAACCCCGCGCCGATCAAGATCCAGATCGGCTCGAAGCTGACCAAGGGGCTGGGCGCGGGGGCCGATCCCAACGTCGGCCGCCAGGCCGCGCTCGAGGACACGGATCTCATCATCCAGGCGATCTCGGGCGCCGACATGGTGTTCGTGACCACCGGCCTCGGCGGCGGCACCGGCACCGGCGCCGCGCCGGTGATTGCCTCGCTCGCCACCGAGCTCGGGGCGCTGACCATCGCGGTGGTGACCCGCCCGTTCAAGTTCGAGGGCAAGAAACGCCAGCGCTCGGCCGAAGAGGGCCTCGACGCCCTGCGCGAGGCCGTCGACACGGTCATCACCATCCCCAACGAGCGGCTGCTCTCGGTCATCGACCGCAGCACCAGCATGCTCGACGCCTTCATCACCGCCGACGATGTGCTGCGGCAGGCGATCCAGGGCATTTCGGACCTGATCCTGGTACCCGGGCTCATCAACCTCGACTTCGCCGACGTCAAGACCATCATGTCCGGCATGGGCGTGGCGATGATGGGCACGGCCACCGCGGAAGGCAGCATGCGTGCCACCGATGCCGCCAACCGCGCCATCTCGAGCCCGCTGCTCGAGGACGCCTCGGTGAACGGCGCCCGCGGCGTGATCATCAACGTGACGGGCGGCCCGGACATGTCGCTGATGGAAGTGAACGAAGCACTGACCATCATCCAGGAAGCCGCCCATGAGGATGCCAACATCATCTTCGGCGCCGTGGTCGATCCGCAGCTGCAGGGCCGCGTGAAGATCACGGTGATCGCCACCGGCTTCGACCACGTGAGAGCCGACCGCTCGATTCCGGCGGGCGCCGCCGCCAGCATGCAGACGCCGGTCGACATGGGCGCCTACGCATCGCATGCCCGCACCATCAACGTGTCCGCCCCTCCGGAGGTGAACGCGGGCTCGCCCCGGGTGTTGATTGCCCGTCGTGAGGGGCTGGGGATGCCGTCGAGCCGCCCCCTTCCCCGAGCGGTGGGGCAGTCGGGCGTGCCGAAGCCGGAGGCCGCGGGAGAGGGTCTCGACGCCGAGAGCCATTACGACGTGCCGGCCTTCCTGCGAACAAGGGAAGGGTAGGCCGGTGATACAGTAGAAACAGCCAGGGAACACGCGAGCTGCGTCGCCGATGCAACGCCAGCTCGACGGTTCCCTGGTGTGTTTTTGATGAAAGTCCTTTCTCAGCGCGATTCCGCACAGCTCACCCTCTCACGCGAGGTCGGTCACGTGGTCAAGCCTCACGGCGACCGGCTGCGTGTGGCCCTGTCGTTCCCGAACTCCTACTTCGTCGGCATGTCCAATCTCGGGCTCCAGACGATGTACAAGCTGTTCAATGCGCGGCCGGACACCGTGTGCGAACGATTTTTCCTGCCCGCTAAGCAGGAACTGGCGGCGCTGCTCGAGTCCGGTGCGAGGGTCGTGACGCTCGAGTCGCAGACGCCGGTGCGCGATTTCGACGTGATCGCGTTCTCGGTGTCGTTCGAATGGGACTACACGAACGTTCTGACGCTGCTGCGCCTGGCGGGCATCCCGCTGCGCGCGGCCGATCGGGATTACCGGCACCCGCTGGTGGTGATTGGCGGCGCGGTGACCTTCGTGAACCCCGAGCCACTGGCCATGTTCGCGGACGTCATTGCCGCGGGCGAGGGCGAGTCGCTGGTCGGACCGCTGGTCGAGGCCTGCGGCATCCCGTCGAGGAGCGAAACCCTGCGGCGCCTGGCCGCGCAGCGCGGCTTCTACATTCCGTCGTTCTACGACGTGGAGTACAACGCCGACGGTACCATCGCCCGCTACGTGCCTCGTGAAGGCACGGGAGCGCCGCCCACGGTCCGCAAGGCCGCGTTGAAGACCACGGAAGCCTGCGATCCGCCGGCCACCAGCATCTTCACGCCCGACACCGAGTTCGGATCGCGCTTCCTCGTGGAAGTGGTGCGCGGGTGCGCCAACCTGTGCCGCTTCTGCTGGGCGGGCTACAACTACCTGCCCGTGCGCGCGTTCCCGACCGATCGGATCCTGCAACTGGCGCAGGAGGCCAGGCAGCACGCGACGAAGGTGGGGCTGGTGTCGATCGCCTTGTGCGATCACCCCGACATCGAGCACATCCTGCGCGGCATGCAGGCCATGGGCTATTCGATCAGCCCGGCCTCGCTGCGGCTGGACGACCTGACGCCGACCATCGTGTCGCTGCTGAAGGCAAGCGGCGAGCGCACGCTGACGATCGCTCCCGAGACCGGTTCCGACCGCCTGCGCCGGGTCATCAACAAGACGGTGACCAACGAAGAGATCCTGGCCTCGGCCGAGCTGATTTTCTCGAGCGGCATCGAGAACCTGAAGCTCTATTACATGATCGGCCTTCCCAGCGAAGACGACGAAGATCTGGTGGCCATCCGCGATCTCACCGTCCAGCTTCGCGATGTGATGCTCAAGCACGCTCGCAGCCGCGGTCGCATCGGCCGGATCGTCGGCAGCGTCAATCCGCTCGTGCCGAAGCCGGGGACCGCCTATCAGTGGCTGGGGATGGAAGCCACCGACGTGATCGAGCGCAAGATGAAGCGCCTGCGCGGGCTGGTCGCCGACATCGACAACGTCTACTTCAACATCAAGAGCGAACGGCACTCCTACTATCAGGCGCTGCTGTCGCTCGGCGATCGCCGCATCGCGCCGGCGATCGAACTGGCCGAGCAGAACGGTGGCCAATGGCGCCGTGCCGTGACCGACGCCGGCCTCGACGGCGACTTCTACATCCATCGCGACCGGTCGAACGACAGTGTGCTGCCGTGGGACATCATCGACGGCGGCATGAAGGCCTCGTTCTTCCGGTCGGAGCTCGACAAGAGCAACCGGGCCGAATGGACGTTGCCGGCCAAGCGATCGAAAGACAGCGCGCGGCTCCTGCCCGTGCTGACCTAGGTTCATCCGCTTCACCTTTCCTGTTCCGTCTTCGCATCGGCCGCGGCCGATGTCGCCGCCGGGATGGCATTCGGCAATCGACATCGACCGCGTCCGCGCGGCGCCGTGTGAGCAGACGCGTGACAGAGGGGCCGCCGTCGGGCGGCAGGCCCGGCTCGGTTGGGCACGCGTGACGAGCCCATCACCGGCGCACCAAGTGCCCGATCGCGCTAGCGGCAGGAGAGCCGCCGCCGGCGCCGGCATCTGGCGAGTCAGCTGGCGATCGCCGCCTGCGCCTCGAACTCCGCGTACGCGTGCAGGATGGCGTCGCGCACGCGGTCCTGGCTGGCGTTGTCGGCCATCGGCCTGAGCAGCGCAAACGTGCGGCGCTCGCCGTTCACCGAATAGGCCCGCGCGGGGAAGGTGACATTGCGTCCGGTGCCGGTGCGGCGCTCCCAGACGGCGAAGCCCACCAGCTTCAGCCCCTCCAGTTCGCCTCCATCGAACTGCAGCTCGGCGTCGGCGAGCTTGCCGGCGGGGCTTCCCTTGTCGTTCGGCGTGATCTTGATCACCATTGATGCAACTCCAGTCCGGCGCGGCTCGTGCGCGCGCCCGTTTCCGTGCGTGACCGGCCTCGCGGCCGTGCCCCATCCCTCATCAAGAGCGATGCCAGCGAAAACAGGCCGCTTTCAGGCGATGATTCGTAGTGCGACCATGCCGGACGACAACCGCCGTTTACGCACCGCCGCGACATCAATCGGGACGCCGCCGCCCGTGGACGCCGCATTTCGTTGGGAACGCGAGATTTGGGGCCACGCCCTGCACTGCGTGCCGCTCGAGCCGGTCGCGAAACATCTGTTTACGTCGAGGCAACTGGGGTTGCCTGCCAACGGCTCGGACCTCGACACCCGTCAGGCCTGGTCATTCGTCGCCCAATCACTCGGCGTGCGGCCTGAGGATCTCCTCCGTGTGAAGCAGGTCCACGGCAATGTCGTGCGGGTGGTGACGCGCGACGGCGTGACTGGCACGACCACCTCGCAGAAACCGGATGGCGATGCGATCGTGTCGAATGCGCCCGGGCTCGTGCTCGCCGTCGTCGTTGCCGATTGCGTTCCGATTCTGCTGGCTGATCGAGAGGGGAGCGCGGTCGCGGCGATTCACGCGGGATGGCGAGGCACCTGCGCCGGCATCGTGACCGCCGCCGTCGAGGCGATGAACCGCACGTTCGGCACGCGGCCCGGCAACCTGGTGGCGGCGATCGGTCCCAGTATCGGCCCGGACGACTACGTCGTGGGAGAGTCGCTCGTCGCCGCCTTCGTGGCGGCGGGTCACGATGACGCGTCAGTGTCGCGATGGTTTCGCCGTGCACCGGTAGGGGATGCGCTGCGTCTGGACCTCTGGCGTGCGAACCAGGACCAGCTCGAAGGCGCGGGCGTGCGCCCGGAGGCGATCTACCTGTCGGGGTTGAGCACCGTGTCGCATCCTCGCTGGCTGGAATCGTTCCGCCGCGATGCGGGCCGCGCCGGCCGGATGGTTGCCGCCGTGCGCGTGGCTGCGGAGCGATGATTCCCTGACACCGGTAGCCCGGCTGGCTTTCAGTTCTGGTCCATGCCGATGTTCGACAGCCGATCGGCGTCCCGGTTGCGCTCGCGGGGGACGTGCTCGAAGGTGACGTGGCCGATCCGCGTGCACAGTTGGCGCGCCTCGCGGTAGAGCGGGAGCAGCCCTTCGTTCTTCACCCGATAATTGCCGAGCATCTGTTGCACCAGCAGCAGCGAGTCGCCCTTCACGTGCAGTTCCTTGACGTCGTGGTCGGCCGCCCACTGCAGCGCCGCCAGCAGGCCGCGATACTCCGCGACGTTGTTGGTGGCGACGCCGATGCCTTCGGCGAGTTCCGCCAGCACGGTACCTGTTTCATCTTCGATGTACACGCCATATCCAGCTGGCCCCGGGTTGCCCCGGGAACCGCCGTCGAAGAACGCGGTGATCACGAGGTGGCGGGCGGCTGGGAGGCAGGGGTGGCCGTCTCGGTGGTCGAGGGCGGCACGAAGTAGAGAATACGCTGGCAGGAATCGCACTGCACGATCTCGTCGTTCCGCACCACGGCGCTGAAGACCATCGGACGCAGCCGAACCTGACAGACGATGCAGCGTTCCTTTTCGGCCCGGGCGATGCCGATGCCTCCGCGGGCGCGTGCCAGCTTGTCGAACAGCGAGACGACGTTGGGACTCATCGTCGCGACGATGCTGGCCCGTTCCGAGGCGCAGGCCTTGACGACGGCTTCGTTCTCGGCGCGTTCGGCGGTGATTGCGCTGCGCTCGGCGGCCACGGCGGCTTCGTCGGTTTTCAACTGGAGTTCGGCCTGCTTCAAGGTGGCGGCGAGCTCATCGGCGCCCATCATGATCTCGAGCACCTTGCTCTCGTGATGGTCGATCTCGGCCTTCACCGCCTCCATCTGGTGCTGCATGGCGTGGAATTCGTGATTCGTCTTCACCGCCATCGACTGTTCTTTGTACTTCTCGAGGCGCTGCTGGGAAGCGGCGAGGTCCTTGTCCACCATGCGGCGGGCCGTCTGGTTCTCGGCGATGGCGGCCTTGGCGGTTTCCACTCCTGCCTTGGCGGCGGCGAGCCGGGCATCGAGCGCAGCGATGCGCTCGGGCGCCGATGCCACCACGCGCTGGGCCGTCCCTGAGCGGGTTTCGAGTTCCTGCAGGTGGATGAGGCGTTCGAGGTCAGGCAGCATCAGGCGTACAGCCCCAGTCAGAGTTCACAGTTCAAAGTTCAAGAGTTCAAGAGTTCAAAATTGAAGGTTCAAAGTGGAACGTTGCTCTGCTGGATTCTACTCCTTGGAGACTTCCGGTGGCACATCGGTGTGTGTGACATGGCCCGAACCGACTTCAACTGTGAACTCTCGAACTGTGAACTCCCGAGCTCTCAAACGTTGAACTCTTGAACTCTTGAACTTTGAACTCTCAAGCCTCTCCGAGGGAGTGGGCCCACCTGGATTCGAACCAGGGACCAACCAGTTATGAGCCGGCCGCTCTAACCGCTGAGCTATGGGCCCTCGGGGACATCGTCGGGAGTCGGGAGTCGGGAGTCGAAAGAACGGGGGGCAGGCGGGGCTCGAAGAGCGGGACGCCGGGAGCGCGGAAGCCGGGGGTCTGGCGACTCCCGAGCTCCCGGCTCCCGACTCCCGGCACCATGTCTAGGACCGTCCCTCGAGGAACGCGCGCAGCTTGCGCGACCTCGACGGGTGACGCAGCTTGCGGAGCGCCTTGGCTTCGATCTGCCGGATGCGTTCGCGGGTGACCGCGAAGTTCTGGCCCACTTCCTCGAGCGTGTGCTCGCTGCCGTCGCCGACGCCGAACCGCATCTTGATGACCTTCTCTTCGCGAGGCGTGAGGGTCTTCAACACCGACTCGGTCTGTTCCTTCAGGTCGAGGTTGATGACCGCTTCCGACGGCGACACCGCGGTGCGATCCTCGATGAAGTCGCCGAGGTGCGAATCTTCCTCCTCGCCGATCGGGGTCTCGAGCGAGATGGGCTCCTGCGCGATCTTCAGGACCTTGCGGACCTTGGACACCGGGATGTCCATGCGCCGGGCAATCTCTTCCGAGGTGGGCTCGCGGCCGAGCTCCTGCACCAGCGCGCGCGAGGTGCGAATCAGCTTGTTGATGGTCTCGATCATGTGGACCGGGATGCGGATGGTCCGCGCCTGGTCCGCAATCGCGCGCGTGATGGCCTGACGGATCCACCACGTGGCGTAGGTCGAGAACTTGTAACCACGGCGGTACTCGAACTTGTCGACGGCCTTCATCAGGCCGATGTTGCCTTCCTGGATGAGGTCCAGGAACTGCAGGCCGCGGTTCGTGTACTTCTTGGCGATCGAGACCACCAGGCGGAGGTTGGCCTCGACCAGCTCCTTCTTCGCCTGCTCGGCCTGCGCTTCGCCGCGCATGATCACTTCGAGCGTGTGGCGCAGGTGCTCGACGCTCTCCTCGAGGTCGTCGGTGCGCTGCTTGACCTCCGCGGTGAGGTCCTTCTTGCGCTTCTCGAGCGCCTTCTTCTCTTCTTCCTTGAGCTTCGGCTTCTTGGTCTTCGTGACCGGCGGCGCGAGCGCCTTCTTCAGGTTGTCGAGCTCGCGCTGCATCTTCGAGACGCGCTCGACGATGTCCTTCACTTCCTCGACCAGGCGGCGCTTGACCGGCTCGGTGAACTCGATCTTGCGGATCAGCCGCGACAGCTCGATCTCCGCGCGCATCTTCTTCCACTTGGCGCGGCGGTACTTCTTCTTGTCTGACTTGAGGATGCCGACCAGCTTCTCGTTGAGCTTCTCGACGGCCAGGCGCGCCTTGCGCACGCCGTCCACCTCGCGCAGGAACTTCTGCGCGCGCTCCTCGATGCGGTCGTCGGTGATCTCCTCGTCGTTGAAGATCACCAGCTCCCGGATCGTCCGTTCCCCCGCCTTGAGCGCGTCGCCCATGCGGATGACCGCCTTGGCGATGGCCGGCATGCGGGAGATGGACTTGATCACCGAGAGCTTGCCCTGCTCGATGCGCTTGGCGATCGCCACCTCACCTTCGCGGGTGAGCAGCGGCACCGTGCCCATCTCGCGCAGGTACATGCGGACCGGATCGTTGGTCTTGTCGAGCGCGCCGGGTGTGAGATCGAGCTCACCGCCGTCTTCGCTCGCCGCAGGACCTTCGCCGCGCTCCATGCCTTCGCGCTCGCGGTAGCCCTTGTCGGAATCGACGAGGTCGATCCCGGCGGCCGCGAAGATGCTCATCAGCTCGTCGAGATCTTCAGGTGATGATGTGAGTTCTGCCGGCAGCAGATCGTTCACCTCGTCATAGAGGAGGAAGCCCTTCTCCTTGCCGATGATGATGAGTTGCCGGACTTCGTCGAACCTGTCTTCGAGGGACAAGGGCCCATCCTCCTAACGAAACGAATAGTGCGTGCACCCCAAAACCAAAAAAAGGGGAGCTATGTATTGTAGCCCGGTTAGTTGTTCTCGGGGGCCAGTAGCCGGCCCAATTCGAGCTTCTTCTGCAGCAGGGTCATGAAGTCCGACCCCTTTTCGCCGTGTTCCTGCAGCCGATCAATCTCGCGTTGGACGGCCGACAACTCTCGTTCGATCCGGAGCCGCTTGATCGAGCGGACGGAAGATTCGGCATCGAGCACCGGTGCCGATTCCTGCGACGCCACCGCGGCCAGCCACTGGGCCTCTGAAGTACTTAGACGCCCCATCAGGGCATTCGGCACATCTGCGGGATCCCCGGCCGATAACTCCCTCGCGATCTGGAGGATGCCAGCCGAGCTAAGTCCTTCCATGTCATCGTCTTCCAAGGTTCTGATCCAGGGAACCACGTGGCCGGGATCGTGGATGAGCCCCCACAGCAGCCCCCGCTCAGCCCCTCTCAGCTGACCCATCAGTGTCGGGACGCGCGCTGCCGGCAACTCGGTCTTCCGCGCGCCCGCTGCCTTGCGAATCTCCGCCCGCACCACCTCTTCCGTGACGCGTGCCTTGTGGGCCAGGCGATCGGCGAACTGGTCCCGGGCGGCGGGGTCGGGAATGCGGGCGGCGACGCCGAGCATCTTGCGCAGGAATTCACGCCGTGGCTCGTCGCGCGCCAAGTCGTGTTCGGCCGCCGCACGGTCCAGCAGGAACTCCAGATACGGCTTCGAGGTCTTGAGCTGCTGCACGAACACGTCTCGGCCGTGCTTCTGGATGAATGTGTCGGGATCCTCCCCGGCCGGCAGCCGGACGACGTTGACGTCGAACCCCTCGCCCACCAGCAGCTCTGAACTCCGCTCGGCCGCGGCCTGCCCCGCCGAGTCGGGGTCGAAGCAGAGGACCGCCTTCGGCGCGAAGCGCCGCAGTTGCTGCGCCTGCGCCGAGGTCAGCGCCGTGCCGCACGTGGCCACCACCGGCAGCCCCGAGCACTGGAACACCTGCGCGTAGTCGAAGTAGCCCTCGACGATGATCGTGAAGCCCCGCTTGCGGATGTCGCCCTTGGTCAGGCTGAGCCCGTACAGGGTGCGGCCTTTGCTGTAGATGGGCGTTTCCGGCGAGTTGAGGTACTTCGGCACCTGATCCTTCTCCAGTGCGCGACCGCCGAACGCGATGATTGACCCCGTATCCCGGGCAATCGGCACCATCAGGCGATTCCGGAACCGATCCACTTCGCTCCCGTCGTCGCGCCGCGTCACCAGACCGCTCGTGACCATCACGGTGGGAGCAAAGCCGACTTTCAACAGGTGCTGCCGCAGCGAATCGCGCCCGGGAGGCGCGTAGCCGAGCTGCAGGCGCGTGATCGTCTCCTGAGTCAGTCCGCGATCCTTCAGCAGGTACTCGCGAATACGGCCTGCCTGCGGCGACTCGAGTTGTTCGCGATAGTACGCCGCGGCCACTTCGTGAACCTTCAGCAGCGACTCACGTGCCGCCGCATCGTCCCGGGCACCGTCGCTCGTTTCGAGGTCGGGCACCGGGATGCCGAACCGCTGCGCGAGCTGCCGCACGGCGTCCTGGAACCCCAGCTGCTCCTTCAGTTCCATGAACTTGAAGACGTCCCCCCCCACGCCGCAACCGAAGCAGTGGAAGAAACCGCGGTCCCGGTTGACGTTGAAGGAGGGCGATTTCTCGCCGTGGAACGGGCAGAGTCCCTTGTAGCTCGTTCCCGCCTTCCGCAGCGAGACGTAGTCCGAGATGACGGTGACAATGTCCGCCGCCGACCGCACTTCGTCGATGAACGCCTGAGGGAACTTCAAATCTTGCGATCTCTTGATCTGGTGAGGGGGTGATCTTATCTGGAGATCTGATGATCTGGAGATCTGGAGATCTGGAGAGCTGAGATCTGGAGATCTGATGATCACCCGCTCACCACATCACGAGCTCACAAGATAACTAATCCTTCAGCTCCACAACCGTCGCTCCCCCTCCCCCCTGATTCTCCGGGGCGGGGGCGTATTTCGCGACCAGCGGGTGGTCCTTCAGGAACGCGTGCAGGCCGCGGCGCAGTTGACCCGTGCCGTGGCCGTGGACGATGCGTAGTTCGCGCAGGTCGGTGACCATCGAGTCGTCGAGGAATCGCGACACGCGATCGACCGCCTCGTCCACGGTGCAGCCGATGACGTTGATCTCGCTCAGTGAGCCCTCGCGCGTCCGGAGGTCCACGTTCACACGCACGCGGGACTGCCCGGGGGCCTGCGTGGAGGGGCCACCGAGCACCCGCACGTCCTTCACCCTGGCGCGCATCCGCTTGCCGCGCACGTCCACCTCAACCTGTGAGCCGTGGAGCTGGACCACCGTGCCCTCGAGGCCCATGCCGACGGCGACCTTCGAGCCGATGACCAGCGGCCCCGCCGGCGCGGCGTCCGCGGCCGGTTCGGCCGACGGATGCTTCAAGCCTTCGACGATCCGATCGAGTGCCGCCCGCGCCTCGGCTTTCGCCGCGCCCGACTGCCCGGTGTTCAGCACCGTGCCGGCCGCGCGGATGGTGGACGCCTTCTCGACGAGCGCCTCGGACTTTTCCTTCAGCTGATCGATCACGCTGTCGATGTCGCGGCGCGCCTGCCGCAGCCGATCGTCGAGCTTCTCGTTGAGCCGCTTCCTGAGCGCCTCTTCGCGCTCGGTGATTTGCCGCTCGCGCTGTTCGATAGCCGCCCGCTGCTCGGCGGCCGCCCGGCGCTCGCGGTCCAGCTTGCTGCGCTCGGCGTCGAGCGCACGCGCCTGCGCGTCGATGCGATCGAGGTGCGCCTGCAGACGTTTCTGGTCGTCGCTCAGGAACCCGCGCGCCGCGGCCACGACCGATAACGGCATCCCGAGGCGCTGCGCCATCTCGATCGCCAGGCTCCGCCCGGGCGCGCCGTAGACGAGCCGGTAGGTTGGGGCGTACGTTTGCGGGTCGAACGCGAAGCCCGCGACGGTGACGCCCTCGGTGGCGGTACCCCACGTCTTGACGACGTCGAAGTGGGTGGTGGCAATCAGGTGCGCGCCACGCTGGCGAAAGTGGTTGACGAGCGCGGTGGCAAGCGCGCCGCCCTCATTGGGATCGGTGCCGGTGCCCACTTCGTCGAGCAGCACCAGGGCCGGCAGGTCGAGCGCGCGATCCATGGCCACCAGATTGGTGATGTGCGCCGAGAACGTGCTCAGGCTGGCGGCGATCGACTGCTCGTCACCGATGTCGGCGAAGACCGTTCGGAACACCGGGAGGCGAGCGGTTGCCGCCGGCACGTGCAGGCCGGACTGGGCCATCAGCGCGAACAACCCCGCCGTCTTGAGGGCGACAGTCTTGCCGCCGGTGTTCGGCCCGGTGATGAGCAGCACCCGGCTGGGTGGCTCGAGCACGACGTCGATGGGGACCGGCTTCTCGAGCAGCGGATGGCGCGCCCCGCGCAGCTCGAACGACCGATCGGCGACGAACACCGGTTCGATGCCGCCCAGGCGCGCCGAGTGTCGCGCGCGCGCCTGCAGGACGTCGAGCTCGGTGGCGACGGTCTCCACCGCGCGCAGGTCGCCGGGCCGGCGGCGGAAGCGGTCGGTCAGCTCGAGCAGGATGCGGAAGATCTCCTCCCGCTCGCGCTCCTCGAGCTCGACGATGTCGTTGTTGATTTCGACCGTGGCGGCCGGCTCGAGGAACAGGCTGGCGCCGCTGCCAGAACTGCCATGGACAATGCCCGGCACGTTGCCACGATGCTCGGCGCGCACGAGCAGCACGTACCGGCCATTCCGTTCCGTGATGACCTCGTCCTGGAGATACTTCGAGGTGTCCTTGCCGCGGGCGAACTGCTCGAGCGTCTGTCGCAGCTTCTGCCGCAGGTGCCGCAGGCGGTCGCGAATGCCGCGCAGCGCGGGGCTGGCATTGTCGAGCACCTCGCCGGAGGCGTCGATGGCCTCGCGCACCGCCGACACCTCGGCCTTGAAGCTGGCCAGCTGGCTGACGATCGCCGTAAGGAGCGGGTACGAGCCTTTCGCGGCCAGGATGCCGGCGCGCGATCGCTCCACCGAATCCACGAATTCGGCCAGGGTGCGAAGCGACAGCGGATCCAGCGGCCGCCCCTCGATGGCCAGTGACGCCAGGGACTCGGTCAGTCCCTGGCCGGCCCGCAGCGGGAACGCCGGATTCTGCTCGAAGAACTTCACCGTTTCGGTGGTGCCGTGCTGCAGCGCCGCCACATCGCGCAGCTCGGTCGCCGGTTTGGCGTCCTCCAGACGCGCCCGTCCGAGCGGCGTCAGCGACAGGCCAGCGACGTCGGCGACGATGCGGTCGAATTCAAGGGTTCGGAAAGCCAACATGGGACGAGGCCTCGCTGCGCTCGGTAGGGTTTGTCGGCCTCGCTTTGCTCGGTGGGCAGCGCTCTCGCGCTGTAAGCCGCCGCTCTCGTTGCGATGCCTTGCCTACGGTCCGGAGGACCGCCTACCGAAGGCCCTGCTGCCTACGGCCCGATCAGCCTCCGCCGAAGCCACCGCGAACGGGCCGCCTTTACAGATGGTTGATCATACTGGCGATGCACCCGGCGCCGAACCCGTTGTCGATGTTCACCACCGACACCCCGTTCGCGCACGAGTTGAGCATGCCGAGCAGGGCGGCAACGCCCCCGAAGCTCGCCCCATATCCGATGCTGGTGGGCACCGCGATCACCGGCACGTGGACCATCCCGGCCACCACGCTCGGCAGCGCGCCCTCCATCCCCGCGACGACGATGATGACGCGCGCGCTTTCCAGGCGGGATCGCTCGCGGAGCACCCGATGGATGCCGGCGACGCCCACATCGTAAAGGCGCTCCACATCGTTCCCCATCAACTCCGCGGTGACTGCCGCCTCCTCGGCCACCGGCACGTCTGAGGTGCCTGCCGAGGCGATGGCGATGGTGCCTTTGCCTCGTGGCACATCGCGTCGCAGGGTGATGGCGCGGGCGACCTCGTGATACTCGGCACCCGGCACCGCCGCTTCCACCGCCTGCCAGGCCGCCTTGTCCACCCGGGTTACCAGGAGAGGGTGGCCTCGTTCGACGATAGCCACGGCGATGGCGGCAATCTGCGCCGGTGTCTTGCCCAGTCCGAGGATGACCTCGGGAAACCCCTGACGCGTGGCGCGGTGGTGATCGACCCTGGCGAACCCGAGGTCGGAGAGCGGCTCGGCACGCAGCGCCGCCAGCAGCCTCCGGTGGGCATCGTCCGCCGAACGGCCGCCGTCGCGGACCTCATCGAGAAGAACACGGAGCTCGTCTGGGCTCATCATCGGTCTATCGTGCCTGTTTTGTTGACTTTAGAGGCTTCGAAGGTACAATGCTTGTTTGAGTTGGCGTGACCAGCTCGGGCCTAGCATGACGCCGATAGAAACACTCATCCTCGCATCGTACTTCTTCGTTCTGCTGATCCTCGCCGTTTACGGGTGGCACCGGTACTACATGGTCTACCTGTACATGAAGCACAAGGACGAGCAGCCGGTCCCGGCCAGGGTGTTCGATGCCCTGCCGGTCATCACGGTTCAGCTCCCGATTTTCAACGAGATGTACGTTGTCGATCGGCTGATCGACTCGGTCTGCCAGCTGGACTACCCGCGGGAGCTCCTCGAGATCCAGGTCCTCGACGACTCGACCGATGAGACCAGCGAGATCGCGGAGCTGGCCGTGCGCCGCCACGCGTCGCAGGGGATGGACATCAAGTACCTGCACCGAACCGACCGCACCGGATACAAGGCCGGTGCCCTGGACGAAGGCCTGAAGGTGGCGCGGGGCCAGTTCGTCGCCATCTTCGACGCCGACTTCCTGCCGAAGTCCGACTTCCTGATGCGGATGGTCCACTACTTCACCGACGCCAAGGTGGCGATGGTCCAGGCGCGCTGGGGTCACATCAACCAGGACTACTCGCTGCTGACGAAGATTCAGAGCATCCTGCTCGACGCGCACTTCGTGCTCGAGCATGGCTCGCGGAACCGGGGCGGCTGCTTCTTCAACTTCAACGGCACGGCGGGGATGTGGCGCCGCGAGGCGATCGCCGACGGCGGCGGCTGGCAGCACGACACGTTGACGGAGGATCTCGACCTCAGCTACCGCACGCAGCTGCGTGGCTGGCAGTTCGTGTTCGTGCAGGACCACGTCGCGCCGGCCGAGCTGCCCGTCGAGATGAACGCGTTCAAGTCGCAGCAGCACCGCTGGGCGAAGGGCTCCATCCAGACCTTCCTCAAGCTGATGCCCCGGATCCTGCGGTCGAATCAGCCGACGAAGGTGAAGGTCGAAGCCTTCTTCCACCTCTCGGCCAACCTGAACTACCCGCTGATGTGCGTCCTATCCGTGCTGATGGCGCCCTCGATGATCATCCGCTACAACATGGGGTGGTACGAGATGATGCTCATCGACATCCCGCTGTTCTTCGCGGCGACCGCGTCGGTGGCCAATTTCTACATGGTTTCGCAGCGGGAAGTCTACCCGGACACATGGACGGACCGCCTGAAGTACCTGCCCTTCCTGATGTCGATTGGCATCGGCCTGGCGGTGAACAACACGCGCGCGGTGTTCGAAGCGCTGTTCCACAAGCCCAGCGAGTTCGCCCGCACGCCCAAGTACGGCGTCGAAGGCCGCGCGGACGACTGGGCCACCAAGAAGTACCGCCAGACGGTGGCCGTTCAGCCACTGATCGAGGTGGCGCTTGGCCTCTACTTCACCGCCACGCTTTTCTACGCGTTGGCCAACGGCATCTACGGCACCGTGCCGTTCCTGATGCTCTTCCAGGTGGGCTTCCTCTACACGGGCCTGCTCTCGCTCTTCCAGCAGTTCGGTGGCGACACGGTCGTCGAGGTCGCGCAGGGCAAGGAAGCGTAGGGGGGCGGGAAGTTCAAGAGTTCAAAGTTCAAGAGTTCAAGAGTTCAAAGTTGGGCGGCCTCGAGGGGCCGCCCTTCGTGTTTCGGCGTTGGCCGATGGACGCCATGCCCCCGGCCGGCCGGGCCGCACCGGCGGCGGGATCCGCGGTCACCGCGTGTGCGTCTCACTCTCCAGTTCATCGGCATTCATGCGACCGCTCGGTTGCACCCTGGAGGTGAAATGATGGTTCGATTCTTACCGGTCGCGGTACTCGCGGCTGCCCTGCTTGTCTCGTCCAGCGGCATCGCGGCCGCTCAGCCCGCAACGGTCTTCGTGGTTCACGGGATTCCCGGCGACAACGGTTTTCCGGTCGACATCAGCGTGACCGGCGCCGGCGTGAACGCCTGCGTGCCGAATGTGACGTTTACCCAGATCCTCGGCCCGGTCGCCCTGCCCGCCGGCGCCTACTCCGTGGCGATTTACGGCGGCGGCAGCGGCTGCACGGGGGGTGTTGCTCTCGGCCCGGTCAACCTGTCGTTTGCGCCCGGCGAAACCGCCGCCGTCGCCGCCCATCTGACCGCGACGGGTGACCCAACGGCGGGCAAGTACGCCGTCGATCTGTCGCCGGCGGGTCCGGGTGCCGCGCGTGTCAACGTGTTCCACACGGCGGCTGCGCCCGAAGTGGACCTCGTGGTGGCGCGCGCCTACGGCCGCGGCAACTCTCCTGAAACGAAGGTGACCGGCATCGCCAATGGCGCCAACCTGTCGACGCCGCTGCGCGCGGGGCAGTGGGACGTCGCGCTGCTCCCCGCTGGTGGCAGCATGCCGGCGTTCGGTCCGGTCAACGTGCCGGTGCGCCCCAGGACTGCGTACCTCGTGTTCGCGGTGGGATCGCTCTCGGGCGGCACCTTCACGCTGGCGTCCACCGCCGTGCCGACACGCTGACGCGGCACACTCGCGCTGACGTTCGAAGGAGGGCGGCCGCGAGGCCGCCCTCCATGTGTCTCAGGCCCTGGGGTACAACAACCGCCGCCAGCGAGGCGGGCGGGTAGCGAACTCGAGTCCCCGTAGCAGAAACTGCATCGATTTCGAGGTGATCGTGCCAGGCCCCAACCCCGGCGCCTGCTAAGATCCCCCTCATGTCCGCCGACGTCAAAGCCAAGGCCGGTCTCGAAGACATCGTTGCCACCTCGTCCCGCATCTGTTTCCTCGATGGCGATCGGGGGGTGCTGGCGTACTGCGGATACGACATCCACGATCTCGCGCGGAACGCCACCTTCGAGGAAACCTGTTTCCTGCTCTGGCACGGCCGGTTGCCCACCCGTGCTGAACTGGGCGACCTGCAGTCGCAGCTGGCCGCCGCGCGCGCCCTGCCGGAGTCGATCATCCGGCTGATGAAGATGCTGCCGCCGTCGGACGGGATGGATGCGCTCCGCACGCTCACGTCGGCCCTCGGCCACTACGACCCCGACGCCTCGGACAATTCGCCGGCCGCCTCCTACCGGAAAGCGGTCCGGCTGACCGCGCAGGTTGCCAGCCTGGTCGCCACCTGGGGCCGCATGCAGCAGGGCGGTGGCCCGATTGGCCCGGATCCGGCGATGGGCCACGCCGCCAACTTTCTCTACATGCTGTCCGGCAACCGGCCGCACGCCACGGCGGTCCGCGCCATGGACATCGCGCTGACGCTGCACGCCGACCACGAGCTGAATGCCTCGACCTTCGCCGCGCGCGTGGCGGCCGCCACCCTCACCGACATCCACTCGGCCATCGTCGCCGGCATCTGCACGCTGAAGGGGCCGCTGCACGGCGGCGCGAACGCCGAAGTGATGAAGATGCTGATCGAGATCGGCCAGGACGCCCCTGGCGAGCGCATCGACGCGTTCGTGAAGGGCAAGTTCGCACGCAAGGAGAAGATCTCCGGCTTCGGCCACCGCGTGTATCACACCGAGGATCCCCGCGCCACGCACCTGCGCCAGATGTCGAAACAGCTCGGGCAGCAGGCCGGCAACCTGCGCTGGTTCGAGATGTCGGAGCGGATCGAGGCCCTGGTCAAGGCCGAGAAGAAGCTGTTCCCGAACGTGGACTTCTACTCAGCGTCGATGTACTACACGATGGGCATCGCCATCGATCTCTACACCCCCATCTTCGCCGTCAGCCGGATTTCCGGGTGGACCGCGCACGTCCTCGAGCAGCTCGCCAACAACCGCCTGATCCGACCGCGAGCCGATTACACCGGACCGGCGTACCCGCAGATCTGGGTGCCGGTCGAGCAGCGGTGATCGCTGCGGGGCTGCCATGACTGATCTCACCGCGAGCCCTGCGCCGCACCGAAGGACGCTCCTGTGCATCGACGACGATGCCATGGTGCACCGGATCGTGCAGCACCTGGTCGATGGCTTCCGCTACTCGCGCTACGACTGCGAGTTCGCCGCGTCGTACGAGGATGGATTGGTCAAGCTGATCAACGGTTCCCATGCGGCGTGCCTCCTGGACTACCAGCTCGACGAGCGCAATGGCCTCGAGCTGCTGCGTGAAGCGCGGCGGGTGAACCCCGATACGCCGGTCATCATGATCACCTCGTCGGAGTCCGACGAGGTGGACATCGCCGCGGCCGAAACCGGGGCAGTGGACTTCCTGCTCAAGTCCGAACTGACGCCACCGATGCTCGAACGGGCGGTGCGGTACGCCGTGAAGCTGGGTGCCAGCCTTCAACAGCTGCGGGCGATGGCCCTCAGGGACGAGCTGACCGGCCTGCTCAACCGTCGTGAGCTGCAGAACCTGCTCCAGAACGAGTGGATGCGTTCGGTGCGCTTCCGCCGGCCGTTCTCCGTGGGACTGGCTGACATCGACTTCTTCAAGCGCGTCAACGATGGCCACGGCCACATGGTGGGCGATCGCGTCATCTGCCATGTCGGCCAGGTGCTGACCAGGACGCTCCGCCGTCTCGATCGTGTGGCGCGGTTCGGGGGTGAGGAGTTCGCGATCCTGATGCCGGAAACCGGCCGGCGCGAGGCGGTGATCGCGGTGGAACGGGTCCGGGCGGCGCTGGCACAGGCGCCGTGCGTGCTCGCCGATCAGAACCTGACCATTCCGGTGACACTCAGTTTCGGCGTGGCGGTGTCGCTCGAAGACGCCGACAGCGCGGACGGGCTGCTGGCGGCGGCGGACAAGCGGCTCTACGACGCCAAGAACGGCGGCCGCGACCGCGTGTGCGTCGAGGGATAGGCCGACCCGCATGAGTGCGACGGTCGCCCTGCTCGGCGTTCCGTGGGACGCATCGTCCTCGTTCCAGCGCGGCCCGGCCGAGGCGCCCCCGCTGATTCGTCAGGCGCTCTGGTCCGAATCGAGCAACAGCTGGAACGAACGCGGGCAGGACGTGTCGCGCGCAGACGTGCTGCAGGATGCCGGCGACATCGCCCTGCCGGGCGACGGCCCGCTCGCCCGCGCCGCGATCGAGGCGCGCGTGCGCACGTTGCTGGATGAGAATCTCACCCCGCTGGTTCTCGGTGGGGATCACTCCATCACCTACCCGGTGCTGCGTGCGTGGAAGGGGCGCGAGCGCGCCTTGACGGTGCTGCACTTCGACGCCCACTCCGACCTGTACGACGACTTCGAGGGCGATCGCTACTCGCACGCCTGCCCGTTCGCCCGCGCGCTCGAGGAGGGGTTGACGGTGCGTCTGGTGCAGGTGGGCATCCGCTGCATGACCGCGCATCTGCGCGCGCAGGTGGCGCGCTTCGGCGTCGAGGTCTACGAAGCCAGCCGGTGGCGCGACGCGGCGGGCGTAGTGGCAGCACTGAACGGACCGGTCTACATCTCGCTCGATCTCGACGTGCTGGAACCGATGCTGGCGCCCGGCTTGTCGCACCCCGAGCCCGGCGGCCTGTCGGTCCGCGACGTGGTGGACTTGCTGGGAGCGGTTCGGGCGCCCGTGGTGGGCGCCGACATCGTCGAGTACAACCCACGAAACGATGTGCGGGACCTCACCGCACGTGTCGCGGCGAAGTTCGTGAAGGAACTCGTCGGGACGATGACGGGTGGCGGCGCCTAGCGTTTCAGCGCGCCACGCCCGCGGCCCGGAGCTGCTCGACTTCGTCGGGACTGTAGCCTGCCGCCAGCAGCACATCGTCCGTGTGCTCGCCCAGCATCGGGGCCCGACGGTGCGGGTTGAGCGGCGTCGCGGACATCTTCAAGGGCGTGCCGATCATGCGCGTCTCGCCGAGCAGGGGATGCGGCACCGTGACGGACATCTCGCGGGCCTGCGCCTGCGGGTGGGCGAAGGCCTCGGCGTAATCGAGGATCGGTCCGCAGGGCACGCCCGCGGCCTCCAGTTGACGAAGCCACGCCTCGCGCGGCGCCGTACAGGTGACCGCCTCGATGAGCGCCGAGAGGCCGTCGCGGTTGGCGACGCGCGCGCTGGCCGAGGTGAACCGCTCGTCCGACGTCCACTCCGGGTGGCCGAGCGTCGCGGCGAAACGGGCGAAGGTCCGATCGTTGGCGGCCCCGACGTTGATGAAGCCGTCGGCGCAGCGGAAGGCCTGATACGGCGCGACCATGCGGTGCGCGGAGCCGAGGCGCGCCGGGATGCCTCGGCCCGAGAAGTACTCGGTGGCTTCCCACACCGACAGCGCCAGGCCCGCTTCGAACAGCGACGTGTCGATGTGCTGACCTCGTCCCGAGGTCGCACGCCAGTGGAGCGCCGCCAGGATGCCGCTGAGGGCGAACAGCCCGGCGCCCAGGTCGGTGATGGGCACACCGGCCTTGACCGGCGGGCCGTCCGGTTGTCCCGTCACCGACATGATGCCCGACATGCCCTGGGCGACCAGATCGAATCCGCCCTTCGAGGCGTCGGGCCCGGTCTGCCCGAAGCCCGAGATCGACGCGTAGATGAGCCGCGGATTCTCGAGCGCGAGGCGCGGGTAGTCGAGCCCCAGCCGCGCCATCACGCCGGGCCTGAAGTTCTCGATGAGGATGTCGGCGGAACGCGCCAGTCGCGTGAACACGCCGCGGCCCGCGTCCTGCGTCAGGTCGAGGACCACCCCGAGCTTGCCGCGGTTCACCGCGCCGAACGCCGGGCTGTCGCCGCCGCGGGCGCCGGCCATCGCCCGCGTGGAGTCGCCGTCGGGCGGCTCCACTTTGATGACCCGCGCGCCCATGTCGGACAGTAACATCGCGCAGTAGGGCCCGGCCATCACCTGGGTCGCGTCGAGAACGATTATGCCGTCGAGCAATGTAGCCTGGGACATCAGCGGTTCGATTGGAATCCTGACCTTCACTCGTCCGCACGCGCGCAACGCGCTGACGTGGGACATGTACGAGGCGCTCGAACGCGCCTGCGCCGAGACCGGCACCAGCAGCGCCGGCCTGCGTGCGCTCATCATACGCGGCTCGGGCGGCTCGTTCGCGGCCGGCACCGACATCGGCCAGTTCGCCGGCTTCGGTTCGGGAGCGGACGGGGTCGCCTACGAGCAGCGGCTGGACCGGATGATCGACACGCTCGAGCGCGTGACGGTGCCGACCATCGCCGAGGTGGACGGCGTGGCGGCTGGCGGCGGCTGCCTGATCGCACTCGCCTGCGATATCCGGGTGTGTTCGCCGCGCGCCCGGTTCGGCATCCCGGTCTCCCGCACGCTCGGCAACTGTCTGTCGATGGCCAACACCGCGCGGCTGGTGGACCTGATCGGCCCGGCGCGGCTGCGCGATCTGATGCTGACGGGCCGGCTGGTCGAGGCGCCAGAGGCGCTCGCACTCGGGTTCGCGACGCGGATCGTGGAGCAGGACGCGCTGTCCGCGCACGTGACGGACCTCGCGGCCGATCTGGCCACGCGAGCGCCCAGCACGGTGACGGCCACCAAGGCGCTGCTGGCGCGCCTGCGCGAGTTCCGCACACCGCCCGCCGGCGCCGCCGACGACATCATCGCCCGCTGTTATGGCAGCGACGACTTCCGCGAGGGCGTCGCGGCGTTCAACGAGGGCCGCCCGCCGAAGTGGTGAGGGCGGGGCCTGGCACGATCGCCCGAAATTTGCGGCAGTTTCTGCCGACGTGGCAGAAACGCCGCCATTTCGGGCCGCATCGTGCCAGGCCCCGCCCTCAGAACATCACCCAACAGATGAACGCGCCGATGACTGTCATCGAGAGGCCCCATGCCAGCAGCTGATTGAACAGCTTGCGCGGGTCCTCGCTGGCGGGGAGGGCCGCGATGCAGAGTGCGCCGATGGTGGAGAGCGGCGAGAGGTCGACGAGGTGGCCGCCCACCATCATCGCGGACGCGATGCCGAGCGGGTCGCCGCCGCCGAGCCGCTCGACCAGCCCGGGAATCGTCGGCAGGAAGGCGGGCAGGACCACGCCCGAGGTGCTGCTGTACACCGACACCACCCCGGTCACCAGGGCGACGACGCCCGTCACCGTGGATGGCGACGAGACGCGCGCCAGCAGGTCGGAAAAGAGCGCCATTCCCTGCGTCTTTTCCAGCACGCCGATCAGCACCGTGACGCCGCAGACCATCAGCACGACGCCCCATGGCATCTTGCGGATTGCCTCCTTCTCGTCCGCCGCGCCGGCCAGCGACAACACCGCGGCGCCTGTCAGCGCGGCCATCCCCACATGCAGGTCCCAGCCGATGACGCCCACGACCAGGGCGACGAGAATCCCCAGGGTCAGCCAGTGCACGGGGGAAAACGGCTCGAGCTTGACGGCTTCGGTTTCGCCGATCTCCTTCGAGCCCTTCCGGAACAGGGCCACCCCTCCGAAGATCAAATAGGCGACGAGTGTCACCGCCATGTGCGCCATCAGGTTGTTGGAGTAGGTCGCGAACTCGACTCCCTGGAGGCCGATGCGGTCCATGACGCCGTTCACGATCACGCCCGTGGGCGCGAAGGGCGACAGCGCCCCCGCCTGGGCGCCGTTCCCCACCATCAAGGCCATCAGGAACGGCGGAATCGCCGCCTGCGCGCCGACCGCCATCGCCATCGGCGCCAGAATCGCCGTCGTCGAGATGTTGCCGGGCCCAATGCTCGAGAGCAGCACGGCGACCGCGAAGAACATCACCGGGATGAGGCCGGCATTACCCCGGCAGATGTGGACCGCGCGCGAGGCCAGGCGCTCGAGGGTGCCATTGGCCGATGCCATCCCGAACAGCAGCGTCACACCGGCGAGCGTGAGGAAGAGCTGAATGGGGAAGGTACCGATCACCGTGTTCAGCGGCATGCCGCCCAGGTAGACCCCGACGATCCAGGCGAGGGCAAGCGACACCACGCCCACGTTCACCTTCGTCAGCATGCTGAGCGTGACGGCGGCGGCGAGCGCGATGAGGGAAATCCACGCAAGGCTCATGCTCTAGGGCTCCTCGAGAAGTGATCGAATCAGGACTGCCGGGTGC
>Ga0105103_10000299_pt1 | contig 27570 bp, 19 predicted proteins | sample PPLLaktember2015_2_FD_79107 | JGI IMG/M metagenome (GOLD analysis project Ga0105103, IMG submission 79107) | Freshwater sediment microbial communities from Prairie Pothole Lake near Jamestown, North Dakota, USA - PPLs Lake P7 Core (6) Depth... | ecosystem: Environmental > Aquatic > Freshwater >...
CGCGGGTGGTCGTCGTGGACGACGGCTCGACCGACGACACCGTCGCCATCGCAGAGGCATACGCTGGCCGTGGGAAGCCAGTGGTCTGCCTGCGCACGCCGCGCAACGGGGGACCGGGTGCGGCGCGCAATATAGGACTGCTCTACGTGGACGAGCCAGTCGTCGCCTTCCTCGATGCCGACGATGTGTGGACCGCGACCCATTGCGAGGAGTCGATGCAACTGCTCGAACGCTACGCCGAAGCCAAGTTGGCGTTCGGGTGCGCACGGACGGTCGGCGGGTCGGCGCCCGCCGCGCGAACGCTGCTCCCGGCAGGGCCGATCGACGCACTGTGGCTCTTGCTGACGGCGAACGTGGTGCCGCAGTCGGCAGCACTCGTCTGGCGGCAGCGTGCGCTCGAGGTCGGCGCTTACCGTGAGGAGATGCGACACGCCGAGGACTATGACCTCTGGCTTCGTCTCGCGGAACGTGGCCCGTTCGTCTGCACCGGCACGGTGTCCTGCCTGCGTGGCCGGCACGACGGACAAGCGACGCGGGATCGCGCGAAGATGTACGCTGGCGCGTGGGCGGCGAGGCAGCGCCTGCGCCAGCGCTTTGCCGGATCGCGGTCTGCGGCTGACCTCGCGCGTCTGGATACCACACTTGCGTCAACCTGCCAGCATGATCTGGCGAATGCCTGGCGATCCCGAGATCGCGCGCTGGTGCGGGCTGTACTCGGCCATTGCGCCGCGAGCGGAGTGCCGAACCTAGAAGGCCTACTCCGGCATTGGGAGCGGCGCGTCCGCTTCTACTGGCCCGTATGGCGTGTGGCTGCCGCAGTGTGGGACGCCGCGCCGGAGCAGTTGCGCCTGCGCCTGCGCGGCTCCGGGGCGGCGGCCTGACGCTGCGGTCGCGCGTTGCTGCCCGCGACCCGTTCACCCGAGCGGCGGTCCCGGAGGCAGCGGGTACCGTGAACGCGGTCGGCCGCCCCACGCGGGCATGGCGCTCTTCGGGGCGTTGGCGGTCGGATCTTCCAGATACCGGGCGATGTCGCGTTCCGCCTGGCGATAGTGCGCGTCGGTGAGTGGGTTGGCGTCCTTCCGCGCCCGCAGCGATTCGCCGAGCTTCGCAATCTGGTCCAGTACGTAAGCGCGTGCCTCGGGCGTCGTGTCCGCGTGGCCGCCGAGGATCATCATCGAGTCGAGCGCCACACGCTCGGTGACCCGGCGCAGTGACCGCATCTTCGGATCGGTGTCAGCGCTGGCGCGCCACGTGCGTGTCAGTACCGCGTCGATCACCTCCGGCAGCGACAGCGCCCCTGTCTGCCGATCCGCGAACGCCACCAGTCGTGCCGCCCGCGCCGGTGCGAGGAGCGGCTCGAGCACCATCGCCGACAGGATGCGCGCCGCACGCAGGTGATCGAAGGCGTAGTCGTCGGCCAGGTCCTCGAGGTTGTTGACCGGGCTCGGCGTGAGCTGGGCGAGGAGCGTTTCCGGGATGACCATGTTGGCGGGTTCGATGGCCTCCATCAGCAGCCCGAGCACGTCGCGCTGCAGCGCCGCGGGCACGATCTCGGTTGGCGGCAGCGTCTCGCCCTTGACGACGATGTTGTGATACATGCCGCCGACATAGCCGATGCCCGCCTCGATCGCATAGCGATGGTGGAGATACGTCATCCACAGCCGGAGGTCACGGAGCGCGCCGATCGGCTCACCGGCCTGCAGGATCGCGGGACCGTATTGCGACAGCATGATCCTCCGCGCCGCCATCGTCTCGCGCAGGTATTCAGTCGGTGTCGCGCGATCGTCGTACCACACCCATCGGGGATCGGTGGACGGGACGTAGAGGATGTTCTTCGCGCGCATCTCGGCGATGATGGCGTTCAGCCCCGCGGCTTCCTTGTCCTGGGGCAGCTCGCTGTAGGCATAGCGCGCCATGAAGTCGTCGTAGAGACCGGTGGTCGGCTCGAACGCCTCGCTCAGGTCCAGGCGATCGCCGGTCACCTTCACGCGCGGCGTCGGATACTCCATCACGGACGCGCGGTCGTTGATGCTCGAGGCCCAGTTGTGGCCGAAGCCCATCACGTGACCGAGCTCGTGCGAGGTCAGCAGCGACTGCCGCCGCAGGGCCATCTCGCGCTGCGCCTCTGGCATGGAGGCCCCGGCCTGCGACGCCAGCGCCAGCACCTCGTCGGGCACCGGCAGGACCATCCCGCAGCTGTCGAACCCGGCGTCGTCTCCACGCCCCCCGGTGGTGGGCGTGTAGCTCTCGAAGTAGTTGCCGATGGTGCGGATGCGGTGCGAGTCCATCCGCGTCTTCGAGCCGAGGATCTCGCCCGTGCGCGGGTCGCGGAAGGTGCCGCCGCTCGAGAAACCGCGCTCGTCGCGGTTGATCCACAGGATCCACGCGTAGCGGATGTCCATCGGATCCATGTCGGGCGTCGGGTCCTTCACCTGCACGGCGTTGCGGAAGCCCGCCGCCTCGAAGGCCTTGTTCCACGCCAGCGTGCCTTCCTTCATCGCGCCGCGGATCGGCTCCGGAATGGCCGCGTCCAGATAGAACACGATCGGCTTCTTCGGCTCGCTGAGCGCGGCGCCGGGGTTCTGCTTCTCGAGGCGCCAGCGGGTGACCCATTCGACGTCGGTGTTCTGGTTGAACGGCTTGGCGTAATCGCGGAACGCCACCGAGCTGACGCCGATGCGCGGATCCGCGACGCGCGGCGTGTAGCCCGTGGGCGCTCGCAGGAACGAGTGGTGGATGCGCATCGAGAACGACTGCGGGTCCGGTGTCACGTTGGCGACGATGCGGCCGGGCTGGTCGGCGGCAAAGGTGAGAATGGTCTCAATCTCGGTGTTGTCGGGGAACGCCTTCATCCGAGGCGGATAGAACGCGCTGCGGCCGGCGTCGAAGCGGAACGTGCCCTGGTTGGTGCGGCGCAGCTCACCGACGACGTCACCGGCGTCGCGCATGAACAGCGGCGTGGCATCCACCAGCACGCGGCCGGCCTGATCGGCCTCGACGGGCAGCGCGGCCAGCACCGAGGTCGGGAACGAGTCCCGCACGTTCTCCTGGAGCGCGGCGTGCCCGTTCACGGCGCGGTAGCGGAGGTTCTGCTCGACCACCAGCACCCGCGGGCCCGATCGCTGGAAGTGGACGACGCTGGTACCCATGATGCCGCGGTCGAAGGACAGCTCGACCGAGCCACCGCCGCTGGCGGCGGAGACGTAGTAGAGGACATCCTCGCCAAACGACGGAATCTCCATCAGCACGCGCCCACGCGCGGCATCCCAGTAGAACGGGACGAAGCCGTCCGCCCGGGTCATGCCGGCGGTCCGCTCGGCAAGAGTCGCAGCGGCGGGCGGCTGGGCCAGCGCAAGAGAAGGACCACACAGGATCAGGAGACTGGCAACGGCGAGACGCAACATGAGAACCCTCCGCGCCGATTGTAGATTGAGGGCTCCCGAAGTGCTGAGGCATTCTGCGGAGGCGATGCATGCGCGCGCGGGGCGGCTGGCATGTAAGATCGCGGCACGATGCGCGCGTTCTATCACCCCGATCAGGCTCTGCACGATCCCCAGCAGTACATGCGGTACGGCCGCATCAACCCGCCCAAGGACGTGCCCGTGCGAACGACCAGGCTGCTCGAGGCCCTGGCGACACGCGGCATCGTTCCCGACCTGCCGGGGGAGTCGCCCGACGCGCGGCTGGCCGTCCACACGCAGGGCTTTCTCGAGTATCTCGAGACGGCCTGGGATCGCTGGGTCGAGCTGCCCGAGCACGGCCCCGAAGTGTGGCCGAACACCTTTCCCTACTGGAGCGGGCGGCCCGAGGACCCGTCGCGGCCTCCGTGCCCGGCCGAGAGCATCGTGGCGCGAACCGGCTGGTACCTCGGCGATCTCTCCGTGTCACTGGGTCCGCTCTCCTGGACTTCGATTCGGCGATCCTGCGACACCGCGGTGGCGGCGGCCGATGCCGTGATCGCAGGAGAGGCCGCGGCGTACGCCCTCTGCCGGCCGTCCGGGCATCATGCCCGCGCCGATCGCGCGTCCGGGTTCTGCTTCGTGAACAACACGGCGGTGGCGGCGGCTCGCCTGCGCACGAAGTTTCCGCGAGTGGCCGTGCTGGATGTCGATGCCCATCACGGTGACGGCACGCAGCAGATCTTCTACGACCGCGAGGACGTGCTCACCATCTCCGTGCACGCCGATCCGCGGAACTACTACCCGTTCTTCACGGGGTACGTGGACGAACGAGGCACCGGCGATGGCGGCGGCTGCAACCTGAACCTCCCGCTGGCGCACGGCTCCGGCGCTGACGCGATGTTCGAGGCAATCGACGCGGGCTGCTCACGCATTCGCGCTTATGCCGCCAGCGCGGTCGTGGTGGCGCTCGGGTTCGATGCGCATGTCCGGGATCCGATCGGCGTGCTGCGGCTGGAGAGCGCGGACTTCGCCGGCGTCGGCGCGCGGGTCCGTGCGCTGGGGCTGCCGACGGTGGTGGTGCAGGAAGGCGGTTATGCGATCGACGCGATTGGCGACTGCCTCACGTCGTTCCTGACGGGCTTCGACGGCACGACATAGGTTCGCGTCGTCAGCCAGACCTCGAGCAGGTCGCCGATGGCGAGCCGGCCCGTCTGTCACGTTGTGCACACCCGGCGCGCGCCCGCTGCTGTTAGCGTGAGAGTGGCTGAACACGGTGGAGCACAAGAAGAGGTAAGCGGAGATGGCAGACAACGCGCACGAGGAGACCAGTCGCAAACAGGCGGAGGGTATCCGCGAGGCCGGGGAGGACGACCGGCAGGAAGCAGAAGGGGGCCGGCGCCGGGCGGAAGACGCGCGCGTGGGCCGCGACCAGCACCGCGAGGATCTCGAGGCCATCCGGCAGGAGCGTGAGTCCCTGCGGGAGATGGCCGAGGCTGCGCGCGCTGCTGCAGAGGACGCGCGCCACGCGTCGGAGGGCGCGCGTACCGCTGCCGAAGACGCCCGAGCGGCCGCCGACACCGCGCGTCACGCGGCCATGGACGCCGTGCACGCCACCGCCGATTCGCTCGCCGCGACGCTGGAGCACATGAAGGCGGTCGAAGAAATGCGGCGGACGCTGCGCGAGATTCGCGACGTGAACAAGCTCGGATCCAACTAGTGGAGCGACCGGACGGTCCATTGGAGGCTGTCTCGGGAGCCGACTCATGGCTGGGTCATTACAATGAAGACGTGCATGCGTTGACGCCCCTCCTTCGCCGGTTGGTCACCGCCGCGCTGTTGTCCATTCCTGCAATCGGCTGCGGAGGCGCGTCCTCGCCGACCACCCCCACTCCCACCGCTGCGCCGACCGCGCCTGCGCTCTCGCTGGCGTGCCCCTCCACCATCGCGGTCACGACCTCGGGCAGCAGCGTGACCGTGACCTACGACACGCCTGCCGCGACTGGCGGGGAGGCGCCGGTCGCCGTGGCCTGCACGCCGGCGAGCGGGCAGCCGTTCGAGCTGGGCAGCACCGACGTGCGCTGCACGGCCACGGACAATCGCGGCCAGAGCGCCTCGTGCGGGTTCGCCGTGCAGGTGTCGCGCCTGATCACGCTCTCGAAGACGAGGTTCCTGGCCTTCGGCGACAGCGTCACCGTCGGAATCATCTCCACGGTCAATCCAGCGGGTACGCCGCCATATCTGTTGCGCGAGGCGCCGAACGACGCGTACCCGAGCGTGCTCCGTCAATTGCTCTCGGCTCGCTATCCCACGCAAGCCATCACCATCATCAACGGCGGGAAGGGCGGTGAGCGGGCGGTCGACGGGGTCGGGCGCGCCTCGGGGCTGATCGACGCCGAACGGCCGGACGCGGTTCTCCTGCTCGACGGCTACAACGATCTGGGCGTTGGCGAGGCCGGCATCGCGCCGGGCATCGCCGCCGTGAACGAGATCGTGAAGATCGCCCGATTCCGCGGCGCACGGGTGTTCCTCGCCACGCTCACGCCGCCCAACCTCAACGCCACGCGCGGTTTGTCCAACTCGCTGATTACAGCGTTCAATGAACGGCTGCGCGCGATGGCGCGAGGCGAGAACGCCGTGCTGGTTGATCTCTACGCGGCGATGGCCACCCAGCCCGATCTCTACAACAGCGCCGATGGGCGGCACCCGAACGAGGCCGGCTACCGCAAGATCGCGGAGACATTCTTCACCGCGATTCAGGCCGAGTTCGAGGCGCGGTAGCGTCCGATCCGCGCGCACGCTTGCATTCGCGCGTCCGGTCGCGCCAGACTGCACGCGGGAGAAGCGATCCTGATGAGCCAGATCACGCTGACGGTGAACGGCAAGCGGCAGACGGTGGACGTCGAGCCGACCACGCCGCTGTTGTATGTGCTGCGCAACGACCTCGGCCTGCAGGGCCCGCGCTTCGGCTGCGGCCTGGGCCAGTGCGGCGCGTGCACGGTCATCATCAAGGGCGAGGCGGTGCGCTCGTGCATCCGGCCGGTGTCGGCCGTGGCCGGAGCGGAGATCACGACGCTCGAAGGGCTCGCCGCGAACGGCAAACTCCATCCCCTGCAGCAGGCCTGGATCGACGAGCAGGTGCCGCAGTGCGGGTTCTGCCAGAACGGACAGATTCTCACCGCAAAGGTGCTGCTTGACAAGAATCCCGCTCCCAGCGACGCGCAGATCCGGCAGGCGATGGCCACCACGCTGTGCCGCTGCATGACCTACTACCGGGTCCAGGCCGCCATCAAGCGCGTGGCCAAGGTGAACGCATGACCGCCACGCGCCGCGATTTTCTCAGGGCCTCCGGCATGCTGGTCGTCGGCTTCAGCGCGCTGCCCGCGCTCGAGGCGCACGGCTTGGGCGACGCGATGATGCAGGCGGCCGGCCCGTATCCGGATCCCGACTTCCGGCAACTCGACTCGTGGATTGTCATCCGTGCCGACGGCACCGCCACGTTCTACGTCGGCAAGACCGATCTCGGCCAGGGCACCGGCACTGCCTTCCGCCAGATCATGGCCGACGAACTGGACATCGCCTACGACCGCACCAGCTGCGTGATGGGCAGCACCGACGTCACCGTCGACCAGGGCGGCTCCGGCGGCTCCGATGCCCTGCAGGCGGATGGCTGGCCCATGCGCCGCGTCGCGGCGGAAGCACGTCGCGTGTTGCTGGAGATGGCATCGACGCGACTCGGTGTGCCCGTGACCGCGCTCACCGTCAGCGAAGGCGTGGTGAGCGTCACCGCCGACCCGTCGAAGCGCGTCACCTATGGCGAGCTGATTGGGGGCAAGCGCTTCAACGTCACCCTGACCGGCAAGAACACCGACACCACCACGGGCGTGGCGCCGATCAAGACCGTGCAGCAGCTGAAGATCGTCGGTCAGTCGCCGCAGCGCTACGACATCCCGCCCAAGGTGGACGGCTCGCTGAAGTGGGCCGTCGACGTGAAGCTGCCCGGCATGCTGCACGCCCGCAACGTCAAGCCGCCGGTCGCCGGCGCCACGCTCGTCAGCATCGACGAGTCGTCCGTACGCGGCATCCCCGGCTTCGTCCGCGTGGTCAGCAAGGGCAACTACGTGGCCGTGGTCTGCGAGCGGGAAGAGCAGGCGATCCGCGCGGCCCGGCAGCTGAAGGTGAACTGGCAGAAGCCGGCATCCGCGCCCTTCCCAGCCTCCGACGATCTGTTCACGTTCATGCGCGCGGCCACACCCACGTTCAGCCCGCCACCCAGTGTGGTGGGCGAACCTGCCGCGATCGGCGCCGCCGTCACGGTGGTCGAGGCCGACTACGAGGTGCCGTTCCAGGGGCACACCTCCTTCGGACCGGCGCATGGACTGGCGGATCCGTCGAACGATCAGATGACCATCTACTCGAACGAGATGAAGTCGTACGGCCTGCGCAACGGCGTGGCGCAGTATCTCGGCATTCCTCGGGATCGCGTGCGCGTCGTGTGGATGGAGGGCCCGCAGGCGTTCGGACGCACCGCCGCCGGAGATGCCGGCTTCGAAGCGGCGTTCCTGGCGAAGGAGCTTGGCCGTCCCGTGCGGATGCAGTGGACGCGGCAGGAGGAGACGGCCTGGGACACGAAGGGGCCGGCCTACACGGTGAAGCTCCGCGGCGGCCTCGACGCGCAAGGCAACCTCATTGCGCTCGACTACGAAGCACGGGCGGCGGACCACAATCACCTCGGCTACAACGAGCACGACTCGGTGCTGATCGCGCAGCTCACGAATCAGCGCAAGGCCACGCCCGCGCGGGGCGGCGCCTCGACACCGAACGACATGTACGCCGTGCCGAACCGGCGCATGGCCACCCACGTGGTGTCCCTGCCGCTCGTCTGGGAAACCCCGCTCCGTACCGGCAACCTGCGCGACCCGAACGGCCCGCAGGTGACGTTCGCCTCCGAATCGTTCATCGACGAGCTGGCCGTGGCCGCCAAGGCGGATCCGGTGGCGTTCCGCCTCAAACTGCTGACGGCGGGCACTGCCGACGACCGCGGCTTCAAGCGCGCGCGCTCCATTGCCGTGATCGAGGCCGCCGCCGAGAAGTTCGGCTGGGACGCACGATCCTCGCCGAAGGCGCGAGGCGCCGGTGACATTCTCACCGGCCGCGGCATCGCCTACGCCTTCCGCAGCGAGACCGTGGTGGCGCAGATCGCGGAGGTCGAGGTGAACCGCCGCACGGGTCGCGTGTGGGTGAAGCGATTCGTCTGCGCCCACGACTGCGGCCTGATCGTCAATCCCGAGGCGCTGACCCGCGCGCTGGAGTGCGGCACGCTCCACTCGCTGAGCCGCGCGCTCCACGAAGAGGTGCGGTTCGACACCGAGAAGGTGACCAGCGTGGACTGGATCACGCACCCCACTCTGACGCACGCCGACACGCCCGAGCGTATCGACATCGTGCTCGTCAACGGCGACCCGAATCCCGAGCGGCCCGACCTGCCGCACTACGGCGCGGGCGAGACCATCTGCAAGCCGACGCTCGCGGCTGTGGCCAACGCCATCTTCGACGCCACGGGCGTGCGGCTGCGACGGGTGCCGTTCCGCAGCGCCCGCGTGCTGGCCGCGCTGAAGGCGGCGAGCGTCTGACAATGTGGGGCCGTTAGAACCTGAAGCGGATGCCGATGGTGGGCAGGCGCGGAATGGCGCGGTCGCGTTCCTCGACGATGAGCGGACGGTCTGAGGTGGGGTCGTACTCCAGCCGCGGATCGAACGCGCCCGCGTTCTGGCGATCGAGCAGGTTGATGACTTCGGCGTAGAGCTCCCAGCGGCCGGCGGCGCCGCGCGGGCGCCAGGTGAGGCGGATGTCGACGCGCGCGAACAGCGGCAGGCGCTCCTGGTTGATGTTCTCAATCGAGCCGTAGTTCACCCCGTACACCAGCAGTCCCAGTTCATCCTGCCTGGGCAGCACCTCGTCGGTGATGCCGTCGCCGTCTGCGTCCAGGTCGTCTTCGCTGCCCATCACCCGCACACCCAACGGCGCGGTCCGCGGAAAACCGGACGCGGCCCGGATGGTGGTGCCGAGCTCCCAACGCGGCGTGAACCGGTAGGACGCCACGGTCGTGAACGCGTGACGGCGGTCGTACTCGAATGGGTAGATCCGGCCGTAGACATTGCGATCGGCCTTGCCCCAGGTGTAACTCGCCCAACCGGTGAGCTTCGCGTCGACCGGCGCCGCGGTTCTCGAGACGAAGAGGTCGAAGCCATACGCGCGTCCACTGCCGTCATTCGTGGGCACCGTGGTGATCACCGGATCCGCGGGGATGCTCCACTCCAGCTCGGCGGGGAAGTCGTAGCGGGCAATCCGCGCCAGCCGTTCCTCATCGGACTCGAGCTGTCCCACCAGCAAATCGGTGAAGCGCTTGTAGTAACCCTCGACGCGGAGCACGGTGCCACCTGGGAGATCTCGTTCGAGCCCGACCGAGACCTGCGACGAACGCTCGCTGCTGAGCGATTGCGCCGCTTCGTGCGTGAAGTCGAGCACGTAATCGCTCTGCGCCAGCTTCTCGTATCCGGGACTCTGCGTGTACTGCCCGACCGCGGCCTTGAGGCGGCTCACCGGGTTGAGGTTCAGCGTGCCCGCGATGCGCGGGGATGCCAGCACGTCGCCGGTGATGCCGGCGTAATCGAGGCGCAGGCCTGTCTCCAGCAGCGCGCGCGTGCCCAGCTGCCAGCGGTCCTGCAGCCACGCCCCACCGCGGTTGTAGCTGCGTGACGAGTCCAGCAGATCCGGCAGGCCCGCGCCCCCCTGCTGGCTCGAGCCGTTGGCGGCCGTCTGGTTGCGGTCGCCATCGACCTCGAATCGCAACCGGGTCGACAGGTGATGGGCTTCAGCGCCGGTGTCGATCACGTGCGTGCCGAGCGTCCACGCCAGCTCCTGGCGAATCGACACGTCCCGCACCGTCAGCGCGCGCTGGAACTGCACGTTGGCCACGCCGAACGCATCGTCCCCCGGCGCATTCGAACGCTGGCCCTGATCCTCGAACGCCGCATCGACCCCGAAGGTGGATCGCGTGTCGGAATAGCCGACCACCGTGTGCGACTGACCGCGCGTGCCGAGCGCGGCGTCGAAGCGCGCCCACGCCAGGTCGTTCTCGGTGTCGTCGTCGATCTCTCCCTGCGCGGTGTCTTCATCGACCGCAATCGCGGCGGCCTGACGGCTGCTGAGACCGAAGACCGTGAGCCGCCGCCCTGGCGCGGGCTCCCAGACACCCTTGGCCTGCACGTCGGCAAAGGCGGGAAACTCCTGGTCGGTGATGCGCGAGGCCACGAGGTCGTAGTAGGTGCGCCGGCCCGTCACCAGCCACGAGCCCACCGCGTCTCCAGGGAGTCCTCCCTCGAGGACGAGGTTCGCGTCCGTGATGCTGAGCGCCGCCGACCCGTTGAGCCCCTGGCCGCTCACGCCGTCGCGATTCTCGATGACGAGCACGGACGACAGGCGGTCGCCGTACTTCACGCTGAACCCGCCAGTGGCGAGCTCGAAGCGCTGAATGGTCTCGGGGTTGAAGGCGCTGGTGAGGCCGAAGAGGCGGTAGGGGTCGTGAATTTCCACCCCGTCCATCATCGTCAGGTTCTGATCCGGTGACCCGCCGCGGACCGCGAGGCGGCTGCCGAACTCCTCCGTGGCCGCCACGCCTGGCAGCGTCTGCAGCGTGCGATAGACGTTGTCGAGGGCACCCGGCGTGCGAAGCACCTGCACGGGCTGCACGACCGCGGTGGCCGGCGCGGCCACGGGCGACGGCGCGACGACATCGACGGAAGTGGCAAAGGCAGCGTCTTGCGCCAGGGCGAGTTCCGCCGTCAGCACGTCTCCGGTGCTCGTATCGAGCGAGGTGGACAGCGCGAAGTATCCGGTTGCCGTGACCCGCACGGCGGTTTCGCCCGCGGGTGCGTCCAGCGTGAACCGGCCTGCCCGATCGGTCGTGGTGCGCGCCTCACCGGCAGACACGGACGCCGCCGCGATCGGGACCCGTGTGTCCGCATCGACAACGACCCCGGAAATGTTGCGCAATGGGACGGTGGGTGTTTGCGCCGCGCTGATACCGGGGCCGAGCATCAGGATGGCGACGGCCAGAGCGAGCAGTCGCATCCGGCCATCGTACCACTCGGCCCGGCGGTATTCGTTGCCGTATCATCACGGGAGACCCACCACGCCGATGGCACATCACACAACCAATGACGGATGCCGACTGGTCGACGCGCTCACCCGCAGGCGAATGCTGGCCAGCACCGCCGCCACAGTGGCCGCTGCTGTCTGGTTCGCGCCCGTGCTTCGAACGCAAGGACAGGCACCGATGTACGGACTGATTGGAAAGATGCTCGCCACGCCCGGAAACCGCGACGCCCTCGTCGCCATCCTGCTCGAGGGCACGAAGGACATGCCCGGCTGCCTCAGTTACGTGGTCGCCACCGATCCGTCCGATGCGAGCGCCATCTGGATCACCGAGGCATGGGACAGCGCCGACAGCCACGCGGCGTCGCTGAAGCTGCCCGCGGTGCAGCAGGCAATCGCGAAGGCGCGGCCGATGATTGCGGGTATGGGTGAACGTTTCGTGACGGCACCGGTGGGCGGGCACGGTCTGGTCGGCAGATGATCGCGGCGACAGCGATTCCCAGCACTGCAGTAATCTGCACACAATTATCTTGACTTCACCTTGGCACTCTGGGATAAACACCTTCCCGCTGCGCGCCCCGGTAATTGCCGGTTCGAGCAGTGGCGATCGGTTCGAGGCGGGTTACGGCTGCTGCGTATGGATTGCACGCGGCTCTTACACCTGACAGTAAGCAAGCCTCGTCGCGTCCATTCCAGCTAGGCGAATAGCTCTACTGATTCGCCAACCGCAGAGTCCAGAACCAGTGCGCGTCGCCGTCACGGATGGCGACCCAGGCGATCCCCCCATGGCCTGCGACTGTCGGCGCCCGCCTCAGTCGGTCGTTCGGTGACGTCAACGTGTCGTGCGTGGTGCCGGAGATCCGGCAGATGTTCGGCTGCAGTAGTGCCGTCCGCCCCTGGGACGACGCACTGTAAGTCAGAGGGCGAAGCACTACGGATGGCGGAGCGCTGCGGGAGGGGGCCAGTTCGTCGTGGGCCACAGTGACGCCGTGAAATCGACACGCGCCCGTCTGGTCTTCTGTCTCGGCTCAGTGGTGATGCTGATCGCCACGCGCGCCTGGGCGCAGGCGGGAGCCGACTCGACGAGCGAGGGCATGTTTCGAGTGGGTCCCATGAGGATTACCCCAGCCATTACCGTGTCGTCTGGCGTTGATACCAACGTCTTCAACCAGGCCGTCGCGCCCAGGAGCGATATTACCACAACGGTAATACCTCGAGTGCAGGTAACAGCCCGGCTAAGACGACTGTCGGTCGAGTTGCGGAATGTCACGGACGCGGTTCACTTCCAGACCTATTCCGCCCAGGGCGGACTCAGCACTCGCAACGAGGTGAAGGGCGAACTGCCGCTCAACCGGCTGCGCTTGTCGCTCGGTCACTCCTTCGGCACCGTCAACCAGCGCGCCAGTATCGAACTGGACGCTCGCGTCCGGCGTCGCGAGACGGCACTGAACGCTGGCCTCGATCTGCGGGCGGCCAGCAAGACCATTCTCCGCGTGAATGCCACCCGCGCCACCACGCGGTATGACGACACGTCGCTGCTCGGCGCCAGCTTGAGCACGACGCTGGACCGAACGGCCGAGTCCGCCGGCGCATCGCTGCGCTATGCCATCTCGGCGCTCACCACCGTGAGCGTCGCCGGCGACGCCATGCGCGAGACCTTTCCGCTGTCGCCGGAGCGCGACAGCGCATCAGTGCGCGTCGGGCCCGCGATCGAGTTCCTGCCACGGGCCGTCATGAGCGGGCGAGCATTCGTCGGCTACCGCAGCTTCAGCATCGACAGCGGCATCGCGCCAGATTACGCCGGCGCGGTAGCATCGATCGAGCTCTCGTCAGTGATCCGCGGCGAGACGCGCGTGGCAGTTCAGGCAGAGCGTGACCTCGCCTACTCCTTCGACCCGTTCACGCCGTATTACGTCCTGACCGGGGCGGGCGCTTCGGTCGCGCGGCGAATCGCGGAACGATGGGACGCGGCGCTGCACGCCACCCACCAGCGGCTGGACTACCGCAGTCGAGTCGATATCGCGGGGGCCACCGCCAACCGGGTCGAGCGCTCCGACTGGGTGCGTGTCTACGGTGTTGGCCTGAACTACCGCTTCCGGCGGGATGTGCGATTCGGCATCACCGCGTTCCACACCAACCGGCACTCGGACCTCGAAGCGCGCGGCTTTCGGGGCACTCGCATCCTCGGCCAGTTCACTTACGGTTCCTGACATGAATGGCATGAAATTGTCGGCGCTCACCCGTGTCACCCTCGGTTGTGCAGCGTGGCTCCTGACGCTGCCGGCGCTGGCCTCCGCGCAGCCGGCGCCGGGCGCGGACTACACGCTCGGTCCGCAGGACACACTCACGATCACGGTCTTCGAGCACCCGAATCTCTCCGGTAAGTTCAACGTCGAAGGCGACGGATTCCTCACGTTCCCCCTCATCGGGCGCGTCCTGGCCGCTGGATTGACGCCGCGGGATGTGGAAGCACGGATTGGCAGCCGGCTGAAGGACGGCTACCTGCTGAATCCGCAGCTGAGTGTCACCGTCGATCAGTACCGCAGTCAGCGCGTGTTCATGATCGGGGCGGTCGGGCAGCCCGGAACGCTGACACTCACCGGGGGCACGACCTTGATCGAGGCGCTGGCCCGGGTCGGGTCGACGACCAATGAAGCTGTCGGTGACGCCATCGTCGTGCGCGGGCGTCCCGGGCAGCAGATCGCCGCGCCGGTCATGCCTGATCAGGCCGGCGAGGCCGAGGTGATCCGTATCGATCTGTCGCAGCTCGAGCGCGGCGTGCTCAGTCAGAACCTGCAGCTGCATGACGGCGACACGGTGGTCGTGCCGCGTGGCGAGCCCGTGTTCCTGTTGGGCGAGGTGCGCTCCCCCGGCGCCTACGCGGTCCGGAAGGGCACCACGGTGCTCCAGGTGCTCGCTCTGGGCGGCGGGTTGACCGAGAGAGGAGCCACCGGGCGGATCAAGATTGTCCGGACCAGCAACGGCAAGAAGCACGAGTTCAAGGTCAAGCTCGACGACGTGGTCCAGGCCGGAGACACGGTGGTCGTCCCCGAGAAGTATTTCTGATGTCTGAAACACGAAACACTCCAGGACCGTCGATTCCCGCCGGCGGTGGGAGCGGCCGCGCCGCACCCACCGCCGCGGAGGTCGTCGAGGAACGGCACTTCGTCGACTACCTTCGCGTGCTGTCGAAGCGCCGCTGGACGGCGATCCCGACATTCGCCCTCGTCGTTGGTGTGCTGATGATTCCGACGCTGATGGCCGTTCCGCTCTACGAGGCGAGTGGACAGCTGCTCATCGAGGCCGACACGCAGAACGTCGTCACCTTCAAGGCGGTGGTCGAGCAGGATGCCGCGACCACCGAGTTCTACCAGACGCAGTACAAGATCCTCGAGAGCCGGGCCCTCGCGCGCCTCACCATCGACACCTTGCAGCTGTGGGACCATCCCGAGTTCGGCGGGGACGCACCGGCACCGGACGCGGTGCCCCAGTCGCGATGGCGGCAACGCGCGGGCCAGGCGGGCTCTGCCATCAACGGGGCGCTCACGAGGCTGATGGGCGGGATCGAGCCGGCGACGAAACGCCCCGCCTCCCCTGAGAACAGGGATGGGCCGACGGCCAACGACGGTACCAGCGAATCGGCTGAGCAGTCCCGCGTGGTCGCGGCGTTCCTGAACCGCCTCACGATTGCGCCGGTGCGAAACAGCCGTCTCGTCGACGTGAAGTTCCGCTCAACCGATCCGAAGCTCGCGGCGGACGTGGCCAACGCTTTGTCCCAGGCCTACATCCGGCAGACCTTCGAAGCGAAGGTTCAGGCGAGCAAGGACGCCACCAACTGGCTGGACGATCAGCTCGCCGAGCAGCGCAAGCAGGTTGAAGGCAGTGAGCTGGCCCTCCAGAAATATCGCGAGCAGAACGACGCGATCTCGACCGAGGACCCGCAGTTGACGCAGAAGCTGGCCGAGCTCAACACGGCCGTGACCCGCGCCAAGACGGATCGCATCTACAAGGAGACCCTGTTCAATCAACTCCAGGAGGCGGCGGGCGATCCGGCGGCCCTGGCCACCTTCCCGCCGATCCTCGCCAACACCTACGTGCAGCAGCTCAAGAGCGAGCTCGCAGCCCTCCAGCGCCGGGAATCGGAGCTGGCCGCCAGGTATGGACCGCTCTACTCGGAACTGGTCGACGTGCGTGGGGCGGTGAGGGCCGCACAGGGCAAGCTCGATCGCGAGATCGCCAATGCCGTCGAATCGATTCGCACCGAGTTCGAGACCGCGAAGGATCAGGAAGAGCGGCTGACCTCGGCGCTCGACGCACAAAAGGGTCAGCTGCTGGCGCTGAACCGGAAGTCCATCGGCTACCGGGCCCTCGAGCGCGACGCCGCCAGCAACCGGCAGATCTTCGAGAGCCTGCTGCAGCGGACGAAGGAGACGAGCATTTCCGGTGAGCTCAAGACCAACAGCATCCGGATCGCGGACCCTGCCGACATTCCCCGTTCGCCGGTCTGGCCACAGAAGCAGCGGAACCTGCTCCTCGCGCTGTGCGCGGGCATGTTGTGCGCCGTGGTGCTGGCCTTCTTCGTGGAGTACATGGACAACAAGATCAAGACCCCGGACGACATCCGCTGGGATCTGGGCGTGGCCTGCCTGGGCATGGTGCCCGAGATCAACTACAAGCCGGCGACGGGTGCGCCGCTGCTCAACAACGGAGTGCCGCCCCACTTCTCCGAGGCGTTCCGGACGCTGCGGACCAACGTCCTGTTCTCGGTTCGGGAGCGCGTCAATGTCATCGTCGTGACCAGCACCGCGCCAGGGGAGGGGAAGACGCTGGTGGCGACCAATCTGGCGGTGGGGCTGGCGTTGGCGGGCCATCGTGCGCTGATCATCGACGCTGACATGCGCCGGCCCCGCGTGCACACCGCATTCGGCGGTCCCGCCGAGCCGGGATTGTCCGATCTGATGGTCGGGCAGGCCAAGGCCGTCGACGTGATCACCAGGTCCGACGTGCCCAACCTCTGGGTGCTCAAAGCCGGCCGCCTGCCCCCCAATCCCGCCGAGCTTCTGAGCTCGAAGCGCTTCCAGCTGCTCCTGGAGACCGTGCAGGAGCGATTCGACTGGGTCGTCGTGGATTCGCCTCCCGTCATGGCCGTCACCGACGCGTCCATCCTGGCGCACTCCGAAGTCGACGTGCTGTTCGTGACCGCCGCCGACGTGACCAATCGTCCCGCCGCCGTGCGCGCGATGGAGCAGCTGGCGGCGGCCAGGGGGAGTGTCGTCGGCGCTGTCCTCAATCGCGCCGACGTCGAGCGGAACGCCTACTTCTACTCGCCCTACTACCGCGGCGAGTACCAGGACTACTACAGCGCCTCGACGCCGTCCTGAGTGACCCCCGCGGCCACCGACCGTCGAATCGGCGCGCAACCGCCCATGCATCTCGCGCTCCTCGTCCCGGACGGTGCCGGAGTCCGAAACTTCCTCATCGGACCGTTCCTCAAGAAGGCGATCGCCAACGGACCGGTGACGGCCATTCACCAGATTCCCGAGGACGTGCTGCCAATCTATCGGCACGCGCACACTGGTCGGCCGGTGGTGTGGCGGCCGCTGGCCGAACCCTTCGATACCCGGATGGCCCTGGTCCTCCGCAACGCGCTGGCATTCGCGCACATGCACTGGGCAAACACCGCGTCCATGCGCTACGGCCTCAACCTGACGTTCGGCGGCTCCTGGCGCACACGCGCGGCGATGCGCGCGGCGCGGTTCACCGGCCGGCTGGCGGCATCGCGGGCCGGCATTCGGCGCCTCGACCGGGCACACGCGGCGGTGATCGCCCGTTCGCCGGAAGTGGACTACTACGAGCGCCTGTTCCGCGAGCGCAGGCCCGCGGTTCTGCTGTGCTCGAATCAGCGCGCCAGGGCGGCGGTGCCGGCGGTGCTGGCGGCGAAGCGCCTGGACATTCCCACGGCCGCCTTCATCTTCAGCTGGGACAACCTGACGAGCAAAGGCCGGATCGCCGCGGCCTTCGATCATTACCTGGTGTGGAGCGACCTGATGCAGCAGGAGTTGCGGCACTTTTATCCGGACGTGGCGACTGACCGCGTGCACGTGGTGGGCACACCGCAGTTCGATCCGTATGTCGACGCCACGCTCGTCCGATCACGAGAGGCGTTCTTCGCTGACCTCGGCGCCGATCCGCGTCGGCCACTCATCTGTTACTCGGGCGGCGATCGGTCGATCTATCCGGTGGAGGAGCAGTTCGTTCGCATTCTGCTCGACTCGATCCGCGACGGCCGGATCGCCCGGCGGCCGCAGGTGCTGCTGCGACCATCGCCGGTCGACAACGGCAGCCGGTATCAGCAGCTGCGTGTGTCTCACCCAGAGCTGATCTACCGCCCGCCGGCGTGGCTTCACACCGACCCAGGTGACTGGACGAAGGTCATTCCTGAGCCAGCGGACTCGGCCTTGCTCGCGAACCTGACGGCGCACGCGGACCTGAATGTGAACCTGGCCTCGACCATGACCCTCGATTTCGCGATCCACGACAAGCCTGTGGTGAACGTCGCCTTCGACGCGGAGCAGCCTCCGCCGCTCGGCATTCCTCTCGGCGACCTCTACTATCGATTCGAGCACTATCGACCGGTCGTGGAACTGGGCGCCGCACGATGCGTGCGATCTGCGGACGAACTTGCCGATGCCGTGAACGCCTACCTGCTCGACCCCAGTCTCGATCGCGACGCTCGCCGCCGGTTCGTCGAGTTGGAAGTCGCCGGACCGCTTGGACATGCCTGCGACCGCATCGTGGCGGTGCTGGCCCGGATTGCGGCGGACCGGACGTCCATCCGCGCCGGTGCGACGGGCCCGGCACGCCTGGTCGACCTGGCCATGGCTGCGCCGCCGCCTCCGCCCCCACCCGTCCTGAGCCGGATGAAGAGTTCCTGAACATGTGTGGATTCGCCGGATTCGTCGATGGCCGCGCTGATGCGGTGGACATCGCCGCGACCATTGCTCGCATGACGAGCGTGATGGTTCACCGGGGACCGGACGATGCCGGGTACTGGGTCGACCCCAGCACCGGTGTGGCGCTCGGCCACCGGCGGCTCTCCATCGTCGATCTCTCTCCTGGCGGGCACCAGCCGATGACCTCGGCTAGCGGACGCTACGTCATCGTCTACAACGGCGAGGTCTACAACCACCGCGCCCTGAGGCGGGAACTCGCCGCAGACGCGGTGCCAGCGTCCCGAGGGCATTCGGACACCGAGGTGATCCTCCAGGCGATCGAGCATTGGGGCCTGCGACCGGCGCTCGAGCGCTTCGTCGGGATGTTCGCCTTCGCGCTGTGGGACCGCTCGGAGCATGTGATGCACCTGGTGCGAGACCGCCTGGGGGAGAAGCCGCTGTATTACGGATGGGTAGGTGGGGCGGTGGCGTTCGCCTCGGAGTTGAAGGCGCTGGCGCAGCACCCAGCCTGGGAGCGCCGGGTCGATCCGTCAGGAGTGGCGCTGCTGATGCGCTTCGGCTACATCCCGGGGCCCCATTCGATCTACAGGGATGTGCTCAAGCTGCCCGCTGGCTGCCTCGTGTCGATCTCCGGGGACCTGCGTCGACCGCTTCCGGCGCCAACGCCGTACTGGAGCGCCAAGGCGGTGTTCGAGTCGGGCGCGAGGGTCAGGCCCTCTTCCGACGAGTCGATGGTCCAGGCGCTGGACGATGTGCTGCGCACGGCGGTGGCGGACCAGATGGTGGCGGACGTCCCCGTCGGTGCGTTCCTCTCAGGGGGCGTCGATTCGGCGCTCATTGTCAGCCTGATGCAGGCGCAGAGCCGGCAGCCGATCCGCACCTTCACGATTGGGTCGCACGACAAGGCGTATGACGAGGCCGACGGTGCGAGGCGCATCGCCGAGCATCTGGGCACCGCGCACACGGAGCTGTACGTCACGCCGGACGATGCGATGGACATCATCCCCCGCCTGCCGTCGATCTATGACGAGCCGTTCGCGGACCCGTCCCAGATCCCGACGTATCTGGTGTCGAGACTCGCGCGGCAGCAGGTGACAGTGAGCCTGTCGGGCGACGGCGGCGACGAACTGTTCTGCGGCTACCATCGCTACCAGCTCCTCCACGCGCTGTGGCGGCGCGTGGCCTGGATTCCGCATCTCGCGCGGCCGGCAGTGGCGCGGTCGCTGGCGACACTGGACCCGGTGATCACATCGCTCGAACGCAGGGAGTCATCACTGCCTCGCGTCGTCCGCCGCTTCGCGATCCGCATGCCCAGGCGAGCCCGCTGGCTCACGGTGCAGGAGAGTCCCGACTCCCTGTACGGGGACCTCCTCCGGCAGTGGGAACCGGCGGTCATGCGGGGCGACCCTGATCGCGGTCGGTCGGTCGGCCCGTCGATGCCGGCGGCGGCGCTCGCGCACCCCCTCGAGCGCGCGATGTTCGTCGACCTGACCGGCTATCTGCCGGACGACATTCTGGTGAAGGTGGATCGCGCTTCCATGGCCGTCTCGCTGGAATCGCGCGCACCGTTCCTCGATCACCGGGTCGTGGAGTTCGCCGCGCGCGTGCCTCTGGCACTGAAGTGGCGCGACGGCCAGAGCAAGTGGTTGCTGCGTCAGCTCCTGCGTCGGTACCTGCCCGACTCCCTGGTGGCCGGCACGAAGCGCGGCTTCCTCGTCGGGTTCGGCCACTGGCTTCGCGGGCCTCTGCGCGACTGGACCGAATCGCTGTTGAACGAACGCCAGCTCCGCGAAGATGGCTTCTTCGATGCCGGGCTGGTGCGGGCGAAGTGGCGGGATTTCTGCGCGAACGACGCGTCGCCCTGGAGCAATCAGCTCTGGATCGTGCTGATGTTTCAAAGCTGGTTACGCGCGACACCGGTTGGCCCGGTGTGGTCACGGTGAGGAGTCATGGGCCAGAAACAAACCACCGAGACCTTTGCGTTCGGCAAGAACTGGCAGTCGTTTCTTGCCGCCAGCGGCACGGATGCGGTTGCGGGGGCCCGCGCCGACATCGAGCAGTGGTTGCCTCGCGATGCGGTCCGAGGGAGGTGCGTCGTCGACATCGGGTGCGGCTCGGGCATCCACTCCCTCTGCTTCCACGACCTCGGCGCCAGCCGGCTCGTGTCGTTCGACGTCGACGAGCACTGTGTGGCCGCGACGCGCCTGTTGTGGGACAGGGCGGGACAGCCGCCGAACTGGGAGGTCGTTCACGGGTCGGTTCTCGACGCCCCCTTCGTGCAGCGTCTGGGAGCGTTCGACCTCGCCTATTCGTGGGGCGTCCTTCACCACACCGGCGCCATGTGGCAGGCGATCGCCAATGCCAGTGCGCTGGTGAAACCCGGCGGCCTGTTCTGGCTGGCGCTGTATGTGAAGGGCCCTAACTACGCGACAGACCTGGCGTTGAAACGGCGCTACAACGCCGCGTCCGAAATCGGAAAGAAGGTTCTGATCGGCGAGCGGATCGCGCACCGCATGGTCCGACTGCTCCGTCAGGGCCGGAACCCGCTGAACTGGAACGAACGGAAGGAGCGGGGCATGGACACGTTCCACGACATCGTCGACTGGGTGGGGGGGCTGCCATACGAAGTGGCGAGCCGCGACGAGACGGTCCAGTTTCTCGGAGACCGCGGATTCACGCTCGAGAGCATCGCCGAGCATCCCGAACGCTGGAACAACATCTACCTGTTCGCCAGGCGCGGTGGCTCGACGCCCGTGGCCCCCTGATGGTGAGCCGATCGTGAACATCTGCTTCATCTGCGCCGAGTATCCGCCAGTGCCGCACGGGGGGGCTGGAACGTTCACGCAGGTCATGGCCCGCGCGCTCGCCCGGTCCGGCCACCAGGTGCGGGTGATCGGGCTCTATGGCCCGAGACTCGCGTATGCCGAGCGGGAGGACGATCGCGGCGTGTCCGTCTGGCGGCTGAAGACGCCATCGTTCCGGGGCGGCTGGGTGTTCGGGAGGATAGCCCTCTATCGCATGGTGACGCGCTGGATTGCGGAAGGTCATGTCGACGTGGTCGACGCGCCGGATCATGAAGGCCCCTTCGCCGGCTGGCCACGCGTCGGCGTGCCCCTGGTCCAGCGCGCTGGCGGGTCCTACAGCTATTTTCTCGCCGAGCTCGGCCGGCCCATTGCGCAGAAGACCTTCCGGCTCGAACGATCGTCCTATCGCCGCGTGGATGCCTGGATTGCCAAGAGCGAGTACATCGGCCGGAAGACGAAGGCGCTGTTCGATCTGCAGGAGGGACCGCACGCGACGCTCTACAACCCAGTCGATGTGCCCTTGCTCGCTCCGGCACTCGAGGACCGCAGCAAGCAGGACGTCGTGTTCACGGGCACGCTGACGGAGAAGAAGGGCGTGCTGTCGCTGGTCGACGCCTGGCCGGCGATTCTCGAGCGGGTGCCCAATGCCACGCTCCATCTGTTCGGCAAGGACGGCGTGTCGGCAGCGGGCACGCCGATGGCTGAGCACCTGCGGAGCCGTTTGCCTTCCCATGTCGCCCGCGGCCTCTGCTTCTACGGCCACGTGCATCGGGGCCGGATTGCGCAGGCCCTGAGCAAGGCCCGAGTGGCGGTGTTCCCCTCCTACGCCGAGGGCTTTGCCTGGGCACCTCTCGAGGCCATGGCCGCCGGTTGCCCCACGATCTACAGTCGGACCGGCAGCGGCCCGGAGCTGATTTCACACGGCAAGGACGGCCTGCTGGTCGACCCCGGCAACCCGGCTGACATCGCACTGGCCGTGACCAGCGTGCTGTCGGACGATGGGCTGGCCAGGCGCCTGGGGCGCGCCGGTCGCGCGCGTGTCGTCGACGCGTTCTCCCTGGAGAAGCTGCAGCCGGCGAACGAGTCCTTTTACGCGCGGGTGATCGAGCATTTCGGCGATCGACAGGCCCAGACCCATGCTCGAGCCAGGCACCGCGCGGCCTGATCCTGTTGTGATGGCAGCAGCCACGTCATGAAGGTTCCCGCATACTCGCACGCGAGACACGCCACCACCGGCGTGGTCGAACCGGAGGAATCGCTCCAGGCGTGCTGGTGCCGCGGCGGTGCGTTCAACCAGCGCTTTCGCACGCCGACCTTCGGGCTGCTCCGGTGCCAATCGTGCGGCTGCTACCGTATCGATCCGCCACCCATCAATGGCGAGCATGAAGCGGCGGAGTTCTACACGCGCTATTACGACCGCCCCGGCATCGGTCGTAGACCGGATCCCGGAAGCCGCACATCGCGGTTCTGGCAGGTCGTCCGGCTGGAGCGCTCGCTCGAACCGGCGGGCGAGCGGGTAGTGGACATCGGTTGCGGGGAAGGGCACCTGTGCGGCGAGCTTCGCAGTGCCGGCTGGCGCCAAGTGGTGGGCGTGGATGTGTCGCGTGCGCGGATCGCCCGGGCGCGTCGTCTATACCCAGACGGCCTGTTCCACGACGAGCCCCTCGAGCAGACGGGCACGCCTGCGGAGTCGTTCGATCTCCTGATCATGGACAACGTGATCGAGCACGTCACCGAGCCGGCCGCCATGCTGCGCACCCTCAGGCGATATCTGCGTCGGGGAGGCCGGGTCGTGTTGATCACCCCCAACATGGAATCCGGTCACTTCCGGTTGCTCGGCAGACGATGGACACCGGAGCTGGCGCCGCACGCGCACATCTATCTGTTCACGCCATCATCCATGGTGCGTCTCCTGTCGCTCGCGGGCTTCTCCGTCGACCGCGTCGGGAGCTTTCATCTCCCGGTCTATCCTCCGCGGCAGTGGGCCGCCCGTATGCTGTCGGCCGACGTCAAGGGTACCGTCTGGCGCGCGGGTCAGGAGCTGGGAGGTCTGTACGGGCGGTTGATCGGCGCGGGCCCCATGGTGTTCGGCATTGGCACGGTCACCGGACGCGATGGTCACTAGCGAGAACGCGGACCTGACACCTGGCGTGACGGTCGTGATCTGCACCTACGAGCGTCCGAGCAGCGTCAGGCGGGTGCTGGATTCCATCCTGATGCAGGAACGGCAGCCCGACGCGACGCTGATCATCGATGCCAGCACCGACAGGCGCACCGAAGAAGCGGTCCGAGCCTGGAACCGTGCGGCGGCAGGCCGGACCGTTGCCTCGTATCAGCGCGTGAGCAGGGATGATCGGGGGCTGACGCGTCAGCGCAACGTCGCACTCGATTGCGTTGCGACCGACCTCGTGGCGTTCTTCGACGACGATGTCGTCCTCGAACCGAACTGCCTGAAGGAGATGGAGCACACGCATCGGCGCTTCCACGAGGTCGTTGGCGTCGGGTGCTTCGGTGGGCCGCAGGTCGTCGCGCCAAGCGCGCTCTGGCGGCTGCGGAGGTGCCTGAGGATCGTGCCGAGCCTGGCGCCAGGCCGGTATCACCGGTCGGGGATGTCGACGCCCTGGGAGTTCGACTCCCGTTGCCAGCCCATCGTCGAAGGGGACTGGCTGCCGGGATGGGGAATGATGTGGAAGACCTCGCTCGCCAGACGGGTGCGCTTCCACGACGGCTTCGCCGGTTACTCACAGGGTGAGGACCTGGACTTCTCCCTGCGGCTGCGCCGCGAAGGGAAGCTATGGATGGTGCGCTCGGCCGGATTGCGACACCTGCCCGACCCCGCAGGTCGTCCAAATCCATTCCGTCTGGGTTACATGGAGATCTACAACCGGTATCACATCCATCGTCGCGGCCTGCCCGATCGATCCCTCGCGGATGTCGCCTGGTTCGTCTACGCGTGGACCGTCGACACGGTTCTGCTGTGCCGCCATCTCATCCAGCCATCCCGATCCCTGGCCGCGTTGCGGCAGGTCGCCGGGCGCCTCCATGCTGCACACCACCTGTTACGGCAACTCTGAGACCCACATGGCCCGGGCCGTGGATCACGTCGAATCCAGCGGGCACCTGATGGTGTTCTGGGATTACGACACCCAGTGGGGCGCCGATCGTTCGCGTCTCGCCGGTGGGCCCAAAGATTGGGGACACCTGGAATTCAGGAACACCGACGAACTCCTCGAGTTGCACGCCCGCTACGAGATTCCCGCGTGTTTCGCCGTCGTCGGGTCCGCGGCGCTTCCGGGGGAACGGCCCTACCACGATGCGGCCCAGGTCCGGCAGATTCACGATGCCGGGCATGAGGTGGCCAGCCACTCGCACCGGCACGAGTGGCTGCCGCGATTGGACCGGGCCGCGCTCGTCGAGACGCTGCGGGCCAGCAAGGACGCACTCGAGCAATGCATCGGCGCGGCCGTCGTGAGCTTCGTGCCCCCCTACAATCAGCCCTTTGACTATGCCGCAGGATGGTCGATCAGCCTCGCCGAACGGCGCGAAGCAGGCCGACGCCGAACCAGACTGCACCAGCTGTGCGACGCCCTCCGGGAAACCGGCTATCGCTTCTGTCGGGTGGCGTACCGGCCGATTCCGGTGCGCATCGCCGAACTGGTGCTGCGACGGCGGATCGACAAGCCCGAGCGTCCGATCGGGATCGAGGGCATCACGTGCGTGCGTCTCAACACACCTGGTGGCTTTGCCGAACCGGCTCTGCGCATGCTCCATCGCTGTGCCCATCAGGGTGGGATGGTGGTGGCGTACGGGCATCCGCATTCCCTGAGGGCCGGCAACTCACAGGACGTGTCGAGGCTCGTGCCCTTCCTCGAAACCGCGCGGCGACTACGGCAGCATGGGCTGCTGCACACCGGTCTGCCACGCGAGCTCCTGGACTCCTGACCGTGCGGCTGTGCGTCATCTCGGGCAAGGAATGCTGGCAGGACTCGTCCGGCGCGTGGTGGTCGTACGGCGGATTTCCGATGCAGATGGCCGCGGTCTCGTCGCTCTTCGATGACACGACCCTGGTGATCGTTCGGGGCCGCTCGCGCGCCGGCGGCATTCCGCTCGCCGGCGTCACGCGCGTGACGGCGCTTCGCTCGCCGGTGGGCGCTGATCTGCGGCGGAAGTTCTCGGTCGCCGGCCGCTTGCCCTACTACCTCTGGGCCATAGCTCGCCACGTGCGTGAGGCGGATGTGGTCCACGTGCCGGCGCCGGGTGACATCTCCATCCTCGGCATGCTGGTGACGCTGGCGTGTCGCAAGCCGCTTCTCGTCAGGTACGGGAGCTCCTGGGCGCCTACCTCCCAGACCACCATGGCCAATCGGTTGACGAAGACCTGCATGCGACAGCGGGCTGGCGGCCGCAACGTGATGCTGGCGACCGGTGAGGGCGCGTCGCCACCGGCGCGGGGAGTGCAGTGGGTGTTTGCGACGGCCCTTTCACGCTCCGAGCTCGAGGCGATCCGGCCGTGCTTCGATCGCGCGCTGTGCGCCCCTCCCCGACTGGTGTATGCGGGGCGGCTGTCGGTGGAGAAGGGCGTGGCGGTGCTGCTCCGGGCGCTGGCGCTACTGAAGGCCGAAGACCGCCAGCGGCTGCCGCACCTCACCGTCGTCGGCGATGGCCCAGCCCGGCGTGATCTCGAGCTGCTGACAGTCGACCTCGGCTGCGCGGAACAGGTTCGCTTCGTCGGCCACTGCGATCGTCAGGCGCTGTCCCAGCACCTCATGCAGGCCGACCTCTGCGTGCAGCCATCACTCACCGAAGGCTTCAGCAAGGCCTGGCTCGACGCGATGGCGCACGGGCTACCGGTGCTCGCGTCGACCGTGGGGGCTGCACCCTCGGTCATCGGGACCGACGAACAGGATGCCAGGGGATGGCTGGTTCCACCGGGCGATCCCCGCCTGCTGGCCCGTCGTCTGCGGGAGGCCCTCGACACGACGCGCGACTGGCCCGCGCTCCGGCGACGGTGTCGCGCGTTCGTCGAGGGGCGGACGCTGGAGGCATGGACCACGGCGATCGGCCACGCCTGCGCCGCGCAATGGAACCTGGCGCTGGTCGACGGAAAGCTGCGCCGATGAGCACCGCCGAGGCGCGACTCGACATCCCGGTTGTGCTGCCGGCGGCCCGCGCCCGTCGCTCCACTCTCTCGGCAAGCCGCTGGGGACGCTTCGTGCTGTTGTGCCTGCTGGCCACGACTGTCGCCGGCCTGCAGCTCGGCTTCATCTGGTGGCTGGGGGTGCTCACGGCGCTCGGCTTCGCGGCCGCGTTCGTTGGTCTCGTCCGCCCGGCCCTCGGCCTCATCGGCATCAGCCTGCTCTGCACGTTGGACCCGGTGATGAGGCATTTCCTGCTCGACGCGGGGGTGGCGTATCTCCGCTTCAACACCTTGAACTACTGGCTGCTCATCGTGATGCTCGGGCACAACGCCCTGCTCCGTCGCTTTGGCGACCCGCAGACCAAGCTCTTCGCAGCGTTCATCGCGCTGCTGCTGGTGGAGCTGGCGCTCAGCGAGCGCGTCAGCCGGGGCACGCAACACATTCTCGGCCTGTTCACGATCTTCGGCATCATCATCTACTTCGTGCGGGCGGCCCCGAGCGACCGGGGATGGTTCTGGCAGGGGGTGATCGGCGGCTCGGCGTCGGCACTGGGAGGCCTGCTTTACAACCTCCAGTACGCCAGCATTCCGCCCCTCAACCACAACGTCTACGCGCTCTTCCCCGAGACGGGCCTCTTTGCGTTGTGTCTCGCCTTCGGGTTCGCGCGCGAGGTGCGTGAAGAGTTCGCGCTGGTCGGTCTGGCTGCGGTCAACGTCGTGTGGGTGTTCCTGAGCGGCAGCCGCGGCGGACTGATCATCGCCCTCGTGGCGCTCGCGTTCATGCTCGTCTCGATGAGGGGCGCGGGGAAGCGACTGGTCTACGTGGCCTGTGGCGTCGGCTTCGCGGTCCTGGTTTCGGGATGGTTCGCGGAGCGGGAGTCGGCGTCGATCGGGCGATTCGAAAAATTGTGGTCGGCGGATGAGACCGCCGACGCGCGCACCAGCGGGCGCAGCAGTCTGGCTCTGGGAGGCTGGTACATCTTCCTCCAGCACCCGCTTGGCGTCGGCACCGGCGGGTCGGAGCTGGCGTGGGCGAAACTCGGGTATGTCGCGGGGGTGTCCGGGCTGAAAGCCGGGGAGGAGTTCTCGCTGCACTCCGGCTGGATCAAGGTGCTCGCCGA
>Ga0105103_10000301_pt1 | contig 27521 bp, 31 predicted proteins | sample PPLLaktember2015_2_FD_79107 | JGI IMG/M metagenome (GOLD analysis project Ga0105103, IMG submission 79107) | Freshwater sediment microbial communities from Prairie Pothole Lake near Jamestown, North Dakota, USA - PPLs Lake P7 Core (6) Depth... | ecosystem: Environmental > Aquatic > Freshwater >...
AATTTTGATAACTTTCAAGATACATTTAATTATGCTTTCCAAACCGAAGGAAATGGTTGGGTACAAACTACATTTACTTCTTCACAACTACAAATAATTAATGAAGGTACTAATGAATTTAGATTCAAAACAGATGGCATTCCTTCAACTAGTCCTTATTATCAGATTTTATCATATAATGATACTTACGCTATAACATTAGAATATACTGGATCAGGAAATACTAGTGGATCATATTCTGGATCAATAGTAGATCCATATAATACTTATGGTACTTTAAAATATGTAAGACTATCTACTGGAGTTTCAGCTAGTGTATATTTACCTTTCTTTGACGGAGGATGGTGGTCAGTAATGTATACTAGAAAACCTGGAGGTATAAACACAATATATACTGCTAATAACATATATGATGGTTATGATGGCAGTGGTGTAGGATTTTCAGGTTCAGCTTCAGTAACTGTAGCTTCTGGAACTGTAACAGGTTCAGTTTATCTTTCATATACATCTAGCGCTACTATTGGAGGAAATACTCACTATCCATTCTCTGGTTCATTCCAAGAATGGAGATTTTACTCATATGCTCTTTCACAATCAGTATTTGACGATTATGTAATGAATCCTTATTCAATTGAAGGAAATCAATTAGAAGGAGCCCAATCATCACCTAATTCATTATATTTTAGAGCACCTTTAGGCTCAGTATTAGATAACGATATTACTCAAACAACAAGAACTTCAGTACATCCAGGTATATCTCAATACCCAGTTACTCAATCATTCATAACTGGAGATAGTTTCTACTATTTATCTGGTTCATTTAGTTTTGAATCTAATTATGAAACAGTATATCAAGATCAATTTGCCGCTGGTGTAAAGAACGCTGTATCTGAAAAAATTAAAATTGTAAGTTCATCTTACCCTTCAGGAAATACATTATCACAATATATTTCAATCCAGCAGACATCTTATTCTGTAGAAAACTTTACTAAAGATGTAGATTATGTTGAAGCAGCTTTTTCACCTCAAGATGAAGTTAATGATGATATTATATCTCAACTTGGAAATTTCAATATAGGTGATTATATTGGTGATCCGAGACAAGTTTCATCTTCATTAACTTATTATCCTGATTTTAATAGGTTAAGAGATGAATACTTTTCTAAATATACTCATAATTATGATTTGTGGGATTATATAAGACTTATCAAATTTTATGATAATTCATTGTTTAAAATGATTCAAGACTTCACACCAGCAAGAACAGGTCTAGCTTCAGGTATTGTAATAAAACCAACTTTATTAGAAAGATGTAAATATCCATTACCTCAAGCTACATCAAATAGTACTATTGCTTATGTAGGTAGTCCAACAACTAAACAAATTAATATAGGATACTAATGTCATTAAAAGATATAACAATAACAGGATCTATAAATAGTCTTCCATCCTTATCATATGGACAGAAGACATATGTAGCTTCAACTGATGAACAATCATTTCCTATAGAACACATCACAGGAAGTGCAGGTGGAGCTACTCCTGACTTTGATGGAAAAGTATATACTACTAATTTATTTGTAAATATTACTCAATCTTGGAATGGATCAAATAATACACCAGCAGGTGTAGTTCCATTTGTTCATGATACTGAAGAAGAATTTATAAATGGAGAATATAGTGGTTCATTTATTCAAGTAACTGATCAAAGACTAGTAGACCCAGATTGTATCCAATTTTTAGAAGTAAATACAACTGAGGTAAATTATTCTGTTTTCTTTTATAAATCATCAGGATCATTTAGAGATATAGCTTTAGGTACCTTTTTAGATGGAAATACATCACCAAATGATGGAGAAATTTACATATATTGGTTATATGATCCTATTGTATATGTTCCTGGCAACCCAGTTCAACAAAATCTTAATCCTTATATTCCAACTGAATAAATATGCCTGTATCAATAGGACCAACATTATCTAGAAATAATCAACAGCCTCCCTTTTTAGCACAAGGTAATGGAGTTATTTATATTAAAATAGCTCGAAAAGATAATCAGGGTAATGATAATACATTATCACTTCAAGAATTAAATAACATAAGACTAAAATTCTCAGATGCTGGAATCGTAGATTATCCTATTGCCAATGTTACTGAATACTCAGATTATTATCTTTATCAAATATTTAGAACTAATATTACTTCATCAGCAGATGATAATATTAGAAATTATAGATTTAGTGCTTCAGCATATACTCCTCCATTTTCTGTACTTGTGAGTGGAGATTCTTCAGTTGATATAGATTTATACACTTCTAAACCTTTTGATTATTTAAACTATTTTAACACATCCTCAGGAATATATACTTTTGGAGACACTCCTAATGTTAAAATTATATATACAGCTTCTGTTTTGGTATCTACAGGAGGTACTAGAACTGTAGGTTTTAGTTTAACTCCACCAACTGGATCTGCTATAGCTAGTACTTCAACCAATGTAAATGGAACTGCTACTTTAACTATACAAGGTACAGCTTCTTTTATAGAAAATACTCAACTAATATTAAGATTCGCTAATGACTCAGCTCCTGGACAAGATGCTACTATAAGCAATATTCAATGGCAATTTACTCAATCCTTTACTCCAAACTCATCTTCTAACTTAACAATTTTAGAACCATATTTAGAAAGTGAATTTGAATATAGCGATTGTAATGTTTTACTAAATAATGCTGATCAAAACCAAATTGGTAGTTTCTTTAGAAGAGTATTATATGATAATGGTTCAATTATACCTTCAAATTTTCAAGAAATTTTATCTCAATCAGCTGAATACGCAGAAGTTAAAGACTATAACTATACAGCTAGAGCTCAAATATACCCTAGATATAATGGTGTAAAAACAACTAGTCCTGATTTTAACTTAAGAACAATTAATATTAGTACATATGAAGGTACTAGACTAGATTCTATAGCCACAGGAGATCCTAATGCTCAAATATTAACAGATAAATTTGTTGTATTTGATTGGATGGGTGGAGCAGATCCTGAAATTAGAACAGGAGGAGCAGGAGTACATTTAACACATTTAGTTGATGCTGATGGTACAATAATTGGATTAACTCAAGCTAATACAAATTTATTTACTATTGAGCAACTATTTAAAAAAGGATCTAATGTTGCTATATATTATACTACATCATCTATAGGAAATCAAACATTAACAGCTTCAGTATATGATGGAGGAGCATATTATAATTCATTAATGGCAGTTAGTGGAACTTTTGATTTAAATAGACCACCAACCTATACATTTGATTCATATACTCAACCTTATTTCATTCTCTCAGGAAGTTCTCAAATTTCATCTGTTATCACAGCCTCATATGGTTCATTTACTTTCACTAGATTATTCATAAGTGAAGACACCGCACCTCCAGGACTAGGTATTGGTAAATATTGGAGATTTGAGAGTGGAATGATAAATTCAGACAGTTCTTTATTTCCTACTCAACAATATGATATTATTAGATTTTATCCTACTAGTTCAATAGATGAATACTACACTCTCCAGGGAACATCAGGATCAGTAGATGTGATAGAAAGAGTAATTATGTCTCAATCTGTTGATGGTAATAATTTTTATTTTTACTTAGATTCTCCAATAAGTGCTAGTCAATTCCCTAGTGCTAGTAATGATCAAGGATTTAGAATATATCGAAGAATACCAAATGAAACTTTTGTTTATATAAATGATTATCAAGCTGGTAGTGGATTTTTAATACCGGGGAATTATGATCCAAACTTAGATTATTTACAAATAGCTAGAAGAGCTGGCCTTTTGTAAACATTTTTATAATATTAATATTTATAATAAAACACTTAATATACAATGGGATATTTAAATAATAGCGTAATAACAGTAGATGCTATCTTAACAACCAAAGGAAGACAATTATTAGCTCAAAATGATGGTTCTTTCCGAATCACTCAATTTGCTTTAGCTGATGATGAAGTAAATTATACCTTATATAACCCTGATCATCCTTCAGGATCTGCTTATTATGGTGAGGCAATTGTGAATATGCCATTATTAGAGGCTTTTCCTTTAGAAACCCAAATCATGAAATATAAGCTTACTACTCTTCCTAGAGGTACAGCTAAAATGCCTATTCTTGATCTTGGATATACTGCTATTGTAATTAAACAAGGAGCTTCATTAGCAATTACACCTCAAACTTTAAATTATTTTGGTGGTAATACTTTTGAAAGTTCTGGATATACATTCACAATTTCAGATGTTCGATTATTCAATACATTTGAAGGTGTAGGTATTAATACCCCGTCCGCTCAAGCTCTAAATACTACAACTACATTAGGAACTAATGTTTCTAAAACTGTTGTTGGTACAACATTAAACTTAAGAGCAACTACTGTAAACACATTATTTGGTTCAAACACTCAATTACAAGCAACCTTAATGGTTGAAGGTAGAGATAGTGGCGCTCGTGTTCAAATTCCTGTAACTGTAACAAAAATATCATAAAAATATAACTCATGTCCTTTAAACGTTTAGATCCTGAAGATTTTGTAGTAAGTGCTGACTCTATCACAGCCACATTGTGGTCTGGTGGAACAGTAGCATTAACAAATTTCTATACTTCCTCAGTTCAAGAAGCTGGTTCTTCTGGTGACTTTTACCTTAACATATATCAAACAGCATCAACTGATACTTCAGCTGCTGTTCAATTTGCTGTTACATATGGTAATGCTTTAGGAAGTGGAAGTTCATATTATAATAATGCTGTTCCATATGTTTCCCCTACTAAAACTAACTATGGACAATACCAAAACTTAGTATTAGGAGATGAAAATACAGATTTCGTATTTGGTAATATTACTTCTTCTGAATTCTGGGCAATTTCTGTAGACAGAACTAGATACAAAGAAACATTATTCCCAGGATCTTTAACTTTATATTTATCTGGAAGTGGTGGAAGATTATCATTAACAGACAATAGCCAGATTGTACCTACAGTAACATATACTGATGCAGGTAGAGTATTCCAAATTGTGAGTGGAGCAGCAGGAAATGTATTTACAGGAGTTAACTCAAATGGATATAGCGCAGCTTCAGGATCTTATGGTTGGTTGTTACCTGACATTGGAACAATTCTTTTAAATCCAAAAGCTATTTCTGCTTCAATTCAAGTAGCTTCTAGTCAGTCTAATAATTCTGATGGTTTAAACTATAGAAGATTATATAATGCTATTAATTTAGGAGGAAATTTTCAAATAAATAGCCAAGAAACTATTTCATCTGATTATATCTTTATTAGAGCAAGAAATGCTGAATTTAACTACTCTGAGAACCCAAGTTTTATCTCAGGAAGTACAGGTGAGGTTATATACAACAACTTCATTAATAACCCACAAACATTCCCAACCACTATTGGATTGTATAATGATAATAATGAATTGTTGGCTGTAGCTAAATTATCAAGACCTTTATTAAAAGACTTTACAAAAGAAGCTTTAGTACGAGTTAAGTTAGATTTCTAAAATGAATGGGAGCTTACAAACAATTTTTAGCCTCAGACATAATTGTTACTCCATTTGAAGTTAACAAGACATTTACATTCCAAGGAATAAATGTAGGAGAAGCTTCTTCACCTATAGCTCTTAATTACCCAGATGTAGGTATTGATAGACTTTTAGGAAGAAACATAACTGGTTCTTTATTTAACCCCAACTCAGATCCTACAACAGGGTTATTAGGAGTTCAATATCAAAGATTAGTCTACAATTCAGTTCTAGAACTTTATTATTCAAACTATTTAAGTTCTAGCTATGGTGATTCAGTTAGTAGACCAATTCTAATTCCTGGATTTGATACTGAAGGAGATAGATTAGTAGGTTCATCTTCAAATCAAGCTTACGATAATTATCTTCAAACTACATTAACTTACCCAAAATATTTTCCTACAGCATCTGATGCTCTTGTAGGAGTGATTTCTATTCCAGTCCGTTTATTTGGTGACTATATACAACCTAATTCATTTGTATTTTCAAGTACAACTACTAGTGGAAGTTTAACAGATGATGGAGAAGGAAATATCTTATACCAAGGAGATATAGTTGGAAATATATTTTATCCTCATGGTCTTATTATATTAACAGGTAATAACTCAAGTTCATTTGGATCTGGTTCTGTATATGGTAGTGCAATTTATGGGACATCGGTTTACGGAGCCTCTACCTCATTCATTGATGAATTAGAAGCATTTATTACTTCTTCAAATGTAACTTGTTCTTTTTCTAGTTCATATACCATTTATGAATCTCAATATAAATGTACTATTAGAGAAAATGAATTTAATTTTACATTAAATCCAAGTGCTATCTCAGGAAGTACTGAAGGTACAGTTTATGGATTTGTAACTGAATCTTATTTCTCACCATATATTACTACAGTAGGTTTGTATGATGAAGATCAAAACTTATTAGCTGTAGGAAAATTATCTCAACCGGTACCAACCTCACCAACAACAGATACAACAATATTGATAAACATAGATAGATAATGTGGTTATACGAAAATAAAGTTATAGAAAAGATAGAAGATTTCCCTGAAAATACATTTGGTTTTATTTACAAAATTACTAACAACGAAACTGGAAAGTTTTATATTGGTAAAAAACAACTTATATCTCAAACAAATATTAAACTAGGTAAAAAAGAATTAGCAGCCTTACCAACCCAGCGAGGCAAAAAACCTACTAAAAAATTAGTTACTAAAGAATCTAATTGGAAAGAATATTGGGGTAGTAATAAGTTCTTATTAGAAGATATAAAAAATTTAGGTTTAGATAAATTCCAACGAGAAATATTAGTTATATGCCCTAATAAAAAACTTTTAACATATTGGGAACTAGCACTACAGTGTAAGTATGATGTGCTGCAAGTAAATTGCTATAATGATAACTTGTTAGGTAAGTTTTATAGAAAGGATTTTGAGGCCTAAAGTTAGGCCTCTCAAAATACGCTTGTTATATTAATATCATGGTTGATAATACTTTAGTGTATTTAATGGATTCTGTCTTAGGTAAAGGTAAACCTACATCTAAAGGTAATAGATCCTACCATTGTCCTGAATGTAAACACCATAAACTTAAATTAGAAATTAATTTAGAGGAACACTCATCTCATTTCCAGTCTTATCAGTGTTGGGTTTGTGGATTCAAAGGTAAAAAATTAACTACATTATTTAAGAAAATTGGAGCAGACTCAGATAAAGTAAATGAGTTAAGATTATTAGTTAAATCCGCTTCTAAAGAAACTAAAATAACAGTTGAAACTAAAAAGGCAATCTTACCAGATGAATTTATTTCATTAATAAATCCCCCATCTAGTATTTCATCTAAACACGCCTTACACTATCTAAAAAATAGAGGTATCACTAGAGAAGATATTATTAAATACAATATAGGATATTGTGAGTTTGGTAGGTACGCTAACATGATTATTTTACCTTCTTATAATAGTGAAGGAAATCTCAACTATTTCACCGCAAGAAACTTCGATAAAAACGCCTCAGTTAAGTATCGCAATCCTGATGTAACTCGTGATATCATTGGTTTAGAGCTTTTTATTAATTGGAATACGCCAATTACTTTATGTGAAGGTATGTTTGATGCTATTGCTATCAAACGTAATGTTATTCCATTACTAGGTAAAACTTTACAACCTAGTTTAATGAAAAAACTCATTAACTCTTCAGTTAATAAAATATATATTGCTTTAGATAAAGATGCTATAAAGCAAGCCTTAAATTTTTGTGAACAGCTAATGAATGAGGGTAAAGAAGTTTACTTAGTAGATCTAAACGAAAAAGATCCTAGTGATATGGGATTTGAAAAATTTACTAACCTTATTCAGAATACTCAACCTTTAACTTTCTCAAACTTACTTGAGAAAAAACTCCAAATAATATGATAGAAAAAAATGTAAATGTATTTAAAAAAAGTGTTAAACGATTAGTAGAAATAGATACAGAATCAAAACGAGTAAGCATATTAGACAATAGATATTACACTAGAAACGGTAACTACTACCCATCAGTCACTAGTATATTACAATATATGCCTAAAGGTAAATTTTTTGAAAATTGGTTGAAAGATGTAGGGCATAATGCTGATATAATAGCTAGAAAAGCCGCAGACGAAGGTACTCAAGTACATGATGCTATTGAAAGATATCTTCAAGGTGAAAAAATATCATTAATTAATGAAGAAGGATATTCAAAATATTCATTAGAAGTATGGAAAATGATCCTAAAATTCCACGAATTTTGGACAACATATAAACCAACATTAATTGAAAGTGAAGTACATTTATTTTCAGATATATACATTTATGCTGGTACTTGTGATTTAGTATTAGAAATTAATGGTCAAAAGTGGTTACTGGATATTAAAACTTCAAACTCATTACATGTTAGTCAGGATCTTCAATTATCAGCATATGCTCAAGCATGGAATGAATTATATGAAGAAAAAATTGACCGTATTGGTATATTATGGATGAAATCATCAAAACGTGGTGAAGATAAAAAGGGTGAAAAGATTCAAGGTAAAGGATGGGAAATACATGAACCTGAAAAATCGATTGATGAAAATCTAAAAATATTTGGGTATATACATGAATTATATAAATTAGAACATCCCGCCCCTAAACCAACCGCTGAACAATTCCCCACAGAAATCCAGATTAATTCAGATATTTAACATATTTATAACAAAAATATTTAATGGTATCTTTAATTAATCTTTTAAAAGAAATATATCTTACTGAAGGAGGTAATGTGTTTAAAAACACAGAGTATGATACCGAGAATATATTATTAGCGAATATTGAACCAACAATTAAAAAATTTGTAGAAGACTTAGGTAGATTATTTCCAAATAAAAAATCTACATTTAACTCATTAAATGATAAAAGTAATTGGTTAGGTTCAACAGGTAATAAACCACAATCTGGAGACGTTGATTTAGCATACTCCTCAGAATATCTTTTTAAAGATGGAAAAGCAGATACTAAAGGATGGGGAGTAGATCAAAATGAATTTAATACTCTGTATGAAAAATACAAAAAATCATCCCGCTCAGCTACTGATGAAGCTATTCAAGTTCGTGTTTTATTAGATCTTATAATTAGTAAAATTAATAATGCTAGTGGAGATATGTTTGGGAGCAATAAAGCTACAAATGGAGGAACACTTCATTTTTCATACCCACAATATGATACATCTGGAAAAAAATTAGATTCTAGAGCTCAATTAGATATTGACACAGGAGATATGGATTGGTTAAAATTTAGATATAATTCTGAATTACCAAAAGATAATCCTAATATTAAAGGTTTACATAGAGGTCAATTAATGTTAGCTATGTTTGCTGCTACTGGATACACATTCAAAAGTGGTAAAGGATTTATTCGTAAAGAGACAGGTGAAATTATAGCAAATAAGCCGCAAGAAGCTTTAGAAGTATTCAATCAAGAATATAAATCTAAAGAACCATTAACCTTAGAAATAGTTAATAATTATGATAAGTTAATGAATTATATTAATAACAATCTTAAACCTGAGGATCAAACCAAAACATTAGATCTATTCAGAGATGCTTTAAAAAGAGCAGGAGCATATATTCCTGATAATATTTAATTAATATGAGTGGAGCAGCAGGTGGATCCCGTATAAATAAAGAGGATTTAAAAACAACAATCCGCGATTACAGAGATAATGTCTTAAAACCATTAGGTTTAGATAAATCATATAATATTACTGGTGTTCGTTCTAGACCTGAGAAAAACATATTTGGAGATATAGATATTGTTGTATCTTTTTCTGGAGGTGATAAAAAAGAATCAAAACAAGAACTAGCTAAATTTTTAGAACAAGTTAATAAAATTCCTAATATCCCCAGCAAAGGAAATAAAAAATATTTCATACATGGTAATATAGTCACTACATTATATCCTATATTTGGTAAAACAGAGGAGTATGTTCAAATAGATAACATTGTGACTACCTCTGAAGAAGAAGGTAAATTCACATACAAAATGTTAGATTTACCTGCTCAAGAACAAGTATTAGCTATTGGATTAGCTAAAGCTGTATTCACAGAATTAGATGAAAAACAGGTAAATAATTTATTCAAAGAATTAGGAATTACAAATCCTGAAAAACCTAATGAAGGAGAAGAATACGACTTTAATTTAAATCCATCAGAATTATCTTTAAGAATTGTTCCTATAGGTAAAAATGAAGGTAGAGAAATATGGAAATCTAGTAATTTTGAAGATGTTAAAAAATTAACTTATGCTTTAGGTATTGATATTGAAAAAGATAAATTTAATGATATTGTACCTAAAATTAAAAAATTTAAAAATAGAAGATCTATAGATCGCCTTAAAGGGATGTTTGATAGAAATATACGTGTAGGTCCTGCTGAAAAAGAAATTGAAAAAGGTATTAAAAAGCAACAAGCATTAGATACAATAGCTTCTTTAGAAGAAAAATATAACTCTTTAACTATAAATTTAGTCAAATCAATCATTCTAGAAGAAGAAACTCAAAAAACAATAGCTATATTCCCAGGTAAATTTAAACCACCCCATAAAGATCATTTAGCTCGTATGCGAGCAGCTGCTGCTGATGCTGATGAGGTGTGGGTGTTAGTTTCCCCAAAATCATCAGAGTCTAAACCTGATCAAAAAACTATAACAGCCCAACAAAGTGAAGCCGTATTTAATTTATATCGTGATAAAGGATTATTACCTAACAATATAAAAATATTCATCTCAGATAATCTTCCTTTCAAAGGAGATAATGGTGAACAATTATCATTTAGTTCTCCTGTAAAATCTGCTTATGAGATAATGGATAAAAGAGTTGGCCCTAAATATATAGCAGTATTTGGTAAAGAAGAAGATCTTAAAAGATTTGGGAAAGTACCCTTAAATACTGTTGTTAAAAATTATGATGGTTCAGCAGGAAACTTAAGCGCCACAGATCTCAGAAATGCTCTCCAAACAAACCAAGATATTTCTAGATTCTTACCAGATGGAATAGATTATCAAGATTTTCTTAAAGCGGTAACAAGTGGAACTCTTGAAGAAAATTGTGGTTGTCAACACTCTCAACCTACAGATTTTAAAAATGCGTTAGTGTTGTTAACTAAATATATGCTTGATCAAGGTATGAATATTACGCCTTTACCTAAATTAAGAATAATAAACAATGATGTAAAAAACGCTAAAAATATTTTAGGTAGAACTGCGTATTACGATCCTAATGATTGTTCAATAACTTTATATACTTTAAATCGCCATCCAAAAGATGTATTACGTTCATATACTCATGAAATGATTCATCGTATTCAAGATAATGAAGGTAGATTAGGAAATGTAAATACTACCAACACTAATGAGGATGGTGATTTAGATCAATTGGAACGTGAAGCATATGAACATGGAAATATGACTTTTAGAAACTGGGAAGACTCAATTAAAAATGTATAAACTTACAGATCTATATAAACAACTTAAAGAAGAAGAACAAGCAACTCAAGTATCACAATATAAAATATTTTGTGATATGGATGGGGTGTTATGTGACTTTGATAGACGTTTTGAACAATTTGGAGGTATGAAACCTAAAGAATATGAATCTAGGTTTGGTACTAAAAAGTTTTGGGAAATTATAGATAAGGTAGGAGCCCAATATTGGTCTAAAATGCCTTGGATGCCAGATGGTAAAGAATTATGGAACTACATTAGCAAATACAAACCAGCTTTACTCTCAGCACCATCTATGGATCCCTCATCTCGTTATGGAAAACATTTATGGGTAAATGAAAATCTCCCAGGAACTAAACTAATTTTAGCAAAACGAGAAAAGAAAAGAAATTATTCTGGTAAGAATAAAATACTTATTGACGACCGCCCTGATAACATTGAAGAATGGGTTTATGAGGGAGGTATTGGTATTTTACATACATCAGCTCAACAAACAATTAAAGATTTACAAGAATTAGGACTATGAGTAAATTCAAATATAAATTAGTAGAACAAGACGAACCTCAAGGAGGTGGAGAAGAAAGTGGATTAAAAGGTATTAAGGTAGAACAAGAATTAACCTTAACTACTATGAATGACCTAACTTCTGAAAAAGTTCTTGCCATTTTAAAAGACCCTAAGTATCTTAAAGGTGTTGAAAATGTTTATGTAGATAAATCTGAAGAATTATTAAATCTTGAAAAACAAGTATTTGGTGATAACCCAACTAATCCTAAGAAAGATCCTGTTAATAAAGAAATTTATGTTAAGAATGGCGTTGAATTATATAAAAAAATAGAAGCTGCCACAAACAAAAAATTTGAAAGAGGAATAGGTAAATTTATTACTAATGTAAGAAAAAAAGGAGATAAAGAATTATTTACTTTTCCTATTAAATCTTCATCTAATTTAGATTTAGTTAAAACATATTTAGGAGAAAAATCAAAAACTCAAATTAAACCTAAAGTAGTTGATGCTAACACTTTAAAATTCCCATCATCAGATAAATCAGATTTAGAAAAGATTTTGAAAAATGCTGAAGATGCTAAAGTTATATCAAGTAAAGATTACACATTAGAAAAAACTGATAAACTTGATGAAAATACAATTCGTCAAGCTATTAAAGAACAATTTTCTAAAATATTCAATAAATAACAGTTATGTTAAAAAAAGATTTTAAATCAGCTGATGTTCAACGTTTACGTAATCTGGTAACAGGTAAACAAAGTGAAAGATCTACTGCTGGTGTAGGTTATAGTAAAAAACAAGAAACTCATGATGAAGGAGATGTGTGGGAAGAAAATGGTCGTACATGGACTATTAAGAACGGAATAAAACAAAACATTACTAAATTAGACAAAGCTAAAAAAGAGGTAACTCTTCCATTATTTTGTCCTTGTTGTGATCAATTGATGAAGAATAAAAACGATAAGTTATTCTACATTCAATATAAAAGATGTTTCAATTGTCAGGTAGATTTCGAAACTGATATCCGTAAACATGGTTTATGGGAAGAATATGAGAAAAATATCATTAATTCAGATGTTGATAGTCTAATTCAAGATTATAATGTTTGGATTGATGAAATTGTAAATAATTCAAATGAGTCATTCATTACTGAAAATGGTGATGTAGAGCGTTGGGTTGGTTCTAGTAAGAAGAAGTTGTTGGAAAGTAAGGAAGAAACAATTAAATATTTACAAAGTTTGAAAAAATAATTATGACACTCACTAGTTCAACTTTAACTATTTTAATCGCTTTAATAACAGCCATAATTGGTCCTATTGTGGTAGAATGGGCTAAAACTAGATTTTTCAATAAAAAATCTAAAGTAGATGTTTTAGGAGAATCTATTACAACTGATGAAAAAGTAGATCAACAGTTAGAAATTTTATTAGAAGAATTAAAGTGTGATAGAATATGTGTTGCTCAATTCCATAATGGAGGACATTTTTACCCAACAGGTAAATCTATTAAAAAGTTTAGTATATTTTATGAACGAGTGACTGAAAAAGCATCCTCAATAAAAGAAATATTCCAGAATATCCCAGTATCTTTATTTCCTAAAGTATTCTCTATTTTATACAAAAATGGAGAAATAGCAATTCCTGAGTGTAAAAACAATACTATTGACTGTGGCTTATTCCCAGTATTAGGAAAAAATTATAAAACTAAATCCTTTTACATCATAGCTATATCAGATTTAAATGATGACTTTATAGGCACTTTAGCTATATCATATTATGGTAAAGAACATAATTTAACAACAGATGAATGGATTTTAATTAGACAGAAAATAGGTGCCATAGGTACTATACTTACTGACTATCTACATAACAAAAGGTAAAATTTAAGAAAAATTTAATATTTATAATAAAATATTGTATTAAAAATGAATAATCAATTCTCTCATATGCAAAAGTTGGCTTTTGGTAAGCCTCTTACAACTAAAGAATCAATCCATGAATCTACTCTTAAAGAAAAAATTAAAGAGTTAGTTCATGCTTCTTTAGATGAAGCTAAGAAAAAGAAAAAAGAACCAGAAGATGTAGCTCCTCAAGAAGACGTAGACATTGATCTTAATATGGAAGAACCGCCTGCTGAACCTACTGCTGAACCTACAGACACTATGACCCCAACTGATGGAGGTATGGATATTGATCCAACTGTTAAATCAATTCAAGATTCATTACAAAAAGCTTATGCCTCTGCTAAGCAGTTAGGTGATGAAAAATTAATGAATCAGATTGGTAATACTATCACTATGCTTGTTAGAACACAAGTATTAGGTGGTCAGGCTTCTGAATAATGGTTAGTCCTAGACAAATAGAACTTTTTAATAAGTTTTATTCTCAATATAAGAGTAAGGCTGATGATTTTATTAATAAATATGGAGCTGAAGCTCCTAAAGTAATGTATGGACGAGCTATGAAATTAGCTAAAAATACTATGGATAAAGAAAACAAACAGCGAATTAAAGAAATGGTTAAAACAGCACTTAAAGGTCCTGTTGAAGAAGAAATTAATTCGGCTGAGTTTATTCAAACACGCAAACCAGTAGATGCTGAGAAAAATCCAATTGATATAGTTAAAATGGATGTTCCATTATTAATTCGTATGATGGAATATGCTAAAGAAGATGCTGAAACAGATATGGATTTACATGCTGCCGCTGAAAATATGATTGAATTATCTAAAGAAGATAGAATCCTTAATATGGATGATTACAATACCATAATATCCCCAGACGAAGAAAAACAACTTGATGAGTTAGTTAAAACAGTAATGTCTAAATTAAAAAAATAATGACTAAAGACGAATTAGCAGGCAAAATAAAAAGTTTAGTTAAACAGGTATATGCTCAAGTCAAGTCACCAAAAATTGACCTTGACAACCCACCTACTACTGTGTCTTTAGATACTACTAGATTTCCTGTACTTGCTAAATTTCCTACTCTTAAAGAAACCATTATTAAATTATTAACAGATCAGTATGATTTGTTTATTAAAGATATTGAATGGGTTGCTCCTCGTCCTACTACATTTCGTATTATTTTAGCAAATGATCAACCATTTTATTTAATATACACTGATAGATCATGGATTGCTAAAGTAGAAGGTAAAAAATATTATTTACTTAATTTAAGTGAAGAACAAAATTGTATAGAGGCAATAGCTAGAATATTAACATATGGAGCTAAACCTTCACCAGAAAAGAGTGAGATTTCTACTGAAGCACCTGCTCCAGAAGCTCCTGCTCCTGAAACCCCAGCTGAAGAAGCTCCAGCTGAAGAAACACCTACCACATAATGGACGTTTTAGATTTATTTTTTAAAAAGTTTGCCTATAAATTTCCAAAAGGATATCCTGACATGAATAATGAACAGGATATCAATCTTTTAGCTGATTTATTAGAAGGATTAAATGTAGATTTAAATGAAGCTGAGTCTCAAGATTTTGAAAGTTTCATTAAAACAAAAGATATAAAACCTGAAACTCAATCTAAAATATCAGCGATATTAACAGACGAAGAAAAAACTTTAGTAGTGAAAGAGTCAACTGATAATATTGAATCTATTATTAATTTTCTTAATTCTAATTATACTATATCAAATAAAATCACTCCGATTACCGAAGGAAAATCAGGAACATCATTAATGGGTCCTGGTGAAGTTGCTATTTTAGTATGTTCTAAATCTGGTAAAAAAATTACTTCTAGATTCGGTGATATTGAATTGAGTAACAAAATATATGAGTTAAAAGAAGGTAAAATTATTAGAACTGGTACTACTTATAAACCATCTATTATTCGTTTAACTACTACTTTATGGAATTTAAAACAGGAAGTATTTGAAGGTGATAAAGCAGAACAATATAAAAAAATATTAGGTCCTGAGTTATTCAATGATTGGGAAGATTTTAGGAAATTACAAAAGAATAAAGAAGGTGAGATTGATTTTACTTCTATAGGTAAAGAAAAACTTAGTCAAATTAAATCTTTCTTTGAAAAACTCAGATTAAAAATTAAACAAATCTCAGATGAAGATACTTTAAAACCTAATGTAATATCTGTTGGTTCTAAAGATTTTGAAGTCAGTAAAGATGAGTTAGAAAAGATAGCTGGAGCTAAACCTGGTGAAAATTTATCATTAAAAGGTAAAGTAGTGCTATCCTCAGAATCAGAAACTACTTTAAATAAGTTACGTCAAAATCTAAAAATATTAGTATCAAGTAAAATAATGTCAGAAGAAGCAAATTTAGATGACGCTATAAAATATGAGTTTATAAAAGATATTGATGGTTTAATAAATATTATAGATAATAAATATGTTTTATATACCCAAGAAGATTTTATGAGCAAATGGGAATTTATATCATTAACACAAGGTAATAGACCTCAATTTGCTCTTAAAGGTACTAAATTAACTGAAGAAGAAGAAAACGAAGCTCAATATTTATAACCATGAAACAAGCTAGTCTCATAAAACGTTTAATACAAGAAGCACTTTCTACACCTCCTAAAAAAGAATCATGCAACTGCGGTTGTCATTCTTGCGAGAACGTAGGTAACCCAGGTCCTGTACTTAACGAAAGTCTTAACACTAAAGTTGTTATGACTGAGAATATGAAATACCATGTTGAGAATAAATTGCCTATCACTGAAAATATGTTTAGATATGGATCTGAAGCATTTTTAGACATGTGGGCTGAAGCACGCTACTTGTTTTCTCGTAATGCAATTCATGTAAATGATTTTGATAAAGAAATTTTACTTGAAACTAATTTAGGTGAATATGGAATGTATGAAGGACAAAAAGTACCTTTAGATTTACCTATGTTAGAAGAAGTAGACAAACCTATACTTCCATATAGCGATTTATTAGATCAAATTAAAGCAGACTCAGAATTAGCTAAAATGAATTCTGGAAAATTAATGGATCTTTATTTTGAACTAGAACAATCTATTTTTGATGGAAATCTTGATAACGTATCTCGTTTATTAAGAAATTATGGGGTATATAATAAATATATTTCAATTCTTCAAAAGAGACTTAATGAAGATGACAAAAAGAAAACACCTGCTTTAAATAAACCTAAACGTGGTGGTTCTAAGAAATTTTACGTATATGTACGTGACCCAAAATCAAAACGTATTAAAAAAGTAAGCTTTGGAATGGCTGGTGGAGGATTAAGAGCAAAACTTAACAATCCTAAAGCACGTCAAGCTTTCTCTAAACGTCATAATTGCCCTCAAAAAACAGACAAAACTAAAGCATCATACTGGAGTTGTAGATTACCCCGCTATGCTAAAGCTTTAGGATTTAACACAACATTCTCAGGATATTGGTAATATGGAAAACTGCTCAAAACTAGCATCTTATTTAATGCACTCAAGAACACAGGCTCATGTGTTTCACTTACAAACTACTTCATTTGCTGAACATAAAGCATTAAAAAAGTATTATGATGAAATTGTAGATTTAATAGATGGATTTGTAGAAAGTTATCAAGGTAAATATGGTATTATCAACAACTATGTAAGCTTTAGTCTTATGAATTACACTAACAAACAACAAGTAATTCAGTACTTTGAAGCATTATGTATGACTGTGAATACTTTACGCCAGGATATCACTGGCTCATATTTAGATAATCAAGTAGATGAAATGGTAGCATTGATTAATTCTACTTTATATAAACTTAAGTGTTTAAACTAATGAAGCGTTCAACATTAGAAAATATCATTAAGAATGAAATACGTAATACTTTACGTGAAGATTCTGCTTCTAAACTTTATAAAATTGAAGGTTTATTAGTTACTAACAATGATATTAAATGGCAGAAAGAAGTATTATCTGATATCAGATCTATAACTGGTGTTACTACTATTGATGCTAAAGAATATATCCCTCGTATACCTAAAGAAAATTACTCTTATGATAGAGTAACAGTTAAGATAGATCCTTATCCATACTTAAAATTTGGTAAATTTGATTTAGATACTATCAAACAAGTAATTAAAAATATTAATGACATTAAAGGTGTTGTTAAATTTAAAGTTGAAAACCCACAAATGATAAATATAGGAATATAATTATGTACACAAAAGAACAAATTGAAGCAGCTGTTAAAGCAAAAGGATACGTATGGTTTGAAGACGCATCAAACAAAGGATTTGATGTTAACATTATTGGTATCCGCAACTCATCAACTGGTAAAAAAGTCACAAATGTATTTGATGACTGGATGACCATTTCATACAAAGAAAACGGAGTTTGGAAAACTCATGTTTGGGCTTGTACTACAGACCCAGGTACTAAAGCTGTTAAGGAATTTAAAAATCCAAACGGTGTAGCAAGACTAGTTCCTGGCCAATATAGAGGTGTATGGAAAGTTGATTTACACCAAGGAAAATATGAAGCACTTTGTCAGCGTTTAGGCAATGTAAAAGTGTATCGTGATAAAAATAAAGACATGACCTTTAATGAAACTGAAGTTCAAGAAGGCATGTTTGGAATCAACATTCATAGATCAAATCCAACTACAGAATCTCAGTTTGTTGAAAATTGGTCTGAAGGATGTCAAGTATTTAAACGTGTTAAAGATTTTAATGAGTTTATGGCTATTTGTAAAAAAGCATCTGCCATTCATGGAAATAAGTTTTCTTATACTTTATTAGAATCAGCCGATATTAAATAATGAATCTAGACGACTTAATAAGACAAGTTCTTTTAGAAGAAAAGACAAAACGGGACAGATGTTTACGTATTGCAGATCGTAAATTTGATAAACCGTCTGCTTATAAGTCTGGAGCCGTTGTTAGATGCCGCCAAGGTAAAATTTGGAAAGGTATTAAAGAAACAAATGACCCACAATCTGGTAAAGCTGCTCCATATGGCTCAGGTTATTCTGAATTAAGAGAAATTATCAAAAAAATAATTCAAGAGGACGAATCACTTCATAAGTGGTTTAAACGCCAAGGCCCATCAGGTAAAGAAGGTGGATGGGTTGATTGTAATACATGTCGTAAAGTAGACGGTAAAACAAAATGTAAATCATGTGGTAGAAAAAAAGGTGAAAAACGCGCCAAATATCCATCATGTCGTCCTACACCCTCTCAATGTAAACAACCTGGTAAAGGTAAAAAATGGGGTAAAACAAAATGATTAAATTAATAGATTTATTAGTTGAAATAGGTGTAGATCTGTCTAATTATAAAGGACAAATATTAAAAGGTGATGTTATTCGAGCACCTAAAGGTTTTCCATTAGGTGGAGAAAAACTTGATAAATCTTTATCTCTTAAAGTAATCAAAATATCTAGAGAAGGTGTTAATAGATATAAATTATCCTTAGAAGATACTAAAACAGGCAAAAAATATACTGTTAGAAATTATCAAATGGATGGTGAATATAAAGGTAAAAAATTACCTAAATGGGGCCTGATAAGAAAATCTAAAGAAAATACTAAAGAAGCATCAGACCCACAAGCAGGAACAGCTTTACCTTACGGCTCAGGATTTGCCCCTTTAGAAGAAACTAAAAGAATACCTCGTGAACCAGGTCAACCAGCTAAATCAAGTAAACATTCTGACCTTTATACAGATGAAGATCCTAAAGGAACTATTAAAGGATTGGGATTTAAAGATGCTTCTACTGCTAAGCAAGGTATTTCTAAAATAAATAAAGCTAAGACTACTCATGCTCATAAAGTACAAGCTACTCTTGTGATGAAACAAAGAGCTAAAGTAGCTATGGAAAGGACTAAAGATCCTGAAAAGAAAAAGAAATTAAAAGCAGCTTATCAAATTTGGTCTAAAAAATTAGAACAATTAAAACGTAAAACTAAATCTATAAAAAATGATTAAATTACTTGAATTATTAAAAGAAGCAAAAGAAGCATTTGAAGATTTTGCTATTACCCGAGGTAAAGGCGCTGAAAAAATAGCAAATAACGCTAAAGAAAAAGGTGGTTTAGCTATGTTAACTTACACACACTTTAAAGTTAAATTACCATACTATAAAAAAGCTGCTGAGGGTAAATTAGATTTAGATAAAACTAAAAAAGAATATGAAGAAACATATAAGAAAATCTCCCTAAATATGACTCAGACTGAATTCCAAAGAGAAGTAGGTCGTTTAGAGGTATTAGGTGAGCTTTTAATTAGAAATAAAAAATAAATGGGTTATTTAATAGTTAATATTCCTCCTATAGAAGTTTTTGTTAGAAAAGAATTTTTATATGATTTTCAAAAAGATACAAATGGAAAACTTTTTGGAAAAGGAGAATTTGAATCAGCTCATTGGATTACAGCAAAATCTATTCCTAATCAAGCATTATATTTTGAATCGCTTATTCATAATTATGGTGCTTTATATGATAAATTACCTTTACATGCTTATGTTTGGAAAACAGATATAAAAGAAAATGAAATGTATTCTTTAGATTGGTTACAATTATGGGATTGTTTTTCATATAATATAACTGCTATCAAAAAACAAAGATTAAGAAACACTAGGTGTGAAGTAATAATGAAAGATAAAACAAAAGCCCCAGGCTATTATTTATTTACTATCGATTCATGCTCATCAGACCCAAATGAAATAGATGTATCTTGGTCTGAAACACCAAATGAACATAAATCCTTTAATATTATTAAATTAGATAATGGACAATTCGCAGCTCAACCTAACAATAGAATATTATGGAAACATCAGTCACAAACACCATCAACAGATTTAAAAATTCCATATTTTAAATTTTCTACTAAAACATGGGTGTGTGAAAATTCTGATAGATGGTCAGCGGCTGGTTCAACTAAATTCAATTATGATGAATAAATTTGCATATAAAAACTATATATAAATATATTTATATTAGATGCGTAATATAGACTCTTTCATAGTACATGTTGTAAGCAACTTATTTCCTCTTAATGAATATTCAGATGCGGAAATAAAACGTCTGATGGATCAATTCAAAGAAGAAGCTGATGACTTAAACATTGATATTTCAGATGCTGATCTTGAAACTGCCATTAAACGTTTTGATCAGCTAAAGAACTCTCCAAAAATTACTGATAAAGATTTACGTAAATATAGTTTAGCTAAACTACTCAAAATAACTAGCAAATCTGAAGGAGCAGAAACTCCTGAAGAAGAAACAGGGCCAGATGTTATATACAGTGAAAAAGGATATACTATTTTTAGCGGTGGGAATGAAGAGTTATGCCAAAGACATAGAGAGGAAGTCCCGTGGTGTATTACTAGAACATCATTTGGTAATTACAGATACTCAGCTGACAGAAACTATCCTTCATTTTATTTAGTAAAAAACGCTAATTTACCTGACTATGATCCTTTAAGCTTTGTAGCTATTCAAGTTAGAAGTAACGGAGAGTATGTTTTTACTAACAGAGTTAATAGCCCTAATGAGTCTACGGAAATGAGTTGGGAAACACTTAATAGTAATATTCCATGGTTAAGAAAAATTCCTAATGCTAAGAGTTTAATGAGGTATGTTCCTCTTTCAACTAAAGAAAAATTAACTCAATTATATGAAAGAAATCCTATTTCAATACGTAAATGGGAAACTTTATCTTTTAGTGAGAAAAAGCAATATTTAGTTGTTAGAAAAAATAATACACTTTTCTCAGATATATCAGTAAATGAATTCATAGAAAAATATCTCCCAGATTACCCACAATTAGCAGCATTTATAGCTACAAACGCTGGCATTATAAGTCCTATTGCTTTGCTTAAAAACTTAGATAAATTCTCAGTTAATGATAGGAAATCTATAACTGCTAATTTAAGAGGAAAAATAGACTTAGAGGAATTAGAACAAAACAACATACCGTTTGATGTTAAAAAACTTTTAGTTAAATTAGATAAATGGGACACTAAAATTGATGAAAGACTATATGTCACTAGTAATGGTGAAGCTATAGTTAAGTTAACATTTAAAGAAGGCGATGTTAAAATAGGAATATTCACTAATGAAAGAGATTACCCAAATATTAAATTAAATACTCGTACTGCTAAATATTTAACAGAATACCCAGATTTAGACAAATTGCCTTTACCTACTATTTTAAAATTAGTAGATAAAGAAGTAGTGAATGCTGATTTTGTAAGTAAAGTTTTAGAAAAAGCACAAGCAGACCCAGACTCAGCCATTGTCATTAAAGATACTGATGCTGGTAAAATTATATTAGATTCAAATTCATTTTCTTCTTATAAAATAGAAAATGGTAAATTAAAATCTGTTCCTTTTAATAGTGAAGAAGTACAAAATGTATTACAGGGAGAAACAGAAAATACAGGTTTTCAATCATCAGCTGTGAATTTAGTTTTCCAAGGTGAAAACCTTCCTTCTAATATAGATAAAGACTCTTTCCTTAATATATTAAATAATACTCCATATTCTCAACGAATTGGAACAGCTAGAAATCAAGCTAACGCAGTTATACTTGTAAATCCTCAAGCTGAAATTGGTGCTGGTAAAGCAATATTCACTATACCTTCATCAATAGATACTATTCCATCTAGCACAATTACAGATTATGGAAGATCTGGAGAGTGGACAAGATATGATTATGCTAATAGAATACAAGATCAAGAATGGCCTATAATTATTCAATATTATAAAGATACTAATCAGAAATTCACAGATAATAAAATCAAATCACTCTTATCCTCAGTAAGAAACGATGATAACGCTAGAACTATAGTACAATCAAATCCACCAATGGCGGATGGTAGTACTCTTAGACCAGCAATGATGGAAGATAATGTGTTATTAGTTAACACTGTTGATCCAAGATCAAGTTTTATAGTTTCAAATAGAAGTGGTAAATTATTAAATAAAGTAATATCACCAGCTCAAGCAAGACAAATACTTGGTGGAGCAGTTGCTCCTGAAGCTCCCGCTACTCAAAGAAGACCAAGACAAGCCGCCGCCCCCGCAGCTCCTGCAGCCGCCGGAGAAGCTAACGCAGCGGTTAATACAACTAACCGGTTATTCATAAATTCATCTATAGAAAATGCTGGCCTAACAGCAGGATTTAATTCTTTACCAACAAGTGTAAAAAATAGAATAAGAGCAGGAAATGCAACTCCATATACTAGAAGAAATGCTTCTATAGATGCTATTGGTAGAGTAACAGGATTAATAGCCGCAGGTCAAAGTAGATTTTATATTATTCAAATGCCTAGTGGCCGAGTAATAGGGTTTGCCACTATGCAACCTGATGCTAAACATTATATTGTAACAGCTAATGCTTCATTTAGAGTACCTAGAGTAAATCAATTGGCTGCCTCATTACAACAAAACAATATATCTGAAGGACTAAAAACATTAATTCGACTTCACTCAGTAGCTATGCCTGAAGAGGTAAATGAAATGAAACAATTATTAAAAAGTTTAAAAAATAAGAAAAAATGAACTTAGAGAAATTAAAAGAAATCATCCGTGAGGAAATTTATTCTATCTTAAAGGAAAATGCTCCCGCTAAAGAAAGAGAAAAAACTACAGCACCTCCAAAAGAAAAACCAGGTACTACTCCAAAACGTAGAGGATTTGACAAACCAGCTCCTGGTGTTCAACCTAAACCTAAAGCGTTAAAAGAAGAAGAAAAAGAACTAGCTAACAAAATCGCTCAGCGTTTTTTAAAACTTACAAAATAATGGCTAACTTATTAGAAGTCGAATACGAAAAAATTTTCAAACCTGAAACAATGGCTGCCTTAAAAGGCAAGTCAGGTCAATCTTTAAAGCAGATGCTTGGTAATAAATCATTAATGCAAACATTAATGAGCTCACAAAAAATATTAGGTGAAATTATAGAAGCTGAAAAACCACATCGTGATGTTTTATCCCAGATTGCTGTTGATATGGTTACACAAGCATATCCTATTATCGACTATGCTAATATTAGAATTGATGCCAAAATAGAAGACAATATAAATTTATCTTCATCTGAAGATGAAACATCAGTAGAAGATGCTAATACACCAGAGGCTTTAAAAGCAAAACGTCGTATTATAAATGGTATTACTCAAGGCGCCTCAATTAGAGGCTCATTTGCTTTTTATTTATTCAGAGAATATTTAGATTTATTGGATGATTCTTTAGTAGATAAGTATGGTGAAATTCTAAAACAAGTATTTGGAATTTATGATGATGAAAATGCTATCGCTATGATGTTAGCTGCCTTAGAACAAGGCCAAAAAATGGCGGGTGGTGAAAGCGAAATGGTTTATGATGAAGATACTGAACAATTTGTTATTAAAGCTAGAGCACTTTGTTTCCCAATGTTAGTTCATGAGATTGTGAAAGGTCTATATGAAATTGTTGGTACACAAGGCTTTGGTAAAGATTTAGAACAAAATAAAGCAGTAATTGGAGCTGTAGATAAATTATCTAATGAACCACGTGATCTCCAGTATGGTAAATTTATATACGACGCTTTAAACAACTTATATGTTGAAAGTAATATAGATGACGCTCGTGTTAGAGAACTGTTTTTTACGGAGGTTTATAAATTAGAAGAAGATGAATTCATCGAATTTATTGAGAACGTAGTAAATAATAAACTCACTTCAGCTCAAAAGAATTGGGCTATGGGAGAGATGAGATCTATTGAAAAAGATCTTAAAAAAGATGATACTGGTTTAGAAGATTTAGATGAGGAAATAAAACCATATAAAGATCTTAAAGTAACAGACAAATATATTATTCGTGAGTTTAATAAAAATATAGATCCTATTGAATTAAAATGGCATCGTGATAATGAAGATCGTACTATTGAAATTTTAGGTAAAACTAATTGGAAAATACAGTTAGATAACCAATTGCCAACTTCATTAAATGAATCAATATTTATACCACGCCATATGTTCCATCGTGTTATTAAAGGAGATGGTACATTAAAATTAAAGATTCATAAATCATGAGTAGCTTAACTATAAGAGAAAAAAAACTTATTATCCATAAAATAATGGAATCCTATCAAGGTATAACTTTATCTGAAATAAAAAACAACAATAATATTAAATCAGAAATAAATTTAAATTTTCAATTTTATAATGAAGTTAAAAAAGGTTTTTTAAATGAAAGAAAAAATAATCTTTTAGAAATAGAAGGAATATTTGGTGGTATATTAGGAACCTTAGGAAGTATTAAAGATTTTTTAACTGGTAATAAAATTATAAAAAATATTACTGAATGGATTAAAAATTTATTAGAAAAAATAAAAAATAAATTAAATCCATTAACTGAAAAATATGTTGTTTTATATGTTGCTAAAAGAATGGGAGAAGACCTCATTAATGTTGTAAGTTCTTTTACTAAATGGTTATATGAAGTTCTTAGTTATAAAGGTTTATCTAAATTATTTGCTATGGTAAAATATAGGACATTTAGACCTTCTGAAGAACAAATAAAATGTATGGAATTAGCTGCTAAAAAAGTGTGGAAATGGTTATTAATTACTTTAGTAGCGGCATTTTTAATAAAAATAATGGTTGCCGCTGTAGCAGCTAAAACCGCCACAGCAATAACCGCTAGTGTTTTTCAAGCATCTTTAAGTCCAATATTAGCAGTTTTAGGTAAATTTGGTTTGAAAGCATGGGGTACTAAAATATTTTCAACATATAGTGCGGCTTTAAAAGCTAAAGACGCTAGTAAAATTGAAAATGAAATTCAAACCCAAGAAAAAGAATTTAAAGAAGGAGAAATGGATAGTTTTAAAGAAGCATGGAATTATTGCTCTACTCAAAAATCACCACAATCACCTGAATCTACTTAAAATCTTAATATATTTATAACAAAATAACTCAAATGAACTCAATCTCTCTTAGACAAATTATTAAAGAATCAATCCAAGAATATATTCGTGAAGTAGAAACTTCAGGTAACGTAGCAGCTCAAGAAGCTAAAATTAGAGCTTGTGATGAAGCTATTGCACTTCGTGAGAAAAAACTTAACATGGAAGGCTTAGATGAAGCATATCATGATATGATTGATGAAGCTAAAAAGAAAAATCTTGAAAAAGAAATCAAGGAACTCCAAAAGTATAAAAAGAAAGCTGAAAAGATTCTTGAAAAAATGAAATCTAAAGCTGGTAAAGAAGATACTATGGAAAATGAAGGTATGGGAGAAGAAGCGGTGATTGATGAAGTAGCTATTGATGAAATGGATCCTGAAGCTGGCCCTCAATTAGAAGAAGCTAAAAAGAAAAAAGCCTCTAAAAAAGAAAAAGAAGAAAAAGAAATGATGAATGAATCATTCTTATATATGCAAAAATTAGCAGGTGTGATTACTGAGTCTCAATATAATGAAAAAAAAAGCTTAATTAAAGAAAATAAAGCTTTATCATCTGAAGAACAAGAAACTTTAGATTTTATTTTAGGTGGAGAAAATCTTGAAGAGGGTGTTTCTCAAATATTAGATAAAATTAAGTCTGTAGCTAGAAGAGGAATGCTAACACTTGGTATAGCTGCTTCATTACTAAATGCTGTACCTGCTAGTGCTAAAGCAGATGTATTAACTACTATTGAAATGGCAGCACCAGAACTTGATCTTAGTACTATTGATTACTCAACTGCACAAGCTGCAGCTTCTAAAGATGATCCAAGAGTAGCATTAACAGCTAATTTAAAATCAACTAACCCATATATTATAAATTCTAAAACATATGGTGATAATCCAATTCCATTTACTTCATGGAATTATGGAGCTAACGCTGGGAAATCTAACGCTACAGTCGGTTTATCTTTATCAATGGAAAAAGGATCAGATGTAATTAAAATTAGTATCGCTCAAGTTCCTGGAAAAAGCACAGCTGGGTATGAGGCAATTGTAGCAGCAGCTAAATCTTTAGGAGGTAAAGTAGATCAATATAGTAAATCAACAGATGTTTCAATTTCTAAAGATAAAGCATCAGATGTCGCAAACTTTATTAAAGCTAATGTTAGTAATTTAACTAAATAAAACATACAGACAGATTCATAGCCTGTCGAATTAATTAAATTATGGAGCTGTGGCCCACCAATAAAGGTGGGCCTCTCTATTTTGGCTTACTAAAAAATATAAGTTATATTTAAGCATATGAATGTATTTTATATTAATGAAGACCCAATCATCGCAGCACGTGAATTGGCAGACGATCACATTCGTAAAATGCAAATTGAAAGTGCACAAATGTGTTGTACTGCTCATTGGGAAACAGGTGGAACAGCTCCATACAAACGTGCTCATAAAAATCATCCATCAACTAAATGGACTAGAGCATCTATACAACATTATAGATGGTTAGTTAAACATGGTCTTGAAATATGTGAGGAATTTGTTAAACGTTATGGTAAATCCCATAAAACAAAAGAAGTACTAGAATGGTTAG
>Ga0105103_10000302_pt1 | contig 27520 bp, 20 predicted proteins | sample PPLLaktember2015_2_FD_79107 | JGI IMG/M metagenome (GOLD analysis project Ga0105103, IMG submission 79107) | Freshwater sediment microbial communities from Prairie Pothole Lake near Jamestown, North Dakota, USA - PPLs Lake P7 Core (6) Depth... | ecosystem: Environmental > Aquatic > Freshwater >...
CAAACAACGACGGCAGCGGCGACGGTGGTACCGCCGCTGCCGTCGTAGAAACGTTCAAGAACGAGCGCAAATGTGCGTGGAGCGCGCGTATCGGCACGTCGCGTGTTCCATCGGCACGCGGCTCGTAGGGCGCGAGAACACACGAATCGAGGCTGCCGACGTACGCCAGACGCGTCGACGACGACGACGGTGGCGGGGCGCGACGCGGTATCACCAGCAGTGGCAGCGGCTCCACGGGCGCCGCTGCTGCCAGCAGCTCGACGAGCTGCGTCCACGGGCCCGGTGAGCGCCGCGCCAGCGCTGCTCGCAGCTGCTCCGCCGTGCCGACGATGCGAAGCCGCTCGCTGACGAGCGCGTACGCAGCGACAATGTCGTCGATGCTCGTCGTGTCGCTCAAGAGGAGCGGTAATTCGCGAGCAATGGGCACGGGCGTCACGCGCGCCAGCATGCGCACCGGCGCCGCCGTGCCGCCACGCCGAGCGGAGTGGCTCGAGAGCCGAGCGAGCGTCGGCTCGCCCGTGTAGCAGCAAAATCGATGATCGACGTGCGGCGACGACGACAGCAGCACGTACTCGTCGCCGTCGAGCGGTACCGACGGGCCGGCGACACGCACGAGATTGTTCGACACGAGGCGTTGGGTGAGCGGATTGACGAGCGCCGGCGGACGAAGACGCGCGTCGACGTGTGCCACTTGGCCGAGCTCGTCGAACACAATGTACTCGTGCACCTCGTACGACGCCCGAACGCTCGACGTTGCCGCAGCTGCTGCACTCGGACTCGCGACGCCAACGAGCGTTAGCGGCTCGTTCGTTGGCAACTTGTCGACGAGCGTGTATGCGCTCGCGTCGAGCACGTGCTGGAAACGCAGTCGCGCGTGGGCGTGCGCGTCGAGTGCGCCCAGTGGACCCACGGACGTGATGCCAAACATGGCGTCGAGTTCGACGTGCGCGAGCAGTCGGCGACGACGCGCAATGGCAACGTCGCGCAGTACGCAGCCACGATCGCTCTCGCGCGGCGAGCCATTCACGTCGTACGGATCGCCCACGAGCACGAGCGTCGTGGCGCGCTCGAATGTGCGCGCCACGTGTACAAACGAGTCGGCGCCAAATGCGTGTGCCCACACGAGCACCAACGTCGATGCCGCGGGCGCGTCATCGACGTTGCCCGCCAGCACGTCGTCAATCGAGAGGGCGTCGGCGTCGGTAAAGACGGCCGCGTGCGTCGCCGTGGGTGCGACAATGACGTAGTCGCTCGTGACGCCAAGCAACCGGAGGCGTTCGAGCGTGCCCTCGTAGACGCTGGCGTCGCCGGCTGCCGCGACAATGAGCACGCGCACGTACGCGCGCACGAGGCGAGCCGCTTCCGCCTCGAGCAGCGCGTCGCGGCCGAGTGCCAGCATTGGTCGCTCGACGCTCGACGCTCGCGCCTCGACGACGAGCGGAAACGCGCGCACAAAGTCGCTCAACGACGCTGGCACCTGTCCGAGGCCAACTGTCGAATTCGACGCTCGAGCGCCGTTGATGAGCGCGTCGAGCGGCGCGAGATTCGGCACGCGCGTGTCTGTGAGACGCGTGTACGCGGGCACTTGGCGCAGTCGACGTCGAAAGCCGACGAGCGCAAGCGGCAGCACGTCAACGTAGCGGCCGAGCAGCAACTGGCCGTGCTCGACGTCGGCAGCGGCCGCCGACGCGGCCACGAGCGCCACGAGCTCGTCGGCACAGAGCCGCGCGAGTGCCGACGGCGACGCGACGCCGGCCGCAACGAGCGCACACGCTTCGAGCGACGTGTTCATGTCGAGAAAGTGCGTGACGACGTTCGTGCGCGTCTCTGGCGACGCGCTGACGAGACGCGCTATTGTTTCGTCGACGGCAATCGGCGTCGTCAGTTCCGTCTTGAGGCGCGAGCTAAAGAGGCGCGTAAAGGACGTGCGCAGCGACTCGGGCAACGCCGCGCGCACATGTGCGTACGTCGGGTGTCGCGGCGCGTTTCGCGGCACGCTCACGTTGACGCACGCGAGCGCTCGATACACGAGCGCCGTGTCGCCCGTCGCAAATCGACGACTCGTCGCCTGTGCGACGCGTTCCTTGCCGTCGAGCGTCCACTCTCTCGCCGTCGAGAGCTCGAGGTCGACGAGCAGCACGAGTCGCGGATCGTACGATGGCAGGACATTGTCGTCATGCACGACGACGTACGTGCGCAGTCGCGCGTACTCGTCGTCGTCATTGTCGTCGCCCGCCTTGATTGTCTTGGGCACGACGGCCGCGAGCAGTGTCGCCGAACGCCGCGCTCGCACGTGCAACACGCGCACAATTGTGCAAAACACGAGCATCACTCTTCGTTTACCGTCAGTCGCAACTCGGCCAACGCCGCGTATCCACTCGCGTCCTCCGTCGCGTAGCCAGCCTTCACGAGCGCCGTCTCGATGGCCGGCAGATGTGCACGCCACTCGCGGCGCGCCGTGCCGCGCGTCGCTGCCACGGCACGGTTCGCCGCCGTGAGCGCCGCGTAGCACTCATTGTCGCTCGCTGCCGCCGTCAATGTCGCAACGAGCGTCGCCGCTGGGGCGTACGTCTTTGCCATTGGTTGTTTTTTTGTCTCGTCCGGTTTCTTCATCTCTTCCTCTTCGTCGCTGTCGTCGCTGTCGTCACGATGCGCGGTACTGAGCATTGCTGGCGGAATGCGCGGCTTGAGCGACGTCGTCGCCGGACGCAGCACCGTGAGCCGAATCGTCTCGTCCGTCTCGGGCGCGTCGGCGTGCGACACGACGTCGAATGTGCGTCCGTCGCCAAACGTGACGCGCTCGCCGTCGTGGCGCACGGGCGCCGCCGTGCCGCCGCGCTCGGGATACAATTGCGTGCGCCCGTCCTCGACGACAATGTGACTTGCAAATCGTTTTGCTGCCGACTCACCCGAGTCGACAATGTACATGTGCATCTTGGTGCCGGGCGTCACGGTTTCAATGAAATCGTCGAGCGCCGAGAGTTCCGAGGCGAATGATTGTGCCGCCTCTGGCGTCGTCGTTTCAGACGGCGTTGGCGGCGTCGTCGTTTCCGACTGCGGCGCCACTGTGCCCTCGTCGGACATGCTCTCGTTTGCATCGTCGTCGCACTCGTCGTCACTCGACGACTCGGGCTGACCGTCGACGCGCGGCGCCGACATGGCAATGTGTTCGGGAGCACCCGAGCCGACGGCGTCGAGCTTCTTTGCGAATTTTGATTTGTTTGCAGCGAGGTACGCAAAAATGACTGCTCGACGCGTGTACGTCAATAAATCCTTGATGCCGTCTTTGCCAGTAGCCCACTGGAGAAAGGCGTACGCAGCAACGCGCGCTGTTTCCGACGTGTTAATGTCACCAGCACGTTTTTGTGCCACTTGAACCGCAGCATTGGCAGCCGATTTTTTCGCAGCTTCAGTTTTCAAGTCGGACAGTATCTTCGTCAGAGCAGCACGTTTGATGTTGAACAAGTCGTTCGACGGCATGTCCAGTTCATCTTTCGTGAGTTCGGTCCACAATTTCACCGCCGGATCATCGGAACCCAGTATCGTCATGGCCGCCGACAAGTCAAAGTCGTCGAGGGCGCGCAACACGGCGGCGTGATCAATGACGCTCATATCGCCCTTGCTTATCAGAAACACGAGGTCTGGTGACTTGATATACAGCGGTCGAACTCCCAGTGCGTAAAATAACGATGATATGTTATTATCGCGGGGAAAATCCCGGTCAACATTCGGCGTGCTCTTGTTAGCGGTCCACGTTGTAAAAAACAATAAGTGAGCCAAGTTCACGGAACCGAATTTTTCAATATTTTTGGAGCGCGACAACATCACAGCCGCCCAACGTGCCAACTCGGCGCGATTATTGCCCGGATATCCTCTTTGATCAACTGGCTTTGCCGGTGGGCTTGCAGTCAACGCCGATCGCTGCAAAGCAGGATACCATGATTCGATGCCGCTGAGGGGTGGCTTTGCGTTGGTAAATGATTGAAACACATCTTTGAACTGTTCGGCCAATTCCAATGTCAATGGCAACTCATCACCAATGAGCAACTGCAACGCTGCTGTTTTGCTTGCATCCTCACTCACACCCGGTCCGTTTTGCACGGACGGCGTTGTGATGAATGTAAACGGACTGTTCTTGTTGTATTGCAATGGAATTCGTCCTTGCTTTTTGAAGGAGTCGATTGTGAAAAATTCACGCCCCGTTGCCAAGCGAGTCATGAAGTAGGCCGACGCCTCAACAAAGAAGTCGACGACAGTTTTTTTCGTGGTCGCATCGGGCGTTTGGGCGTCTGCAAGTTGTTTGGCAAAGTTTTTCAATGTCGTAATTGCCAACGTCAATTGCTTGCGAATTTCCGCCGACATTTTGGCCGACGTTTCGGGCGGTGTATCAAGCGCCGCAAAGATGCGTCCCAACTTTTCTTGAAAGTACAGCTTGAGATTGGGAAGTGATTGAATGGCAATGGGGAGAACCTTGTCAAGGAGTTGTGCTTCTTTTTGTGTGTCGTTGCCCCAATTTGTTGTTGGAATTGTCGACACTTGTAGCTGCTGCACGTCTGCCGGCGGCGACGATGGTTGCGACGATGGTTGTTGTTGCGGCACGCTTGCCGGCGACGATGGTTGTTGTTGCGGCACGCTTGCCGGCGACGATGGTTGCGGCTGCGGCACGCTTGCCGGCGACGATGGTTGCGGCTGCGGCACGCTTGCCGGCGACGATGGATTTGATAGACCCACTTCATCTCGTGCTTTGATCATCAAATTCAATTGCTCCTTCAATCGAGTCGACACTTCCTGGTCGCGGTTGGCAACGCGCTCCGCTTCAATGGCAATCTCAATTTCCTTGTTCGCTACGCGTATTGTCGCATCGATGTCGTCGAGTGCTTTCGTTTTCAGCACTGGCGTCGTAACGCCTGCTTGTGCGTTGAGAACACACGTCAACAAGTTGGCAATGGTTTGCTCAGCAGTTCGCAATTCATCGTTTGCCAACGCGACTGCCTTTTCGTTGTCACGTGTGAGTCTTCGTACGAGGTTCTCTTGTGCGTCTCGAGCAAGACGATCCGTTTCTTCTCGAGCAAGACGAGCAGTTTCGTCTGCACTTTCTCGTTCGCGAGCGAGTCTCGACGCCTCGTCGATTGATGCTCGTAATCGTGCATTTTCCTTCGCCGCCGCCTCGGCAGCAGCTTGTGCTACATCGGCACGAGCTTGTTGTTGCGCGGCCGCTTCCTCTGTGGCGGTAGCACGCGCATTGGCAGCCGATGCAGCGGCTGCTGCTGCCGTTGCTCTCGCTTCAGCAGCTGCTGCAGCCGCAGATGCATCATTTGCACGGTTCGTCAACGTTGTAAGATCAGCGGCTGCTAGTTGACGGGCAGCTTCGTCTGGAGCGTCGGAAACGAGACGTGTTTTCGCTGATACTTCGTCGCGCAGTCGTTGTGCTTCCTGTTCCAGAGTCTTTGCTTGAGCCAATGCTTGTGTAGCAAGACGTCCAGAATCGTCCGCGCGAGTTTCAGCCAACGTGGCTCGTTCTTGTGCAACTCGTGCTTTGTTAGCTTCGTCATTGGCTCGCTGTTGTTCTTCCGCAACAAGCGTCGCATTTCGTTCCGCTACGAATCCGGCTTCGAGTATTGCATCATCTTTTTCAGTCACAAGAGCACGCTTCTCATCTTGACACGTTTGCAATTGTTCTTCAAGTGTTCGAACTCGTTCACGTAATGTATCACTCTCGGCTACAGGCAAGGTGGGCAAGGCGACCTTGGCTGCCTCAAGAGCGTTTTTCAAACGCTCTTCTTCGGCTGTGAGTGCGCGAAGTTTCTCTCCCTGTTCAATCAACAACGTAGCAGCTTTGTCCAATTGTCGTCGATCAGTGGCAAGTCGTCGCTCGTCAGCCTCGACGCGTCGCGTCAGAGCAGCCTTTTCCTTGTAGCATTCGTCGGCACGCGTGCGAATGGCTTCAATCAATTGAGCACCAATGTCAATAAGTTGTACTTGGTCGCCGCGACGATTGGCGACGAGCGCATCGCCGAGCGCCACGTCGAACGTCGTCATGTGTGCACACGTCGTCTTGTCGCGTCACTTTATAGAAGCCGACGGCTTATTGGTCGGCGCACTATTGGCAGCGACGACGGCGTCGAACACGACATCGCCCGCGTTTGCGCCCTCGGCGTACAATGATGCGAGCTTGGCCACGACGTGCCACGTATTCGTCTTTTCGCGCATCGCACGCACGGCTGCGCCGGCAGCTTCGGCTGCATCGTCGCGATGCGCGGCATTCATCTATAAGATGTTGGTTGGTCGTCGTCGACGACGACAATGTCGCGCACCGATGACTACATTGTGGCGACGCTGTTGCCGTACATGCAACTCGCACACGACGATCCGATTGATCGTGTGCGCGAGTTCACCGTCGACCAAGCGGCGCAACTGAATGTCATTGGCCTGCCGCTGCTCGTCAATCACTCGGACGGCACGCGCGGCACGCCGCTGCTCGAGATTGGCCGCGTCGAGGCGCTCGCCGTCAATCGTTCGTGTGCCACCGTGCTGGCGAGCATCGCGTCGGCGGCGAGCGGCGAGGCGGCAGCAACGTCGAATCTCATTGCCGCTGGCATCTACAAGGACGTCTCGTTTTCGAATGACGTGTCGACGGCCGTGCGTGCATCGGATTCGCGCGTCGTCTACGAGAAGACGCCGCTCGAAGTGAGCGTCTGCGAGCAAGGTCGGCGCTACGGCTCGCGCATTCTCGCGTACTGTCCGTCGCGCGCGACGCTCGAGCGCCTGGCCGAGCACGCGCCCGCCGATCTCGAGCGTCTCGTCGACACGCATCGCTATCGCGACGCCGTCGTTGGATCACCAACGACGGATCGGTCGCGCTATATAGACGCACTCGTGGCGGCGAGTGACGCCCGACTCGCGACTGCCATTGCCGAGCATCGTCTCACCATGACGACGACGATTCGTGCCAGCGACTCGGCGACGACGGTGACTGAACCCGTGCCGCCCGTTGCCGCATCGCCCGTTGCTGCTCCGCCCGCTGCGGCGCCGCCCGTTGCTGCTCCGCCTGCTGCGGCGCCGCCCGTTGCTGCGCCGCCCGTGTCGCGGACCATCGAGACGCCAGCGAGCGCCGTGCCGTCGCTGCAAGAGGCCGTCGACATGAGCGTCAAGTACAAGGAAGAGGCCGTGGCCGCGTCGCGTGCACTCGAAGAGGCGCGCGCCAAGGCGCAGGCGCACGAAGCCGAAATGGTCGAGTTGCGTGCATTCAAGGCGCAGCGCGCCGAGGCCGAGGCAAAGGAGGTGGCCAAGAAGAAGGAGAAGTTCGAGCAAATTGTGCGCGGTTTCGTGCAGCACGCGGCCGCCGCGCGCACGCCCAAGGCTGAGATTGATTCGACAGTCGAGAGTGCGCGCGACACGTTCGAGAAGAATCCCGACGCCTCGTTGGCCATGATGGAGTCGAGTCTGCGCATGGCAGTGCGTGCGGCCGACACGACGGCGACGACGGAGAAGGCGTCGGCGGCCAAGCTGGCGGCCATGACGCAGAGCCTCGACAATTCGTACATTGAGTCGCAGATGCGACGCTTGCAGGCGCTCAATGCAACGGACGTCAGTTTCAGCCGTGCCGCTCAGCCGCCCGCTGCGCCGCGCATGGTGCCGCTGCCGCCTGCGGCACCCGCCGCCGCGGCGCCATCGGCGACCACTACCACGACGGCGGCGACGCCCGCCGTTGGCGAGAAGCGCGCGTACGTCGAGAAGCCGACGGCGCAGCACTTTACGGTAATGGCGAGCGACGACGACTTTCCCGCGACGCAAATTGTGCAAGACTTTATTCAGGCAACGGGCAAGGTGCCGTCGTACAAGCAAGTGGCGCACGGCGAGTACTACGAGGCCACTGGCCGCATGCAGGCGTCGGCCGACGGTCAAGGCGAGGTGCCCGTGATGGCCAAGAAGCGGCTGCGCACGACGGAGGCGCGCGTGACGCCGTGGAACTATGCGCCGCGCTGGGGCGCGCAACTCGATCGCGCACTCTCGCAAGTCACTGGTCGTCCGCGCTTCGACACGGGCAAGATGGTCTTTCGCAAGACGGCCGACGGCAATCAGTTTGCGTAAAGCTATATTACGCGCGCGTGCGTGCACGTACGCACCACCATGGAAGCAGCTCGTCAAGCGGACGGCGTGCTTGTGCTCGTCGTCGTCGTCGTGCTCGTTGGCGCACTCGCATTCGCACGCGCGCTCACGTACGAGCACGTGCCGCCGCCCGTGCCAACGAGCGCGGAAGACGGCTTCTTTATCGTCGCCCTCGCCGCGCTCGCAGCATTCTCGTGGTACGCGCTCGTACGAGCGCACGCGTACGAGCGCGAGGAGCGCGAGCGCACAAAGGCTGTGCGTGCGCGTCAGGCGCAACGAAACGCCACGATTTTCGTCGGCACGCTCGCCGTCTCGCAGACGGCCGCGCTGCTCGTCGTCGTACTCGCCGCCGCCGGCGTCGTCGTGCGACGCGACGCGCTCGTTACCGTCGTCTGCCTCGCCTTGCTCGAGCTCGTGTGGTACTTTGCGTCGACGATTCCGTTTGCCGCGCTGCCGCGTGTTCGTGCGTGACTAACCACGAACGAATGTGTTCGTGCGTGACCAACCACGAACGGGCGCGTGGCTCTCGTCGTTGTTTCGTCGCGCACCGCCGTCCGACGACGAACGTCGCGTGGCGGCGCTGGCCGAGTTGCGTCACTCGCGCACGATTTTGCAACAACGCTCGAACGATAAAGTTCGGCGTCTCGCCGTCGTCGATCGCGAGCTCGTGCTCGTCGGCATGCGTCGCACGCCGCGCCTCTCGCCGACGGACGAAATCGAGGCCCGCGCGTTACTGCGTCAAAAACGTCATTTACTGGCGGGCTACGGTCAGTTTCGTGAGCTGCTGTCGGCCGTCGACGAACACATCGAGGCGCTCGGCGACTCGCCCGCCCTTGAAACGTCGCTGGGCTCGTTGGCGACGTCGACGTCGACGACGGACAGCGTGCTCGCGACGTTGCGTGCGCGCGTCGCTGCCGTGACGAACGAGCATCGCAGCCAAATCGACGTCGACAAGGCGGAACTCGAGGCGCTCTCGTCCGATCAACTCAATCAACGACTCGAGCAACTACTGGCTACCGACGATTTGCTTCGTGTTCGCACGCAACTGCTAGCGGCACCATCGGTGCCGCTCGATGGACCACCGGTGCGCGTTGCTATCGGGGTATAAATCGTCGTTCCGACCATTCGCGGAGCGTTTGCACGCGACCAATGTGACGCATCGTGCACTCGAGACACATGTCGGCGCGACGCACAATCTTGAGCAGCGGCCGCACGCTCTCGCGCACGCTCTCGTGCAGTGCGCACGCTGTCGTGAGCGATTGCTCGAGTCGACACGAGTCGCAGCCATGATCGATGCACCACACGGGGTCGCCGGCGAGACGGCATCTGGGGCCGGGACACATGGGCATGGTTAGTCGACGACGAGTATACACGACGTACGACATGGCTTGTACGAATTCGTCGTCAGCGGTCCAAAACGTGCCGAATCCGACGCGTCGTCGTCGTCGACTAACAGTGACAACATGTCGTCGCATGAGCAACACGAATCGCTGATATGCGCCATTTGTCTTGATTTGATAGTAACACCGGCGACAAGCGTGTCGTGTCAGCACACGTTTTGTGTCGCATGCATTCGCGAGTGGACAAAAGTAACGAATTCGTGCCCAATGTGTCGCGCGGCTCCATTTACACGGGATATTTGTAATCCAATACCACGATCGATGCCAATAATACTTGACTACAATTCACTGTACCCTACTTTGATGTATACTCCATACACTGTGCAATTCGATGGCCCACCACAGTTGCACAGAGAAACAATGCGGGCGATTATTGTGAATATGGGAGGAACGAGAAGGAATTCGTATTATGGTGCTTATGATGTTCCCCGCCCGCAACAATTCGACGTTAATGACGTCGACTAACTCGACGCCGTCGAGACGGTGTCTGGGGTCGAGCCACATGGACATGTAGTTAGACGACGACGAGTATACATGGTGCGGCCGCATCGACGTACGACGCCATGGGCTTGTACGAATTCGTCGTCAGCGGCCCGAAACGTGCCGAATCCGACGCACCCGAGCCACTGGAAAAGACCGACGACACGTGGTACTATGCGAGCGTCGACGATCTACGAGAAGTGCGGCGCCGATTGCCGACGATTGGGGCCGGCGTGTCGGTCCGAGCGTCGCGCCTTCGCGACGCTGGCAATGGCCTCTTTGCCGATTGTGCCTTTGCCGTCGGCGCGCTCGTCACGGAGTACGACGGCACACGCATCTCGTTTGCGGAAGCGCGCACAGCGACGCGCGACGAACGATCGCACTATCGCTCGTTGCAATCGCGCATCAGCGTCATTGCCGGCTTGCGCGAGCCGGAAGCCGGGCGCGGCGGCGGCTCGTTTGTGAATGATGCCCGCACGCCAGCCCGCACGAATGCACAATTCGTGACGTTACGGCTACTGACCACGGAGCCCGTCTTTACACGCGTGCCCGACGACCAGATTGCCGTCGCGCTCGTGGCGACGCGAACAATTGCCGACGACGAGGAGGTGTATGCATCGTATGGCACCGGCTACTGGGAAGAGTACGTCGTCAATCGTCAATTTTAGTCCGTCGGCGCAAACTTGTACGCGCAGTCCTTGTACATCATGGCGGCGCCCATCGTGCGCAAGTCGCCGTGACCCTCGTAAATGTTCTGGCCAAAGTGATCCGTATTCAGAATCGCCTCTGAGAACGTGCCCGTCACTGGGTTCCACATGTACTGCATCGTCTGGTGCGTCACGGTGTTGTCGGCGCGGCCGTCGACCTTGAAGTACTCCGTCTCGTCGACGGCGAGCACGCGCAGCTTGTTCCACTGATAGACTTGCGAGTAGTAGAGCGCCGACGGGTAGTGCGGCTTGTTGACAACAAGACGCAGCGCCGTCTCCGTGAGACGATTCTCGATAATGTCCGATCGATAGCGGCCGGTAATGTCGTGCGTTTTCGACACGCTCGACGGGCCGCGCAACGAGCCGACGGGGCAGAGAAAGTAGAAGACGCTCGCCGTAGCCGTGTCGAGATTCGCGGGATCGTACGTCTCGGGCGAGTACGGCTCGAGCGACTCGCCACCGTAGTAGCCCGTCACAAAGACGTCCTCGGCCAGGTACGTGCGCGCCTCGTCCTTGACGACGGCGCACGCCCAAATCGACGCGTTGCCCTCGTGCTGCTTCGTCATGGCGTTCGACGAGAGCATGATGTTGTAGTTCGTCCACGCAATCTCGCCCAGCTCCTCGCCCGGCGCCACGAAGATGACCGACGCTGCCTCGTAGCGACGCAACGGGCGCTCGCCGAGAATGGCCAGCGGCACACGCACATTGTTGTGGTAGAAGCGTTCAAAGGTGTTGAAGTGGACGGGCGCTTGCAACACGAGCATCATGGCGGCGCGCAGCAGACCATCCGTTTCGTTCGCGACGGCGCGGTAACGACGACGATAATTATTGGTATAATCCGCAACATCCTTGCCCAAATACTCAGTCGTACCGACAAGAAGCGGAGTGAATTGGTTGCTACCAAGATCTTCGTCTGTGGTAAAGTCGGGCTCAATGTTGCGATTGATGCCACTGTGCATCGACAAGACGCCCGCCGACGCCACCTTGTCCAGCGCGTGCGGCGCCACGACGAGACGCGAGCGCACAGCAGCGCTGCCCGTCGAACGTGCTGCCGCCGGTGCGGCCGCTCCCGTTGGCGGCGTCGTCGCCCAAGCCGCGAGCGTGCGCTCCATGTTCGTCGCGCGCACCGCTGCCGCCGACGTGACGGCGTCGACGAGATTGTGCATCACATTCACAAACGCCGTCGACGGCGCTGCGAGTTGCTCGGCGAGGTGCGTCGACGCGAAGAGCGAGAAGGACGTCGTGTTCGCAGCAGCGCGTGCCGCCGGATCGGATGCCGTCGCCGTGGCGTGGCGCTTGTACGCGGCGGCAAATGGCGACGCCTCGTAGGCGGTGCAAAAGTCGCGAATCGACTCGCTCGTCGCAAACGCGCGACGAACAGCCGGCGTTGCGCCAGACGCGAGGCGGGCGCGCGCGGCATTGACGACGGCCTTCGTCGCCTCGTCGCCGTCGACACTCGCTTCCTTCAGCAGCTCGGGCGCCTTCTCGAGGCTACCGTCGGCTGGCGGCAGTGTCGTCGTGTCGGCGCGCGAGTGCACGTACAACGGTGCCTTGGGCGCGTCAATGAACGTCTGCGCAAACGAAATCTTGGCGTGCATCTCGCGCTGCGCACGCGAGCCCCGTTGAAAGGAGCTCGTAAAGTGCTCGGGCACCGCCTTGCCCGACATGATCGGGTGATCCGTGTGAAAGAGCGGCGCAAAGGCACGATGCAACTCGTCAATCGCGCCAACGAACGCGTCCGCCGTCGCAATCGTCTCCTTGCCGAGCGCGCGACCGACTTTCGAGTTCGGGTCGACGTTCGCAATCGTGTACAGACCAGCGACGCTGCCGTAGCCCGCCGGCAGAAAGTTGCCTTCCGTCGTTGCAACGCTCGCCTCGAGCACGTCGAGATCGTGCGTGCCGTACTCGTTGGCCGAGCCCGTTGCCACAACAGTCGCAATGTTGTTAACGTCAGCTTCCGTGAGCTTCTTGTTGAAGATCTTGTTAATCAGACGCAGCCCAGCCTGGAGATCGGCTTGCACATTCGTCGTCGTCTTGCCCTCGAGCACGCGCGCGACAATCGTCTCGGCCGTCGCGCGCACCGCCGACATTGGCAGCGCCTCGTCCTCCATTTGACCGAGGTACTTGGTGACGCCGTACGACGTCTGATCGTCCTTGAGAAACAAGAACATGTCAATGAAGCCGTCGACCACGGGCAGACCGGCGCGACGCGACTTGGAAATCGGGTCGGCCGCGAGCGCCTCGTGGCGCTGCAAGTCGAGCGAGCCGTCGGCATTGAAGCGCGCCGTCGCGCGCAGCGCCGCCAGAAAGTCAATCGGCTTGAAGACGCCGCGCGGCTCGCTCATGTCAAAGACCTTGATCGTGCGCGAGCACGAGCGGTACGCCGACGGCAGGCAGTCCGATGCGTAGTCCTCGAGACGAAAGTGATCGCCAATCGTCTTGACGCGATGCATCGGGCGCACGCGCACGCCGTTGCGATCGAGTTCAATCTCGCGCACGACGTGCAGCTGCAAGTCGGCCACGCGACGACCAATCGCATCCGAGCCGTACTCGACGTTCGTTCGCGCGCCCGGGCCGTAGAAGTAGTAGAATTGGTTCGCTTCGCCGGCGGCCAACAACGACTTGAGTCCCTCGGGCAGCACGGCCGCCGTCGAAATGATCTCGCGCTGCGCCTTCTTGACCTCCTCGCGCAGCGTGTAGAAGCCGAGGCCTTTCGGGTCCTTGCGCACAATGTCCCAGAAGAGCTTCTCGTACGCGAACACGTCGGCCGCGTTCGCAAACGGGTCGTGCAGACGACGCAGGCGCTCGCGATGGTAGTGCTTGCGTTGCAGCAGCGCCGTGAGGCCGAGCTGCTCAAAGAGATCGCCAAACGCGACGGCCACCGTGGCGAGATCGAGCGCGAGCGCAAACTCGCCTTCCGGATTGACGAGCGACTCGGCATTCACGACGAAGCCGAGCTCGTAGCGGTTCATCACGGCGCGGAACTGCTCGCGCGACTGCGTCACGCGCTCGGGCGGCGCGCCCTGCGGCGTCTGCGCGGCGAGCGTGCGATGCGCATGCCACTTGCTCCACACAAAGGAGATGGCGTCGTGATACTTGAGCGGCATGAGCACGTTCGTCACAAAGGGATTGTGCGTGCGCATGACCATGGTCGAGATGGAGTTCTCGAGGTACACTTGTTTGTCTTCGAACAGCTTCTCGACGGGCCACTGCTCGTGCGAGAGGCGATCCTCGACGTTAAAGTCGACGGGCATCGAGGGCGGGCCGAGCAGCGGCATGATGCTCGAGAGCGTGCGATCGCCCTTGGACAGGGGCGTGATCTCGTCCGAGGCGGCGTGCGACACACGACGGTACGACGACATTGCGAGTAGAGTCGCGTGTCGCCGTCTCGTGTACCTATATAGAATGCGACGGCTGCCGATGCTAATCGATGACCGACGACGATGACGGTCGACGTGTGTTCGAACATTGTCGTCGCGAGTCTTGCACTCGTCGCCTTTCTCGCTGGCGCACTTGCCCACTCGATGCGCGAGCGATGGTCACAACCGGCGACGCCGTCGCCGGTTGATGATGATGTTGAACTGGCGCACGACGTCAGCGTCATGTCGCCACCGGTGCTCAGCGAGAGTGACGCCATGGCGCTCGCCATTCGTCACGCCATGAATCGACGCGACGACGCCGCGCGTATGCCGCCGTCGCGCGAGCTGCAACGAGGACCGAGTGCCACGTTGCAGGCGCTACTGTTTACTCACACGAAACGCGTGTGACGCGCACGAAACGCCAACTCGAGTGCCAGCGTCTCGGCACACAACCGCGCGTCGAGCGCGTACGTGAAGACGGCCGTCGGACTCGTGCGCAGCACGCTCGCACTCGCGAGCACGAGTCCGTACTCGCGACGCAGCGTATCGGCCATGGCCCAGAGCTGCAACTGATGCTGCCTGTACGTCGACGCGCGAATGCACGTCGCCGCCAGCGGTCGCGCCACCACGCCCGCCTCGTGCTGGTAACATCCATCGGCGGCACTCAGTGCGACGCCACGCAGGCGGGCGGCCTTGACTTCAATCAAATGAAGGCCGCCCGCCTCGTCGAGCGCGAGCACGTCGATGGCCGTTGCCATTTGAAGCCGCTCCGACGCAATCGGTACTTGCGTGCCGACGATGCGAAGACGCTCGCGCGCGAGATGCGCAAGCAGCGTCACGGAGCACGGATCGAGCTTGTCGAGCGACGCTGTACGAGTAAATTGAGTAATGTCCGCGTCGACGCGACGTCCATGGGCACGCGCGTCGCGACCGCCGAAACACGAGCGTCCAATCGACGGTGCATCGACGGCGCCGCGATCGCGCTTGCGCGACGGCAAGGTGCTGGCGCGATACGCGTCGGCCGCCGCTTGACGGCGACAACCGGCGCACTCGCGCGTGCTCACGACGTGTCGCGGCACGTCGACGAGCGCGCGCACGAGCGGCGTCAGCCCGCGCCGCGTCCGACCGGCGACGAGAAAGCCGTCGGACGCGGCGTCGTACACGACGTTGGCTCGTGCGAGCGTTTCCATGCGCACATTGCTCGAGCCGACGAGTTTATACACGACGACGAAGCTTGTAGGCGCGAACTGCATTCTTCGAGATGCGCGTCATGATGGCGCCACCGTACTTTGTGTGCAAGTATCGGCCAATCACAATGAAGTCGGATTTTCGATTGCCAAATAAATGCGGCGCATGCTCACATCCAGCCTTCCATATGTTGGCGCTGCTCACGCTCCCGTTGGCATCGTATTCAAACAATGATTCAATGACTGCCTGGCGCGACGTCATTTCTAGCGCGACTGGCGCTTGTTGTTGTGCAACAGCCACTGGTGCTTGTTGTTGTGCAACAGCAACTGGTGCCGCTGGCACCAGTGTATACAAGCGCTCTAGACACGTTGTGCACGCCTGGAGAATCGAGGGAAAATGAACGCGTTCGCATGCGTGCAATTGCAGCAGTCGTAGACGTTCGAGTGCCGCTTGGCGCGCTACTGCCCCGTCGACAACCCTTGTCGTGAGTCGTTCAAGACCGTCGTTGAGCACGGCCATGTCGACGTCCTGGTGAATGGCCGCGTCAAAGTAGGCACCGAGGTTGGCCAGCTCGTCGATTGGTCCCGAGGCAACAATCTCACGCCACGTGGCATAATTACCGACTTCGATTGCTTCGATGGCATATTGTGTTCGTCTCGACACGTCAAGAGCATCGCCCATGTCGGCAAGTGCCGCGCGCACCTCGTCGGCATCGTCGTGCGACATGGCGACCATGAGCGCCGTCACGCGCGACTTGGCATTGACGCTCGTCCACCAGCGACGAAAGTGCGGCTTCGCGAGCGCCAGCTCAAAGAGATCGCTCGTCTCGGGCGTCTGGCAGCGCGAATGCAAGCTCTTGGCCAGCGCGACGCCTTCGCGATCGTCGACACCCGGTGCGTCGATGCGCGCGAGCAGCGTCGCGAGCAGTGCGTCCATGGTTGGTTGTTATGTGGTCATTTTTATCGTCGGACACACGGATTCATAGAGCGACCATGTATTAACGAGTCGCGGCAGTTCGTGCGACGCGTACTCGTGGCAACAGAGCACGAGCGCACTCGCAACGACGAGCGCCGCGCCCGTCGTCTCGCAGACGGCGAGCGACGCCGACGGCGGCGGCACGAGCATCGGTAGCACGCGATGAATGGCATCGTACGGGCTCGACGAGCCAATCATGCCCGCGAGAATAATGTCGTCATCGGGCGCGCTCACGAGCGCACTCGTGGCCGCTCGGAGCGCGCGGTTCACGAGTCGACGCCGCGACGGCGGCGCGAGCACGTGCTCGAGCACCGTCTTGTAGTACATTGTGAGTCGCTTGGCAATGCCACGCAACTGCGTACGAAAGTTCGGTTGCGCGCACGCCCAGAGCACGGCCGCCACGAGTAACGAGACGCGCGAGCCGCAATCGGGGGCATCGATTGTCGATGCCGACGACGATTCGTCGTCGTCGTCGGCATCGACGTCGCACAGTCGTCGAGCCTTGTCGACGAGCGCGCTCGTCGACGTGGCGCACATGAGCGCGAGATAGTCGCGTGCCGCGCGATGCCAGCGCGACGGCACGACGTTGGCGAGCGGATCGTAGCCGTCGTCGCTCTCGCTCGTCGACGCGTCGACGAGCCGTTCGACCCACGACGCCGTCGACGGCGTCAGCGTTGCGCGCGCCTCTGTTGGTGGCGGTAGTAGCACGTACACGATCATCCACGTCGAGCCTGCCCGCCACACGGCTCGCCACATGAAGCACGCACACTCGGGCGTGCCCGTGCACACGCAATCGTCGGCCAGTTTCGTCGTTGGCCGCGTGACGCCGAGCCGCGTCAATCCATTGACGTAGCGCGACGCGAGCTCGGCGTCGCGCGGCGGTCGTGCCGTGCGCTGCTCGACGAGCACCGATGCGGCGCGTCGAACGCACACACGCGACACGAGCGTCGCATGCCGTCGATACGCAACGAGCGCGCCGCCGTGCGCCTGCATCGCACCACGCAGTCGTCCCGTCGGCACCACTGCTTCCTCGTACACGCTCGCACTCGGCGAGCGCGTGTCGAGCACACTGATTGTGCCCGAGAGTCGAGTGAGCAGCAGCATCGCGCCGAGCGGCACGTCGCGTTCGCCATAGGCCGTGCGAGACGAGCGCACGGCGTTGCCAACTGCCTCGGCGAGGCGCGGAATCGTGTGTCGCGAGTCGAACAGTAGCGCCACCGTTCGGCATCGACCCTCGTCAATGAGCGCCACGGGCGACGAGGCAATGACGCGCACGAGCACGAGACGCAAGTAGAGGCGCGGCACATCGGCCGTGAAGCAGGCCGACGCAAAGTCGCTGGCGCGCAACGGCAGCACGTCGAGTGCACCGAGATTCATGGCGCGTGGACGTTCCGCCACCAACAGTTTATATGTCGTCGTCGCAAGCCGAGATTGTCGACTTTACGTCGCACTTTCTCGCGGGCGTGCTGCGTCGCAACGAGCGCTACGATTGCACGCAGCCCGAGGTGTACAATCAATTTCTCCACGACGTCGCCAGCGCCATGGCGCAGACGCCGACGACGCGTGCCTCGGTGACGGACATTGATCGCGCGATACGCGCGACGCCCACGCTCCGCACACATCCGATGCTGACGCGCGAGCACTACTTCTCGGACGAGCACGCGCTGCTGTCCGACACGGTAGCGCCACAACAATCGCTGCTCTCGGCCGTCGGCACGAGTTTGCGGGCCTTCTTTGCGCCCGCCGACGAAGCGGCGCTCGTCGCCGAGACGGAACGCATTGCGCGCGTCGAGGCGACGCGCGTGCGTGCGCTCGTGCGCGAACGGCTCGCTGCCGAGATTGCCAACGGCAACTATCGGACGACGTCGTCGACGACGAACAACGAGTTCTACGTGTGTGTGCCAGCCGAGTATCTGACGAGCACTGCTGCCATTGTCGAACGCGAGCTGCAGCTCGAGTATCCACAGGCGCACTCGGGCCCGTATCTCTTTCGGTACACGCGCTTCAACCTCACGCGTGCACTGCGGCACGAGACGAAGACAATGTTACTGACAATGTTCTTCTTTCGGCTGTCGGCTGAACCACGTCGAATATAAAGGTTCGAGCGACGCCAGTCAATGCGTGACGATGTTGTACGTGTATTTGGCCACGAATGCGCACGTTGGCAAGCAGCACGTGGCCACGAAAATTGGGTGCGCCTCGGACGTCGTTGCCCGCTGTGCGCTACTTAACGCGTCGTCGCCCGCGCCCGGCAGCGAACGACGCAGCCGACATGCGTCGGGACACTGGCGCATGCTGCTCGTCATTGCCGTGCCACGGAGCCTGCGTGCTCGCGATCTCGCCACGAAATGGGCAACCATGTCGCGCAAAGTGCACCGTCGACTGCAGTACGGCATCGACTCGATTGCCCGGCACTACGGCTTGCCGTTTTTCGTCGACGTCGAGACGCTGCGCGACGAGCCGCGCATTCGTCGCGACATGAACGAGTACGTGGCGAGTCTGCTCGACCAGACGCTCGTCAACGTCGCGCCGACGTGCCTCGAGCAACTCGGCACGCAGTTGCGCGACGACACGTTGCCACTGCGAACGACGCTGCACGTCGACAACGAGTCGTACGCACGCGTCGACCGACCGCGTGCGCGTGTCACGAAAGCCCGCGCCACTGTTCGCCCGCCGTCGACGCCGGCGGCGTCGATTGTGCCGTCGATTGACTGCCTGCTTGAGCGCGCACTACTCGTGTAACGAGCGCAAGAAGTGAAACGTGCGAAAACACAGGCGTTCGTCGTCGACGTGATGCAACACGAGACGCACGTACACGAAGGCGGCCGCGTCCATTGGTATTTCAAAGGTGAGAATGCGCACGTTCGTCGTCGCTGGCGACGACGACGATGTGTGTGAATGGCGCTCGTACTCGCGCTGCACGTGCGCGCCAGCGAGCGTTCGGAGCGAGCCGACGAGCACGCGACTCTCGCCGCCCTTGAACGCAGTGCCCGCCTCCTCGAGCGCGCGTATCCACGTCGACTCGAGGAGATGGTCGCGGCGACGACGGGCATAGAGTGGCGGCAACAGGAGCGCGAGCAGTGTGCGAATGATGGGTGTCGCGAGAAACGCCGCTCGATGCTCATCGGGCACGACGTCGGCGTAGCCGAGCGAGAAGAGCGACGTTCGCTCGTTGGCCATGGCGGCGAGAATTGTCGCTTGACGCGCGCGGGCCACACGCTCTTCGGCCGTCGGATCGATAATGGGACGCGACGACGGTGGCTGCGCGCGCCGCGCCTCGACGAGCGCGCGAAATTGCGGGCGTGCCACGTCGGCGCGCAACTGCTCAATGGCAGCCGGTGTCTCGTCGAGCGCCGTGTATCGGCCCTCCTCGTACGGATCTTCGCCCACGTCGACGGTTGCGTCGCGCTCGAGCATGGAGGCATCGAAATCGGCGTCGTCGTCGCGATAGAACCGCTGACGCGTGAACGACCGTGCCTCGCCGAGAAAGGCGCCCGACGCGCCAAATGCCACTGGTCGACTCATTGTCTGCTCCATCCGAGACGTACGTTGCGTACGCGGACGCGCGCGTGCAAGAGGCGCTCGTGAACGTCGACGCCATCTATAGAGTCGATCTCGGGTCTTTACGTGCGAATGCGCATTACGAGTTCACCGTCGTCGTCCGGCCGCACTATCTGTACGACGGCACGTCGCCGTCGACGCTCGTGCTCACGTACCGCCGGCCGCGGCGACACGCGCGCACGCGCTGGCCGTGGCTGCTCGGCGCAACGTTTGTGTTGTTCAATCGCGAAACGAACGAGCCGGCGGCGATTGTTCGTTTACTCGAGCGCGCGCAAGCCGACGTGCACTCGGCGTCGGGCTACGTGCGTGTGCACGTCGTCGAGCAACGCTTTACAGCGGCAGCGGCGGGCATTCGTGATGCGCTCGTGGCGCCGCCGCGACGCTGACGCCCGCGCCCGAACGCACGACCCAGTACGCCGTGGCGGCGCCGACGCAGTCCCAGCGACTCGTGACGGCGCCGTAGCGCGTGCCGGCGACGAACGTCGTTGGATGCGACGACGCCAGCGGGCCGGGTTGCATGTAGTTGTTGGCGCCAATTGGCACGGCAACGGGCGAGCCCGACGGATTGTCATAACTAAAGACGGCGAGGCAGAAGCCGGCGTCGGCGCCCGTGAGGACGTGATTGCACAAGAAGGACACTTCGACGGTGGGTGCGCCCGAGCCCGTGAGACCACTGCTGCCGCTCGTTGGCGTGGGCACGGGCGCGAGTGTTACCGTCGTTGCATGTGAAGCGTTCGCGGGCGGCGCCGGTGCCGGTGTCGTTGATTTCGGCAAGAAAATCGCTAACAGTATGACTACTACAGTCACAACCACAGCCACGAGCAAACAGACACCTACTTGCAATGAAGTAGGGCGTCGTTTTGGCACAGAGGATTGCACTTCTGGTTGCGTTTGTGGTGGTGTTGTTTTTGTTGGTGGTCCCGAGTGCACTGGACGTTTGCCGTCGATATCGGCAAGCAACGGGCGTCGCTCGTCGCGTGAACTCTTAAAATCGTACGCCCGCACCGTGGCGTCAATCGCCAGCGGCGACGAGCGATACGCCGCCATTGTGTGTGCGTCGTCGACGACGACACTGTATACCCAAATACGCGACTGGCCTTGACGAATGTCGAAGCAAAGCGCCGCTGCTATTTGAGACTCGATGCTCGTCGTCGACATCGTCGCACATGTCGTCGTCGTCGTTGCGTCTCTCGCCCGCGCGACTACCGACGCTGTCTGAGACGACGTACGACAACGTCAAAGAGGTACCGTCGCTACTCGATTCGCCGTCGACGTCGTCGACTGGCACCAACGAGTCGACACCACGTCAGGCACGTTCGTTGCTCGCGTCGCCGGGGCGCGCGGCCAATGACGATAGTCTCCAACGTTCGACATCAACTGGTGCCACCACAACGGCATGCTGCCGTCGTTGCGCGATGCCTGGCAACGCACCATTGACGTTTCATCGGCGCGTGTGCAAGCATCTCGTCGTCATCTCGGCCAATGGCCGAGCAACGACGCCACGTTCGCTCCTGGCGCGCTCGCCGCCACGACTGCTCAAGGAAGTCGTGTACGATGAACTCGTACCGTCGTTGCCCGTCAATTGTATTGCCCACGTACTCGAGCAACTCGACTCGCTCGAGATCGAACGCCGTTTCGTGTCGAAACCGGCGCACGCGTCGATTGTGCAACTGCTCATGCCCTACTACGTGACGCGTCTCCGCAAGCACGCGCTCGACGTTGTGCGAACGTCGATTGTCTTTCGCGACACGCGCATCAGCGTGCAGTCGGTAGCCGACGCATACATTGCGTACGAGCACGAGCGCACGAATCGGCGCGCGTCGCCGCAACGGCGTCTCTCGGTGCCAGTTCTCCATACCATGGACGTGCTCGACGTGTTGTATACGGCGCCGTCAATAAGCGGCCTCGATTTCTCGTACATAACCAGTCCTTCGTTGCCCGTGCTCTCGCTCTTTACGAATCTCGTTGCCCTGCGTGCGTGCACGTGCTCGCTCGTCGAGCTATCGCCGTCGCTCGGCGACTTGCGCGCACTGACGACGCTTGCACTCGACGACAATCAATTGAGTGCGCTGCCGCTGCGTCTTGGCGAACTGCACTCGCTCGAGACCTTCTCGGCGTCGGGCAACGCGCTCGTCGCCTTGCCGGCACTCATTGTCGCTGGCTGGCCGCGACTGCGCACGCTCGCCATTGCTCGCAATCGCCTCGTGTTGCTGCCAGCCGTTCAGCTGGCCGCGTTGCCGGTGCTCGAGAGCATCGACGCGAGCGAGAATGAGCTCGTCGAATTTCCTCGAGCACTCGGCTCGTCGCGCTCGCTGTCGTTTGTCTCGTTGCAATGCAATCGCCCAGTGCCCTTTGATACGAACGAATTTGGCCCCGAACCGTCTCGCGGCTCGATATTGATAGCACGCCGACTACGGTGCTTTTTGTAAATCGTGAACAACGCGCGGATGCGTGTGCTCGTCGTCTCATGTGCCACGGACGCTGCCGCCCGACGTGTGCGTGCGCGCGGACTGCGTTACTATCGTGATCGAGCGACGCCAGTGTACGTCGGCGACGGCGTGACGGCGCGCATGCTCACGTACGCGTTCGACGTCTCGCACGCCGAAGAATTTGATCAATTCATCATGGCGCTGCGCGCGAGTGTGCGCGAGTCGACGTTCATCGAGCTCGTCGACTCGCCGACGGTGTGTGGCTGTGCGACGATGGACGACGACGATGCGCTGCACGCCTGCACGTGTGGACTCTCGTATTGCGATTGGTGCATCAAGCGTCGTGGCAAACGAAAGTCATAAATATATTTACTGCCAACTACGCGAACGCGCTCGTTTTTCGTTCGAACGTCGTCGTGGCGGCGAGTAGTGTTCGAGCAACTCGCGCTCGTCGGCAGTCGGTGTGCCGACGATCAAGATGTGTTGGGCGTTGAGCGACTCGAGCACGTCGGCCAGCGAGCGCGAGCGTTGATTCGCGTTGCAATCGACAATCGCGAGCGAGTAGCGCTTGCGGACGCGCGCAAACTCGTTGCACACGTCAATGCGTCGTTTGTCAATGCCGAGCTCGTCGACGATGCGTGTAAAGTCCATGGCACCACGTTGACTCGCCGCCATGTACAAGACTGTCTCATTGTCGGTAACAGCGGCCGCGAGTGCAGCGGCAAACGTCGACCCGCCGCCCGACTCGGGAAACCAGCACGTCAGCGGTGCTCGACGTGTGTGCTCGACGACGGCACGTTGACACTCGTACACGTCGAGCAGTTGCTCGTAGGCGCCTTCGTGCGGCGCCGTGAGCTCGGGATCGAGATGACCAAAGACGCTCTCGTCCGAGGCGCAGCGCGTCAGGAGTGCACGAATTCGCGCATCGAGCAACTCATTTACCATCGGCGACGTTGGTGCTCGACGGTGCCGATTCTCTTATAGGCCACAGCGTACGAAACGTTGGCGACGACGGATCATAGTGTTGTACGATGGTAACACGTTCGGTTCGACAATCACGAGCAATGTGCACCGCCGATGCTTGCAATTGAAGAGCGAGCTCGTCTTCAATGTCAATCATGTGTTTGCGTTCCGCGTCAAACAACAGGCGTGTGGCAAAGTACAATTGAGGCGAGACTGGCGCTTCGTCGTGAACGAAGGAAACGATGTTTTCCAACTCTACTTCAATTTGTAGAACAATTTCCGTCTTGCGTACAAATAACACGGAAAATTTCATACGTTTGTATGTACCGTGTTGATATATTTGTTGGAGTACTGGCTTGGCATGGCGTTGCTCCTGCAAGTATTTGGAGCGCGCAGCGACGTAGATGGCGCGCGTCGTCTCGACCCAAAACGTCATGGCGGGCGTCGAGCGAAGCGCGTACATGCCGTCCGTGACCACGGGCACAGCATCGCGGCCGGGCAGAAAGTAGCGCAGCGCGTCGCGAAGACGTTCGCGCGTCGAGCCGGGCGGCACGAGTGCGACGCCCGTTTCCATGAAACGCAGCACACCCGCAAAAGCGACGCCATCGCCCACAAAGAACGGACGACTGGCGTCGTCGCGCGAGCCAGCGACATAGTTCGCATCGCCGTCGAGATGCGCAAAGAGCGGCGAGCCGCTGCGCACGAGCATCGAGCGACTCGTCGCGTACACGAGCCCGCCCACGTTGATGGCACAATAATCGTTATTCACTGCACTGCTTCCATCGTGTAGTCGTTTTGCCATGCGTCGTTGTTCGCCGCTGCCGCCACGTCGTCGTCGACGTCGTACGCGGGACTCGACGGCGAGTACATGGGGCTCGTTGGCGAGTAGTGCGGCGGCGGCGCATACGTCGGGCTCGTCGGTGAGTACACGGGACTTGTGGGCGAATAGATGGCTTGCGACGGCGAATAGCGTGGACTCGACGGCGAGTAGGCTGGACTCGACGGCGTGTAGGCCGGACTCGACGGCGAGTAGAGCGGGCTCGACGGCGAGTAGGCCGGACTCGACGGTGAATAGGCAGGACTCGACGGCGAGTAAGTCGGGCTCGTCGGCAACTCGTCGGCAAAGGGACTCGACGGTGAGTACGCAGGACTCGTGACAAATGAGAGCGTCGGTGAAAAGATTGCCATCTCGAACGTCGTTGGCGACGCGAGCATAAACGGCGACGACGACGCCGACGGTGTCCACGAGGGTGCTCGTTCAACCACGTCGGCCGTCGTCGTCGTCTCGGGCAACGCCGTCGATTGTGCCGCAGCGACGGCGTCGAGACGCATCGAGAGTGCGAGCGACGGCACGAGCTGGCCAATGCAAATGGCCGACGCGGCCGTCGTGATGCGTTGGCTCACGCGATTGAGTGCCGCCTGCTCCATGATGTGATCTTGCTGCTCGAACGAGGCGTTCAGCAGCACGTCGTCGCGCAACGCCGCAATGCCCGTCGTCGTGAAGCCCGTGTACGCGCCCGTCGAACACATGGCGTCGGCGAGCAGCAGCACGTGTCGCGGATCGACGTACGAGCCCGACGACTCGATCATGAGCTTGAGCTCGCGCACGAGCACGCGCCGCGCCGCCGAGATGCCGAGCGTCGCGGCAACGGCGTGCACATTGTTCGAGAGCGTGTGTCGCGCGTCGACGCCCGGCGCGAGTAGAATCGATGTCAGATCGTCCGTTTGCACGTCGAGCACGTACTCGTCGTGCGTCGTGCGCACGCCCGATGCATACGAGGTCACTTGTCGACGTTCGATCGTGGCTGCATGCGAATTCTCGGCGCCCGATACGCGCACGTATTGCAACGACGCCAGTAGTGTTTCGAGATCGGCTGCCTCGTCAATCGACGCACGTCGTTGTGGATACACGCGACACGTGCGCGCACGCACCCGCACGGCAATGTACTCGTCGTTGGCGTCGCCGACCCACACAATGTACTGACCCGAGAGCACGTGGTCGGCGAGCTGACGTTCGAAGGCCGACGTCGTGATGCCGAGCGACATGAACCACGTGGCATCGAACGCGAGTTTGAGCACAAAATTGGAAATGCAATCGAGTGGCTGACACGTGCTCGCGCACGATGGCACGAGCGGATCGGCGTCGAAGCGCCGCCGTTTTCGAATGTTGTCGTTCATGTCGGCAACGTCTTGCTCGAATCGTGCCACAAACTGTTCGTCGTCGTCGTCGAGCGACCAGCCGCTCGCACCGTCGTGTCGCAGCGGCACGTACTCAATCGAGGAGCGACGCACGACGGCACCGAGCAGCGTCGTCACGAGACGCACACGCAGCAGCTCGAGCACGCGCGTCGCGTCGTCGGCGCTCGCACATGCGGCAACGACGCTCACGAGCGAGCACTTGATCGACTCGGAGCCGGTAATGAGTTCAAGCGCTCGATCGATGCCCGTTATCGTGGCGGCCGTCGTGCCCGACTTGTGAAACGTGCGCAGCGTCGTCTGTGTCGCCGGCCCGCCGAGCGATTGTGCGGCAATGACACCGACATTCGTGCCCGGCTCCACGGCGAGACGACGATACACGTGTTCGAGCCGCGTCATGAGATTCGCCAACGACGCGGGCGTCACGACGTACGTGCGCGCGAGCGGCTTTGCTGCGAGACGCACGTACAACTCGAGTCGATGCACCTCGTCGACGTGCGTCGCCAACCGTTCGTCGACGAGACGGCCGACGGCGTCGGCAATGTCGCGCACGCTCGCGCGCTCACCGTCGTCGTTGCGGGCAAAGTGCGAACGCAGCACTCGTTCGAGGTTGCCGAGCGTCGCCACGCGCACGCCCGACGTGCCGCGCAGCAGCGGCTCGCGACACGACAAGACGCGCAGACGCGCAATGGCGTGACGCACGCGGCGCGCCTCGTCGACGAGCGACTCGTCAATGAGTCGCTCGTCGACGAGGTGCGCTGGCCACTCGCATTCGACGAGCCGCTTACTTTGCACGTACTTTGGCGACGGTCCGTAGTGAAATTGAATGATGCGCGCGCCGGCGTTGCGCACCGTCGCGTCGTACGCCACGACGAGATCCTCGGCGCCCTTCACCATGCGCCGCTGCAAATAGCCCGACTTGCCCGTGTTGCAGGCCGTGTCGATGAGTCCTTGGCGACCGCCAATTGCCGCAAAAAAGAACGCGTGCGGCTTGAGCCCGCTCAAAAAAGAGTCGTCGGCAAAGCCGCCAGCAAGTGCACCCGGATAGCCGCGAAACAGGTGGGGCAGCGGGCGTGCGAGCGGATTGACGAGCGTGCGCGCCGAGAGCTCGTACGAGAGCTCGCCGTCGGGCATCATGACAAGCGGCGCCGGCACGTGCGTGCGCGTGCTCGTGTCGACGACACGATGGCCACTCACCGTCTGTCCGCCGACGCAGCCGACCATTTGGGCGAGATTCAACGACGTGCCCTTCGAGCCGGCGTTTGCCATTGCTAACACGGCGTTTGTCGGCTGCAATTGAGCGAAACGACGCGCCACTGCCTCGCCCGCTCGATTGCGGGCCGTGTCTTGAATGGTAATGATGCGTCGCTCGCGAGTGCTCACGGCACGATCGATGGCAATGGCAGCGAAACGCGGGTCCGTGTCGGCGACACGGAGGCGCTCGTTGGCAACGAGCGCGTCAATGTCGCGAATGGCACCGCGACACAGACTGTTGACTTCGAGTGCGAGCTCGCGTCCGCCCGGGCCATCGAGCATCATGTCGCCAATGCCGACGGTAAAGCCGCGCAACGTGTGCAGCTCCTTGCACATGCTATTCAAGTCGTCAAAGAGCGCCGTCACGGCCGCACGACGCTCGACGTCGCCGAGCTCGTGGCTCGACGCGAGCACGTGAAAAATGCTCGTGCGCGTCGCGCCGACGTGCGCCTTCGTGAGCAGACCCTTGAGCAGCGTGCCGCGCACAATGAGCACGTCGTCGTGCTCGTACGCGAGCGTTGGCGGCAGTGCGACGCTCAGTAGCTGGGCGCCCGTCCACAGTGGACGCGGCTTGACGACCGCCGGTGGCGGCATCGACACGAGCGACATGCGCGCACTGCCTTGAAACACGAGCGCCATGAACTCGTCGCGGCTAAAGAAGGCGTCGTAACGACTCAGCAGATGCGCGCCGAGTAGCGCGTCCTGAACGAGACCCATGCAACAGCCGCCGCTCTCGGGATGAAGCACTTGATCGGCACTTTGCATCAATTGCTCGAGTTCGGCGCGCGCCGGCAGACTCTGTGGCACAAAGATATGCATCTCGTCGCCGTCGAAATCGGCATTGAAGGGTGGCGTTTTTGAGATTTCGAACGCAATCGACGAGCGTTGCTGAATGCGCA
>Ga0105103_10000303_pt1 | contig 27498 bp, 26 predicted proteins | sample PPLLaktember2015_2_FD_79107 | JGI IMG/M metagenome (GOLD analysis project Ga0105103, IMG submission 79107) | Freshwater sediment microbial communities from Prairie Pothole Lake near Jamestown, North Dakota, USA - PPLs Lake P7 Core (6) Depth... | ecosystem: Environmental > Aquatic > Freshwater >...
ATCGCGGCCGGGACGGCACGGAGGTCGTCGCGCAGGATGGTGATGTCGGCCGCGGAGAGCGCGCTGCCCGAGCCCGCGCCCATCGCGAACGAGACGTCCGCCTGCGCCAGCGCCGGTGCGTCGTTGACGCCGTCGCCGACCATGCCGACGGCCTCGCCGGCACGCTGCATCTCGAGCACGCGCTCGCGCTTGTCCCGTGGCGTCGTTTCGGCCTGCCAGCGGTCGACGCCGACCGCCTTGGCGACGCGCTCGGCCGTCGCTGCGTGGTCGCCGGTCAGCATCACCACGCTCACACCCTGGTCCCGCAGCGCCCGTACCGCGCCCGCGGCATCCGGACGCAGCGTGTCGGCGAGCGCGATCCAGCCGATGACCGCGTCGTGCTCCGCCAAGCCGACGGTAGTCGCGCCGCCCGACTGGATCGTCGCGAGGAAGGTCGTGTCGAACGCCGCGCCCTGGTCCGCAAGGAATGCGGGCGAGCCGAGCGCGAGCGGCTGCCCGCCGTTCTCGCCGACCACGCCCCGCCCCGGATGCTGGCGGACGTTCTGCACGGGCACGAGCAGCAGGTCGCGCGTTGCCGCCGCCTCCCGGATCGCCTTCGCCAATGGGTGCGTCGCGCCCTGCTCGAGGCTCGCCGCAAGCATTAGCACTTCGCTCTCCGTGTGGCGCATCAGCGGGTGGATCGATTCGACCGTCGGGGCGCCGGCGGTGAGCGTGCCGGTCTTGTCGACGACCACGGTGGTGAGCCGGCGCGCGTGCTCGAGCGCTTCCGCATTCTTGACCAGGATGCCGGCGCGCGCGCCTTCGCCCACGCCCACCATCAGCGCGGTCGGCGTGGCGAGGCCGAGGGCGCAGGGACAGGCGATCACCAGCACCGCGGTGGCCCGCAGCAGCGCCTCGGTCCAGTCCGAGAGCAGCAAGCCGTTGACGACCAGCGTCGCGACGGCGATCGCAAGCACCGCGGGCACAAAGACGCCAGCCACCTTGTCGACCTGCCGCTGCACCGGTGCCTTCGAACCCTGCGCGGCCGCGACCTGGCGCACGATGCCGGCGAGGAGCGTCGCCTGGCCGACGGCGATCGCCTCGCATTCGAGCGGACCGTCGTCGTTGACCGTCCCGGCGAACACGTGCCCCCCGGGGCTCTTCGCCACCGGCAGCGACTCGCCGGTCAGCATCGACTCGTTCACCGCGGAGGTCCCCGAAAGCACCCGGCCGTCGACCGGCACGGCCTCGCCCGCGCGTACCAGGAAGCGCTCGCCACGCGTCAGCTCCGCGAGCGGCACGGTGTGGTAGCGCTCGCCGTCCCAGCGGTGCACCTGCGGCGGGGCGAGATGCAGCAGATCGCGGATCGCCGAGGCGGTGCGCGCCTTCGCACGGCCCTCGAGCAGCTTGCCGAGCAGCACCAGCGTGATGATCACCGCGCTGGCTTCGAAATAGACGTGCTGGCCTTCGAGCGGCACCAGCCACACCGCCAGCGACAGCACGAAGGCCACGGTGGTGCCAAGTGCCACCAGCACGTCCATGTTCGCGGTGCCGTTGCGAAGCGCGTTCCACGCACCACGATAGAAGCGCGCGCCGGCGATGAACTGCACCGGCGCGGCGAGCACGAACTGCAGCCAGGGAGCGATCGCGTTGTCGTGGCGGCCGGTCGCGAGCATCCACACCATCTGCAGGACGAGCGGCGTCGTGCACAGCGCGGCGAGCGCGAACACGGCGAGGTCGTGCCGGTAGCGCGCCTGCGCCTCCCGGGCGACGTCGTCGGGGGCGGCGAAGGCATCGCGCGCCGGCGCCGCGTCGTAGCCCGCGCGCCGCACGATGCCGATCAGGTCCTCCGGCGCCGTGCGGGCGGCGTCGAACTCGACGTGCGCGGTCTCGGTCGCGAAGTTGACCTCCGCCGTCACGCCGGGCGCGCGGTTCAGCACCTTCTCGATCCGCACCGCGCAGGCGGCGCAGGTCATGCCGGTGAGCTCGAGGTCGACGGACTGGTTCATCGCGCGGGACGCATTGCCGATTCGTCCGTGGGAATTCTACGCGCGCCGGTCCGCGGGTGGCGCACATGGTCGCGGCAACGGCACGTTGACGTGCGTCAAGTCCATGGGCTTCGCGTTGCCGCGAATGCGCGATCGACCCCCCCGGTCGACTTGATGCTCGTCAAAGCCGCCGGAAACGCGTTGACCCCGGTCAATGCGGCGCGTGCGCTCAGCCTTCCCGCTTCAGTTGCGGGAACAGAATGACGTCGCGGATCGACGGGCTGTCGGTGAGGAGCATCACCAGCCGGTCGATGCCGATGCCCTCGCCAGCCGTAGGGGGAAGCCCGTACTCCAGCGCGCGAACGTAGTCGGCGTCGTAGAACATCGCCTCCTCGTCGCCCGCCTCGCGCGCCTCGACCTGCGCGCGGAAGCGCGCCGCCTGGTCCTCGGGATCGTTCAGCTCGGAGAAGCCGTTGGCGAGCTCGCGACGGGTGATGAAGAGCTCGAAGCGATCGGTCACCGCCGGGTTGGCGTCGCTCGCCCGCGCGAGTGGCGAGACGTCGGTCGGATGGGCGACGATGAACGTCGGCTGCACGAGCTGCTCCTCGGTCGTCGCCTCGAAGAGCTTGAGCTGCAGCAGCCCCAGCCCGTCGGTGGGGAACACCTCCACGTCGAACGGCGCGAGCGCGACGCGCAGGTACTCGGCCTTGCCGAGCTCGTCCAGCGGATACGTGGGGTTGTACTTGTGGATCGCCTCGGCCATCGTCAGCCGGTCGAACGGTCGGCCGAGGTCGATCGTCTCGCCCTGGTAGGCGAGCGTGGTCGTGCCCACGACCTTCTGCGCCACCTCGCGGAACAGCGCCTCGGTGAGGTCCATCAGGTAGTGGTAGTCGCGATAGGCCTCGTAGAACTCGAGCATCGTGAATTCCGGGTTGTGCCGGGTCGAGATGCCCTCGTTCCTGAAGTTGCGGTTGATCTCGAACACCCGCTCGAAGCCGCCGACCACCAGCCGCTTCAGGTACAGCTCGGGCGCGATGCGCAGGAAGAGCTCGGTGTCGAGCGCGTTGTGGTGCGTGACGAACGGCCGCGCCGCGGCACCCCCGGGGATCGAGTGCATCATCGGCGTCTCGACCTCGAGATAGCCGCGCGCGACGAAGAACTCGCGGATCGCCTGCACGATCTGCGAGCGCTTGATGAAGACGTCCCGCGACTGCGCGTTGGTGATCAGGTCGACGTAGCGCTGGCGGTAACGCTGCTCCATGTCCGTCATGCCGTGGAACTTCTCCGGCAGCGGCCGCAGCGACTTCGAGAGCAGTCGCACCGCGGAACACTTCACCGACAGCTCGCCGGTCTTGGTGCGGAACAGCGTCCCGCGCGCGCCGAGGATGTCGCCGAGGTCGTGGCGCTTGAAAGCGTCGAGTGCCTGCGCGCCGACCCCGTCCAGCGTCACGTAGAGCTGGATGCGCCCGCTCATGTCCTGCAACGTGCCGAAGCACGCCTTGCCCATCACGCGCTTCAGCATCAACCGCCCCGCGACCGCGACCTCGATCGCAGCCGGTTCGAGCGCGGCGTTGTCGTCGGCGGCGTGCCGCGCGTGCAGGTCCGCGGCGAGCGCCGTGCGCCGGAAGTCGTTCGGAAACGCCTGCCCGAGCGCGCGCAGCGCCGCGAGCTTCTGGCGGCGTTCCGCGATGATGGCGTTCTCGTCGGGCAGCGGGGGGGCGCCGGGCGCGGCGGTGTCGTTCATGGCGTGAGGGGTCGGGTGAGGTGAACAGCAGTCAGGGCACGATCCATTGTCCGGCCCCGTCGCGTCCGCCCCATTCGAAGCGCGCGCGGCGCAGGTCACGGGGCCCGAGCCAGAGCCAGTCGAGCGTCTCGATCTCGAAGACCAGCGCCGCGAAGTGCGAGAACGCCATGTCGGCGCTGCCTTCCTGCACCAGTTGCTCGAACGGCGTCGCGCGGGTCAGCGGCGTGCCGGGGGCGAGCGCGATCGCCGCGGCGCTCTTCGACAGGGCGGACGCGTCCTGCCAAGAAACCAGGGCAAGGTCGTCTTCGTGGTGCACGGTCACGCGGCCGGTGAAGCGGGCCTCGACGGCGTCGCCCGGGTCCCAGAACGTCACGGCCGCACGTCGCTCCGTCGCCAGCGCGCCGGCCTTGGCGCTCCGCACGTCGGTGTGGAAGGTGAACGTGCGCGTCGCGCGATCGGCTCCGCGCAGCGCGATCACGCGCGCCTCGGGCAGGCCGCGCGAACCGACCGTCGCGAGCATCGGCAGCGCCCAGGGCGTCCAGCGCTCCTGCACGCCGCGAGCGAGCGCGCTCCACACCGCGTCGAGCACTTGCGGAAGACCCGCCGGGAGCGAGGCCGCCGGCGCCGCGATCGGGATGGCCGGCGCGGGCGAGGACGTCCCCATCACACCCCCTGCTTCAGGCTCGCGGCGATGAAGTCGTCGAGATCGCCGTCGAGCACCGCCTGCGTGTTGCCGACCTCGTGGTTGGTACGCAGGTCCTTGATCCGCGACTGGTCGAGTACATAGCTCCGGATCTGGTGCCCCCAGCCGATGTCGGTCTTGGTGTCCTCGAGCTTCTGCTGCTCCGCCTGGCGGTTGCGCAGCTCCAGCTCGTAGAGCTTGGCCTTGAGCATCGACATCGCCTCGGCGCGGTTGCGGTGCTGCGAGCGGTCGTTCTGGCACTGCACGACGATGTTGGTCGGCAGGTGCGTGATCCGCACCGCGGAGTCGGTCTTGTTGATGTGCTGGCCGCCCGCGCCCGACGCCCGGTAGGTGTCGATGCGCAGGTCGGCCGGGTTGATCTCGACCTCGATCGAATCGTCGACCTCCGGGTAGACGAAGACGCTCGCAAACGAGGTGTGGCGCCGCGCGTTGGCGTCGAACGGGCTCTTGCGCACCAGGCGGTGGATGCCGGTCTCGGTGCGCAGGTGCCCGAACGCGTACTCGCCCTCGACCTTGATCGACGCGCTCTTGATGCCGGCGACGTCGCCGTCGGAGACTTCGAGCACGTCGGCCTTGTAGCCCTTGCGCTCGCAGTAGCGCGTGTACATGCGCAGCAGCATCTGCGCCCAGTCCTGCGCTTCGGTGCCGCCGCTGCCGGCCTGGATGTCGACGAAGCAGTTCGCCGGATCCATCGGATTGGCGAACATGCGGCGGAACTCGAGGTCGGCCACCGTCGACTCGATCCCCGCGATGTCATCTCGCACCGCGGACAGCGTGGCGTCGTCGTTCTCGACGCGCGCGAGCTCGAACAGCTCGCCCGAGTCGGCGAGACCCGCGTCGATCGACGTCAGCGTGTCGACGACCCCCTCGAGCGCCTTCCTCTCCTTGCCGAGCGACTGGGCGCGCTCCGGATCGTCCCAGACCTTCGGATCCTCGAGTTCCCGCGCGACCTCGGTCAGCCGCGCGGCCTTGACGTCGAAGTCAAAGATACCTCCGCATCGCCGCGGAGCGTTCCCTGAGGCCCGCGAGCGAGTTGGCGATCTGGTTGAGGGCTTCGGCTTCCATGGCGGTCCCGGACGGCAAGAGCAAGCGGCGGATTATACGCCCGCATCACCCCGGACCCGGGCTCCGCCGCCCCGGTGCAACGGCCACCGCCAATTGGCAACCCCGTGTCGATGGCCTACCATGTTTCCCCTTCCCGCCGTACCGCAGACGACCCCTCCCCGGAGTTCCCGATGCCCACGCTCTTCATCAACAAGGAACGCGTCGATATCGCTGCCAGCGTTCCAGGCGACACGCCGCTCCTCTGGATCCTGCGCGACTACCTGTCGATGACCGGCACCAAGTACGGCTGCGGCATCGCCGTGTGCGGCGCGTGCACGGTCTGGATCGAGGGCCAGCCGGTGCGCGCCTGCGCGACGCCGCTGTCCTCGCTCAAGCAGGGGGTGGAGATCACCACGATCGAGGGCGCGAAGACCCGGGAAGCCGCCGCCGTCCAGGCCGCGTGGGAAAAGCTCGACGTGCCCCAGTGCGGTTATTGCCAGTCGGGCCAGGTGATGGCCGCGGCAGCGCTGCTGGCGAAGAAGAAGCGGCCGACGGACGCCGACATCGACGAGGCGATGACGGGCATCCTGTGCCGCTGCGCGACCTATCCCCGCATCCGCGCCGCGATCAAGGAAGCGGCGAAGGCGCTGGGCTGAACGGAGACATGGCGATGAACGACATCCGCATCGAAAACGTGTCCCGCCGCGGCTTCCTCAAGGCCGGCGGCGCGCTCTCCGCCGGGCTGGTCCTCGGCGTCCACGTGCCGGCGTCCGCGCAAGGCGCCGCCGCGAAGGCCGGCACGGCCTTCGCGCCCAATGCCTTCGTCAGGATCGGCGCCGACAACACGGTGACCGTGGTCAGCAAGCACCTGGAAATGGGCCAGGGCTCCTACACCGGTCTCGCGACGATCGTCGCCGACGAACTCGACGCTGCGTGGGGGCAGGTGAGGGTCGAGGGCGCACCCGCCGACGCCTCGCGCTACAACAACCTGCTGTGGGGGCCCGCCCAGGGCACCGGCGGCTCCACCGCGATCGCCAACTCGTGGGAACAACTGCGCAAGGCCGGCGCGACCGCGCGCGCGATGCTGGTCGCCACGGCCGCGCAGCGCTGGAACGTCCCGGCTGCATCGCTCACGGTCAAGGGCGGCGTGGTGACGCACGCGGGCAGCAACCGCAAGGCGACGTTCGGCGAGCTCGCCGCGGCAGCCGCCTCGCAAGCCGTGCCGGCGGAAGTGAAGCTCAAGGATCCGAAGGACTTCACCTACATCGGCAAGCACGTGCCGCGCGTGGACTCGAAGGCGAAGTCCAATGGCACTGCCATCTTCACGCAGGACCAGAAGCTTCCCGGCATGCTGACCGCGCTGGTCGCGCATCCGCCGCGCTTCGGCGCGAAGGTCGCGAGCTTCGACGCGGCCGGCGTGCAGGGCATCCCCGGCGTGCGCCAGGTGGTCGAGATCCCGACCGGTGTGGCCGTGCTGGCCAGCAACTTCTGGTCGGCGAAGAAGGCCCGCGACGCGCTCAAGGTGCAGTGGGACGAGAGCGGCGCGTTCAAGGGCTCGTCGGCCGAGATCATGGCCGGCTTCCGCAAGGCGGCCGAGCAACCCGGCGCGGTGGCGCGCAGCGAAGGCGACGCCGCCAGGGCGATCGCGGGCGCGGCACGCGTGCTGGAGGCTGCCTACGAGTTCCCCTACCTCGCGCACGCCGCGATGGAGCCGCTGAACTGCGTGATCCGCATCGCCGACGACGACACGATCGAGGTCTGGAACGGCGCGCAGATGCACACCGGCGACCAGTTCGCGCTGGCCAAGTACTTCGGGGTCAAGCCGGAACAGGTGAAGATCAACATGCTCTTCGCCGGCGGCAGCTTCGGGCGCCGCGCCAACCCGGCTGCCGACTACCTGCTCGAGTGCGCGTCGATCGCGCTGGCGCTCGCCCGCGCCGGGCAGCGCAAGGTGCCGGTGAAGCTGGTCTGGACGCGCGAGGACGACATGCGCGCGGGCTACTACCGGCCGGCGTTCTTCCACACGCTGAAGGCCGGTCTCGACGCCAGCGGCAACGTCGTCGGCTGGCAGCACCGGCTGGTCGGCCAGTCGATCGCCGCCGGCACGGCGTTCGAGTCGGGCATGATCAAGGACGGTGTGGACGCGACGTCGGTCGAGGGCGCGTCGAACCTCCCGTATGCGCTGCCCGCGATCCACGTCGACCTGCACTCGCCGAAGCTGCCCGTGCCGGTATTGTGGTGGCGCTCGGTCGGCTCGACGCACACGGCCTACTCGACCGAGACGTTCGTCGACGAGCTCGCGGCGGCGGCGAAGAAGGATCCCGTCGAGTACCGGCGCGGGCTCCTCGGCAAGCACCCGCGCCACCTCGCGGTGCTCGAGCTCGCGGCGAAGGAATCCGGCTGGGGCAAGCCGCTTGCGCCGGGCAAGTCCGGCGAGAAGCGCGGCCGTGGCGTCGCGCTGCACGAGTCGTTCAACAGCTTTGTCGCGGAGGTGGTCGAGGTGACGGTGAAGGCCGACAATTCGTTCACCGTCGACCGCGTCGTCTGCGCGGTCGACTGCGGCATCGCGGTGAACCCGGACAACGTGCGTGCCCAGATGGAAGGCGGCATCGGCTACGGGCTGTCGGCAGCGCTGTACGGCGCGATCACGCTCAAGGACGGCGGCATCGAACAGTCGAACTTCCACGACTACCCGGCGCTGCGCATCAACGAGGCGCCGAAGATCGAAGTGCACATCGTGCCGTCGACGGCCGCGCCGACCGGCGTCGGGGAGCCCGGCACGCCGGTGGTGGCACCGGCGCTGGCCAACGCGATCTTCGCCGCCACCGGCAAGCGGGTGCGCACGCTGCCGATGAAGCTAGCGTAAGTGCACACGCCCGAAGGCTTCCACCCCGCGCACGCGCTACCGACCGAGCTGCCCGGCACCGCGCTCGCTTTCGCGTTCCGCGACGGCAAGATCGCCGTGGGGGGACGAGACGACGCCCCCGCGATCCCCACGCTGGTGGTCGTCGAGGCCGCCGGGCTACGCGGCGAGCGGCACTACCTGGGCGAGCTTGCCGGCGCCCCCTGCGTCGCGATCGCGCTGCCCGAAGACGCTCCGGAGCGCCCCGGCCTTGCGTTCACGGGCCTGCGCGCGCTGTTCTTCCGGCTGCCCGACCCGCTGCTCGCGCTCGCCGCGCGCGCGTTCCAGGTCGTCGAGTGGGATCGCACGCATCGCTACTGCGGGCGCTGCGCGATGCCGACGCGCGACAAGGAGGACGAGCGCGCCAAGGAGTGCCCGGCCTGCGGCTACGTCGCCTACCCGCGCGTGTCGCCGGCGATGATGGCGCTCGTCACGCGCGGGCGCGAGATCCTGCTCGCGCGGGCGCATCGCTTCCCGCCGGGCATGTTCAGCGCGCTCGCCGGCTTCGTCGAGCCCGGCGAGACGATCGAGGACTGCCTCGCGCGCGAGGTGCGCGAGGAGGTGGGCGTCGAGGTACGCGACCTGCGCTACTTCGGCAGCCAGTCGTGGGCGTTCCCGCACTCGCTGATGATCGCGTTCACCGCCGAGTACGCCGGCGGCGATGTCCGCTGCGAGGACGCCGAGATCGCCGAGGCACGCTGGTTCGCCGCCGACGCGCTGCCGCCGCTGCCACCCTCGGTGTCGATCGCGCGACGGCTGATCGACGAGACCGCGCGACGCCTTGCGGAGTCGTGATGGGGGAGCACGCCGCGGCGTTCGACCTCGACGCCTACCTCGACCGCATCGGCCGGCCGGTGGTCGGCGGCACTGACCTCGCGACGCTTTCGGCGCTGCACCTCGCCCATGTGTCGTCGATCCCTTTCGAGAACCTCGACGTGCTGTGGCAGCGCGGCATCGCGCTCGACGCGGCGTCGCTGCAGGCGAAGCTCGTGCATGGTGGGCGCGGCGGCTACTGCTTCGAGCAGAACCGTCTGTTCGCGCTCGCGCTCGAGACGCTCGGCTTCGACGTCGTGCCGCTCGCCGCGCGCGTGCGCTACGGCGCCACCCGGCTCCTGCCGCGCACGCACCAGCTGCTCCTCGTGACCGTCGCCGGCGAGCGGTTCGTCGCCGACGTCGGCTTCGGCGGCAACACGCTGCTCGCGCCGCTGCCGCTCGTCGCCGACGTGCCGGTCGCACAGCATGCCTGGCGCTACCGGCTCGCGCGCGAAGGCGGTGCCTTCGTGCTGCAGTTCGAGACCAGCGAGGGGTTCCTCGATCTGTACGCCTTCACGCTCGAACCCGCGGTGCCCCCCGACCTCGAGATGGCGAACTGGTACGTGTCCACGCATCCGGCGTCGCGATTCGTCACTACGTTCACCGTGCAGCAGGCCACGCCCGCGGTACGGCGCCTGCTGCAGAACCTCGATTACACCGAGGACCGCGGCGGCGGCGACGTGCGCACGACGCCCATCGACCGCGACGCGCTGCCGGCGCTCCTTCGCGAAACGTTCGGGCTGCGCCTGCCGGACGGCGTGCCCCTGCCCGTCCCCGCGGCGATCGCTACGCTCGCTGTGTGACCTTCGGCACAGACGCGATGATCCCGCCCCCGCATGATCACGAGCCCACTCGAGGAGACGACATGGCTGCCTACGCTTTCGGCAAGACGGTTCCCTACGGCTTCGACGACGCGATCGCGCGCATCACCGCCGCGCTCGCCGAGCAGGGCTTCGGCATCCTCACCGAGATCGACGTCAAGGCGACGATGAAGAAGAAGCTCGACCTCGACGTCGCCCCGTACAAGATCCTCGGCGCGTGCAATCCCCAATTCGCGAGCCAGGCGATCGCCGCCGAGCCCGCGATCGGCGCACTGCTGCCCTGCAATGTCGTCGTGCGTGTCGACGCGGCCGGTCACACGGTCGTCGAGTGCATGGATCCCCTCGCGGTGATGAAGCTTGTCGGCAAGCCGGAGGTCGAGGCGCTCGGCACCGAGGTCCGCAAGCGCCTCGAGACCGCGTTGGGCAAGCTCTGACCGCGCGAGGTCGTCCGCCGGGGACGGGACCGGCACGGCTGCTAGAATCGCGGACCTGATGCGTCCTATCGGTCCGATGACCTTCCGCGCCCTCCGCCACGTCGCTGCGCCCGCGATCGCGCTGGTGCTCGCGCTGTCCCCCGGCCTCCCGGCCGGCGCGCAGTCGCCGGCGCCGCCGCTGCCGAAGGAGGAGCCGGCGCCGTCCCTTCCAGCCGAGTACGACGACGCTGCGCGACGCGCGTACGCGCAGGGACTCGGCGAGGCCCGCGACCTCGTCAATGCCAAGCGCTACGACGAGGCGCTGGCCCGGCTCGACCTGCTCATCGCGGCGCGACCGCGCGAGCCGCAGGCGCGCTTCCTGAAGGCGGTCGTGCTCGCCGACACCGGGCGGGCGGCCGACGCGATGGTGGCGCTGCGCGCGATCGTCGCCGACTATCCCGAGTTGCCGGAGCCGCGCAACAACCTCGCGGTGCTCTACGCGGCCGGCGGCAACTACGCGCTCGCCCGCGAGGAGCTCGAGCTCGCGATCGCCGCGGCGCCGGACTACGCGATCGCCCACGAGAACCTGGGCGATGTCCACACGCGCCTTGCGGTCGTCCATTTCGAGCGCGCCGCCGCGCTGGACAAGGGCAACAAGGCGGCGCCGCAGAAGCTGAAGCTCGCCCGCGACCTGCTCGGCGTCGCGCGCTGATCGCCCCCATGACCCTACCCGGAGGTGCCCCGATGATCCGTCACATCCTCTCGATCGCCAGCGTCGCGCTCGCCCTCGCCGCGCCGTCGGCCGCGCTCGCCGCGAATCCCCAGGTGGAGTTCGACACCTCCGCCGGCAAGATCCGGCTCGAGCTCTATCCCGACGCGGCACCGAAGACCGTCGCGAACTTCCTCGACTACGTGAAGGCCGGGCACTACAACGGCACGGTGTTCCACCGCGTGATCGACGGCTTCATGATCCAGGGCGGCGGCTTCACCGCGGAGCTCTGGCAGAAGCCGACGAAGGCTCCGGTGGTCAACGAGGCCGAGTCGGCAAGCAAGGCCGGCTTGCTGAACGTCCCCGGCACGATTGCGATGGCGCGGACGTCGGACCCGAACTCTGCCACCGCGCAGTTCTTCATCAACGTCAACGACAACAAGTCGCTGAACTACCGCTCGGCGGATCCGCAGGGCATCGGCTACACCGTGTTCGGCAAGGTCGTCTCCGGCATGGATGTCGTGCAGAAGATCGCGAAGGCCCCTACGGCCGCCAGCGGCATGCACCAGAACCTCCCGAAGGAAGCCATCGTCATCAAGTCCGCGGCCGCGGTCGCCGCCAAGTAAGGGAACTCCATGCGCAAGGTCCGCCTCGACACCAATCACGGCGCGATCGTCCTCGAGCTCGACGACGACAACGCCCCGGCGACGGTCGCCAACTTCCTGCAGTACGCGCAGGACGGCCACTACGACGACACGGTGTTCCACCGGGTGATCGACGGCTTCATGATCCAGGGCGGCGGCTTCGCCCCGGGCATGAAGCAGAAGCCGACGCGCGCGCCGGTCGCGAACGAAGCCGGCAACGGCCTCAAGAACCGCAAGTACACGGTGGCGATGGCACGCACCAACGACCCGCACTCCGCGACCGCCCAGTTCTTCATCAACGTCGCCGACAACGACTTCCTCGACTACAAGGGCCCGAGCCCGCAGGGCTGGGGCTATTGCGTCTTCGGCAAGGTGGTCGAGGGCACCGACGTCGTCGACCGCATCAAGGACGTGGCGACGGGCCGCAGCGGACCCCACGAGAACGTCCCGAGCGAGGACGTCGTGATCCGCAAGGCGGAAGTGCTCGCCTAGCACGACGCGGGCGCGGCAGCGAGCGTACGCGCTGTCGCGCACGGCGCGCGGCCCGCCGATGCAGCCGACGCTGTTCCTGTCCGACCTCCACCTGTCGCCCGACCGCCCGGCGACCGCGGCCGCATTCGAGGCGTTCTGCGCCGGACCGGCGCACGCGGCCGCCGTGGTCTACGTGCTGGGCGACCTCTACGACTGGTGGATCGGCGACGACCAGCTCGACGATCCGTTCGCCGCGCGCATCGCCGCGGCGCTGCGCGGCGTCACCAATGCCGGCGTGCCTGTTCACGTCATGCAGGGCAACCGCGATTTCCTCTACGGGACGCGCTTCGAGCGCGACACCGGCGCCACGCTGCTGCCCGAGCAGCTGGTCGTCGACGTGAACGGCGTGCCGACAGTCCTGCTCCACGGCGACGAGCTCTGTACCTCGGACCTCGATTACCAGCGCTATCGCGCGCGCATGCGCACCCCGGAGACCCGGCGCCGCCTGCTCGCACTGCCGGCCTTCGTGCGACGCTGGATCGCCCGCAGCCTGCGCAGGAAGAGCCGCGACCAGTCGGCGCAGAAGCCCGAGTCGATCCTCGACGTCGCGGAGGATGCCGTCGTGGCGGCGTTCCGCGCGCACGGCGTCGCGCGGATGATCCACGGCCACACGCACCGCCCGGCGACGCACCACGTCGACGTCGACGGCCGCCACTGCGAACGCGTGGTGCTCGCCGACTGGCATGACCGCGGCCACTGGCTCGAGGCCGGCGCGCAAGGCCTGGTTCGCCGCGACATCACCTGAGCGTGCCCGCTTCGGCGGCACCGCGGGAACGATCACGGGCGGCTTTACAATTCCGAGCAACGCTTCAGGGGAGCACCCGATGAGCCCGACGGGCCGCCCCAAGGGCGAATCCGCCCCGAAGCGCGTTAGCGCGGAGGGTAGTCCTGTGAGCAATCTGTTCGACCTGCGTGGCCGGGTGGCCATCGTCACCGGCGGCAACGGCGGCATCGGCTTGGGCATGGCGCGGGGCCTTGCCAGCGCCGGTGCAAGCGTCGTCGTCGCGGCGCGCAATGCGGAGAAGTCGAGCGCGGCGGTTCTGGAGCTCCAGACCCTCGGCGTCGAGGCGCTCGCCGTCAGCGTCGACGTGACCGACGAGAAGTCGGTCCAGGGGATGGTCGACGAGACGGTTGCGTGGCGCGGCCGTCTCGACATCCTGGTCAACAACGCCGGCATCAACATCCGCAAGCCCGCGCAGGAGCTTTCGCTCGACGAGTGGCGGCGCGTGCTCGACGCCAACCTGACGAGCGCGTTCCTGTGCTCGCGCAGCGCCTACCCGCACATGAAGCGCGCGGGCGGCGGCAAGATCGTCAACATCGGCTCGATGCTGTCGATCTTCGGCGCGTCGTTCGGTCCGGTGTACGGGGCGAGCAAGGGCGGCATCGTGCAACTGACGAAGTCGCTGGCCGTGACGTGGGCGCCGGACAACATCCAGGTCAACGCGGTGCTGCCCGGCTGGGTCGACACCGAGCTCACGCGCCGTGGCCGCACCGAGATCCCGGGGCTCGACCAGAAAGTGCTCGCCGGCACACCCGCCGGCCGCTGGGGTCACATCGACGACTTCGCGGGAATCGCCGTGTTCCTGGCCAGCGCCGCATCCGGTTTCCTGACGGGTGCCGCGATCCCCCTGGACGGCGGCTACTCGACGCAGCTGTGACGACTTCCGACCCGACGCCTGATTCGAAGGCGTGCGCTACTGCTTGTCCATGAACCGCCTGGCGCCCTGCTCCAGGAAATTGGCGAGCATCGCCTGCATCGCAGGAGCCTGCAGCTGCATCCACTGCCGCCACAGATCGGGCGTCAGGCCGACCGTGTCGCCCTCGCTCCGTCGCGTCGGTTCCTGCAGCTTCCTCTGGATGCCGAGCAGCGTGTTGACGTTCTCCTCCATGTACGCGCCTACCATCGTTTGCTGGGCCGCGCCATGGAAACGCACGATCTGGGCGAGCATCTCCGCACTGAACATCGGGGTGGCGCCGGACTCCTCCTCGAGAATGATCTGCAGCAGGATCGAGCGGGTGATGTCGGCGCCGGACTTGGCATCGACGACCTCGAAGTCGACGTTCTTCAGCACCAGCTGCTTGACGTCCGCCAGGGTGATGTAGCCGTCATTGGCAACGTCGTAGAGCCGTCGATTCGGGTATTTCCTGATGGTCCTCGGTGTATCGCTCATGGCGTCCCTCGGGCTGCGCTGCTCCACGCATTATGTGCCGCCGGTATCGCGGCCGCCGGCAACGAGGCGCGACGCCAAGTCGCCCGCTCATGCTGCAACGCAGCAAATAGTTCTTGACTTCCACAATTCCCGCCCATATCCTTCGAATTGTGCGGTGCAGCATTCTGTGACTTGACTGGAGCAAGCCTCCGCTGGTCAACAGGCGGCACCCTGAACCGAGCCTGCTCGATCTCCGATCGGGCCCTTCCATCAGAAAGGGAACGCCATGTACCACGCCACCGAACAAGTCGCCGAGATCAACAAGGCCAACGTTGCGCAAGCCGCCAAGCTCGCCGCGCTCGTCATGGAAAACGCCGAGAAGCTCGCCAAGGTCAATCTGCTGACGGCGAAGAGCGCCCTCGCGCAAGGCATCGAAGGCGCGCAAGCCGTCGCCGCCGTCAAGGATGTCCAGCAGCTGTTCACCCTGAACGCCACGTTGGCGGAAGCGGGCGTGCAAGCAGCCATGGTTTACTCGCAGAACCTGTACCAGATCGCCACCGAAGCGCAAGCGCAGTTCGCGAAGCTGGTCGAGGAATCCCACGCCACCTATACCAAGGGCGCGACCGCCTGGGTCGACCAGGCCAGCAAGTCGGCGCCGGCCGGTTCGGAAGCCGCGGTCAACGCGTTCCGCCAGGGTCTGGCCGCCTCGTCGGCAGCGTTCGGGCAGTTCAACCAGGCCTCCAAGCAGGTCGTGAGCCTGGCCGATGCGAGCGTCCGCGCGGCTGCCGCCAACGCGTCGAAGGTCGTCGCGACGACCAAGGGCCGCAAGTCGGCCTGAACCCAAGCGCGCCAAGACGACGTGACGATTTGTCACGTCGTCTGCCGAGTCGATTCCGGGGGCCATGCGCATGTCGCTTGGCCCCTTGGTGCGCTTCGCAACGCACCGGGTGAGCGCGTAGTGCCGGTCGCCCGACCCGACCGGTGCGGTAGGGTGCCGAGCCTGCGCCCGTGCCGCTACCCGAAGGCTTGCGCGAAGTCCGCGATCAGGTCACCCTCGTCCTCGATTCCGACCGAGACGCGCACGAGCGAGTCCTCGATGCCCATCTCCGCGCGGCGCGCCGCGCCCATCTCCCAGAATATCGTGTGTGCGACGGGAATCGCGAGCGTGCGGTTGTCGCCGAGGTTCGACGACAGCACGACGATACGCAACCGGTTCAGCAACTCGAACACGTCGAGCGCGGGGTCGACCTCGAAGGACAGCAGTGCACCGAAGTCGCGGAACAGCTCCCGCGCGATGGCGTGCTGCGGGTGCTGCGTCAGGCCCGGGTAGTGCACGCGCGCGACGCGCGGATGCGCAGCGAGGAAGCGAGCGAGGGCGCCGGCGTTCGCGCACTGGCGGCCCATGCGCAGCGCGAGCGTCTCCGCCCCCACGGCAATGTGGTGCGCCTGCTCGGGCGAGAGCGTGCCGCCGAAGTCGCGCAGCCCCTTCTTGCGGATCTGCGTGATGCCCCACAACCGCGGATCCGCACCGCGATACGCCGGCAGGATGTTGGACCAGCGGGTCCAGTCGAAGCGGCCAGTGTCGGTGATGCTGCCGGCCAGTGCGTTGCCGTGGCCGCCGACATACTTGGTGAGGGCATTGACGACGAGCCCCGCGCCGACCGACTTCGGGCGGAACAGCCAGGGCGAGGTCATCGTGTTGTCGACGACGTAGAGGATGCCCCGCGCCTCGCACAGCGCGCCGATCCGCGCGAGGTCGGCGACCTGCGTGCGAGGGTTCGCGATCGTCTCGACGAACACCATGCGCGTTTCGGACCGGATCGCCCGTTCGACTTCGGTCACTGCCGTGGCGTCGACGAAAGAGACCTGCGTGCCGTGAGCCTGGAGCGTCTGCAACAGGCTGTTCGTGTTGCCGAACAGGTAGTGGCTCGCGACGATGTGGTCGCCTGCGCGCAGGAGCGCGAGCATCGCGGCGGCGATCGCCGCCATCCCGGTGGCGAAGGACACGGTCGCGATGCCCTCCTCCATCGCGCTGACCTTGGCCTCGAGCGCCGCGGAGGTCGGGTTGCCCTGCCGCCCGTAGACGTGGCCCGGCTGGCGACCCTGGAACACCGCGGCCAGGTCGCGCGCGTCGCGGTAGCCGTAGGCGACCGAGACATGCAGCGGCTTGTGCAGCGCGCCGTGCTCGATCGCGGCGCCGCGGTCGGAATGCAGGATCGTGGTGGTGAAGCCGCGCGATTCGCGTTCGGTCATTGCCAGGTCGTCCACAAACAAAAAACCCGTCGAGCCGCAAAGCCGGACGGGTTTCGTGTGCCCCGCCCGGAATCCCCGGGCTGGAGCGGTCCTCGCTTTAGCGGCATTTGTTACGCGCCCGCAAGCTGAAGCCTCAAATCGGCGCGAGCGAAGTATAGCCGCCCGCCGCGCGTCGCGCCAGCCGTCGGTCGGTCGGGTTCAGGCGTCCCCTCCGCCGCCGTCACCACCCCCGGTGTCGCCGCTCGCGCCCCCGCCACCCCAGCCCCCGCCGCCGCCGTGGCTACCGCCGTCGCCCGGTCCGTCATCGGCACGGCTGCCGCCCGCAGCGACGGCCGCGGCGAGGAGCACCGCCATCTCGGCACCGTCACCGGAGGCGTTGCGCCGAGCACTCGCCGAAGCCGCATGCATGGCGCGGCGGCGGCGCCGCCACACCGCGAGGCGCCAGACGACGAACACGGCGAGCACCGCGACTGCGGCCAGTCCCATGGCGGTGGAGGTCATCGGGGCACTGTCTCCGTGGCATCGTTCACGGCACGATCATGCCGTGGCGCGACACGCACGCGCCGCCATTCGGTCGCCCCGAACCGCGGCTCGTCGCAGCGTGGCGGATCAGCCCGCCACGCCCTCGCGCGCGGCGTCGACGAGGTCCGGATCGTCGTTGCCGCGCTCTTCGTCGCGGTGGTCGGCGAGGTGCGTGAGGTAGTCGGCGGTGATGTCGCCGGTCACATAGCGGCCATCGAAGCACGAGGCCTCGAAATCGGACAGTCGTGGATTCGCGCCGCGGACCGCGCGCTTCAGGGCAGCGATTTCCTGGTAGATCAGCAGGTCGGCGCTGATCTCCCGGGCGACCTCGGCCTCGGTACGGCCGTTCGCGACCAGTTCCCGCGGCGTGGGCATGTCGATGCCGTACACGTTCGGATAGCGCACCGGCGGCGCGGCGGAGGCGAAGTAGACCTTGCGCGCGCCCGCCTCGCGCGCCATCTGCACGATTTCGCGGGAGGTCGTGCCGCGCACGATCGAGTCGTCGACGAGCAGCACCACCTTGCCGTGGAACTCGCTGACGATCGGATTGAGCTTCTGGCGCACGCTCTTCTTGCGGATCGCCTGCCCCGGCATGATGAACGTGCGTCCGATGTAGCGGTTCTTGATGAACCCTTCGCGGTACGGCAGCGCGAGCCGGTTCGCAAGCTCGAGGGCGGACGGGCGGCTCGAGTCGGGAATGGGGATCACGACGTCGATGTCCTGCGCCTCCGGCATCACGCCGATCCGCGCCGCGAGTTCGGCACCCATCTTCATGCGCGCCTGGTACACGGACGTCCCATCGATCACCGAATCGGGTCGCGCGAGGTACACGTACTCGAAGATGCAGGGCTGCAGCCGAGGATCGTCGGCGCACTGCCGGGAATGCAGCGAGCCCGAAAGATCGACGAACACCGCTTCGCCAGGCTCCACGTCGCGCAGCAGCTTGAACCCGAGCGCCTCGACCGCGACCGACTCGGAGGCGACCAGGTATTCGCTGCCGCCGAGCGCGTCGTTGTGGCCGATGCACAGGGGACGGATGCCGAACGGGTCGCGGAACGCGAGCAGTCCGTAGCCCGCGATCATCGCCACGACCGCGTAGGCGCCGCGGCAGCGCTGGTGCACGCCGGCCACCGCGCGGAAGATCGCGTCGGGGTCCAGGCGGTGGTGGCTCGCCGCGCGCTCCAGCTCGAGCGCGAGCACGTTCAGCAGCACCTCGCTGTCGCTGTTGGTGTTGACGTGCCGGAAGTCCTGCTCCCAGAGCTCGTGCTTCAGGCGCGCCGAATTGGTGAGGTTGCCGTTGTGGCCGAGCGTGATGCCGAACGGCGAGTTCACGTAGAACGGCTGCGACTCGAGATCCGAGAACGCACTGCCCGCCGTCGGGTAGCGGCAGTGGGCGATGCCGGTGCTGCCGGAGAGGTCGCGCATGTTGCGCGTCCTGAACACGTTCTGCACGAGCCCCGGGCCCTTGTACATGTGGAACACCGGGCCCTCGCTCGTGACGATCCCGGCGGCGTCCTGTCCGCGGTGCTGCAGGAGCAGCAGGCCGTCGTAGAGCAACTGGTTGACGGGTGTGTGCGCGACCACACCGAGAATGCCGCACATCGCGTCTTAGACCTTACGTGGCGCCGGGGCCGTCCGCCGGTCCGGGTAGGCGAGCCGCTGCGCCCACTGCGGCGGCAGCCAGGGCCGCAACGACAGCGCGGCCTCCTCGAACGGCGAAGCGAAAGACGAATTCTGCCACCAATCGCGCGACGGCAGGGTGGTGAGTCCCGCCACCAGCACGAACGCGAGCACGAGCACGGCACCCCGCGCCAACCCGAACAGGCCGCCGAGGCCGCGGTCGACGAAGCCGAGCCCCGCCTTGTGGATCACGGAGCGCAGCGGCCACGCGACGAGCGCGCCGACGACGATCGCGAGCACGAACACCAGCACGAACGCGAGCACGTGCGGCAGGAGCGGCGCATCCGGGAACGCGGGCAGGACGGCGGCGATGGTGGGCGAGAAGCTGATCGCCAGCACGAAGCCCGTCACCCACGCCGCCAGCCCGACCAGCGAGCGCACGATGCCGCGCACAAAGCCGAAGAGCGCGGACAGCGCTATCACGGCGATCACGGCAACGTCGAAAGCCACTGCATCGTCCTCGCGCCAAAGGCGACCGCGGCCGCGCGCGGTACGGGCTACTTCGCGGCAGCGAGAATGCCGTTTTGCCCTTCGGCCTTGAGCTTGACGCGCGCCGACTCGGCCGCCTCGCGCGACGGGTACGGGCCGACCCGCACGCGCCAGACGCGTCCCCGGGAGGTCTCGTAAGGCTCGGTGTAGGCGGGATGGCCGGCCCGCTTGAGCTTCGCGGCGAGCGAGTTCGCGCCCTTGTCGTCAGCGAACGCGGCGAGTTGCACGCTGTAGGCGCCGGAAGCGGCCGCGGCGGCGGGCTCGGCCGACTTCGGCGCATCCACCGGCTTCGGCACCGCGGCCGCTTTGGCGGGTTCCGCGGCCTTCGTGGCCTTCGTCGCGTCGGCCGACTTCGGCGGCTCGGCGGTCGGTGCCGTCGTCCCGGCGGTGGCCGGTGTCGGCGCCTTGCTCGCTATCGATGTCGACGCATCGGCGGCGTCGGTCCCGGATGCCGGCTTCGACTGCGGCGAGATGACGCGCTGCTCGGCCTGCGCCAGCGCGCGCGACGGGGCCGGCGGCGGCGCACCGACGTCCTTCGCGGGCGTCGCTGGAGCAGCCGGGGCCGCTGCCGGGGTGGCGGGCTCGACCTTGGGCGGCTCCGTCGTCGCCTTGGCAACGATCGGCTGCTCGGCGGGCGCCTTGCCCTTGTCGCCGAGCTTGCTCACGAACTTCGAGTCGTCGACGGGCGGAATCCTGACGGACACGTCCTCGCCGAGCGGCTTGGGATCGGACTCGAGCAGCATCGGCACGAGCACCGCGGCCGCAAGGGCGAGCACGATGGCGCCAATCAGGCGCCGGCGCGCGCGGCGACGCAGTTCGTCGAGTTGGGGTTCGATGGGGTCGGGCATGGGGCCATTCGGCGCGCCGTCGGCGCCGCATCAGGACGAGCCGTCGACCGCTTCCGCTAGCGGCGCGCCGCCATCGCAGCGGCCACCGTGAGAAAGGAGCCGAACACGACGATTCTATCAGTCTCGGTCGCGGCATCGACCGCGGCGCGGTACGCCGTCGCAATGTCGGGGAACGCGCGAATCGCCTGTGCGGCCACGCCGGCAGCCCCGAGGCGCGCCTGCAATGCGTCGACGGAGGCACCGCGCGGTCCCGGCAGCGTGGCAACGTGCCAGCGGTCGATGCGCGACCCGACCGCCGCGATCACGCCGTCGACGTCCTTGTCCGCGAGCATCCCGAACACCGCCGTGGTCCGCGGGTGATAGCCCATGGTCCCCAGCGCCTCGGCAAACGCGCGCGCGGCGTGCGGGTTGTGCGCGACGTCGAGCACGACCGTGGGCCGTCCCGGCAGCACCTGGAAACGTCCAGGCAGCTCGACCCTTGCCAACCCGTCGCGGACGGCACCGGCGGGCACCGCGAGAACGTCGCGCAGGAACGCGAGCGCGGCGATCGCGGTCGCCGCATTGCCGAGCTGGTAGCCGCCGCGCAGCGCCGGCATCGGTAGCCCGTAGCGAGCCCCCCCAGGACCGAAGTAGCGCCATTGCGTGCCCTCTGCCGCCGCACCGTAGTCGATGCCGATGCGGCAAAGGTGCGCGCCGATCGCTCGCGCGTGCTCGATCACCGACGCCGGCGGGTCGGGATCGCCGCACACCGCGGCGCGGCCGGCACGGAACACGTGCGCCTTCTCGCGGCCGATGTCCTCGCGCGTCGGCCCGAGAAGATCCTGGTGGTCGAGGTCCACGGACGTCAGCACCGCGACGTGCGGGTCGACGACGTTCACCGCGTCGAGCCGCCCGCCGAGCCCCACCTCGAGCACGACCGCATCGAGCTTCGCTCGCGCGAAGACCGCGAACGCCGCGAGCGTGCCGAACTCGAAGTAGGTGAGCGGCGTCGGCGGGTCGACGGCGACACGCGCGTCCTCGACCGCATGGAACACGTCGACCAGCGTCGCGTCGTCGACGGGCACGCCGCCGATCGCGACCCGCTCGTTGTAGCGGGAGAGGTGCGGCGACATGTAGCGGCCGGTACGGTAGCCCGCACAGCGCAACATCGCCTCGATCATCGCCACCGTGGAACCCTTGCCATTGGTGCCGGCGACCGTGATCACCGGGCCATCGAGCGCAATGCCCATCCGCGCGAGCACTTCGCCGACGCGCGCGAGCCCCATGGCGATCACCCTGGGGTGCAGCGTCTCGAGGTAGGCGAGCCAGCCCTCGAGGTCCGCGGGCCGCGCGCGCGACATGCGCCGCTAGCCCGTGGGGACGGGAGCGCGCATCATCAGCGCGAGGAGACGCGCGAGTTCGTCACGGAGCGCCCGGCGGTCGACGATCATGTCGATTGCGCCCTTCTCGAGCAGGAACTCGGCACGCTGGAAACCCTCGGGCAGCTTCTCGCGCACCGTCTGCTCGATGACGCGAGGGCCCGCGAAGCCGATCAGCGCGCCCGGCTCGGCGATGACCACGTCGGCCACGAAGGCGAAGCTCGCCGAGACGCCGCCCATCGTCGGGTCGGTGAGGATCGACACGAACGGCAGCTTGGCCTTGGCGAGCGTCTGCAGCGCCGCGGTGGTCTTGGCCATCTGCATCAGCGAAGCGACACCCTCCTGCATGCGCGCGCCGCCCGACGCGGACACGCAGGCGAACGCCATGCGGTTCTCGTAAGCCACGCGCGCACCCCGTACGAAGCGCTCGCCGACCACCGAGCCCATCGATCCACCCATGAACCCGAACTCGAAGGCCGCGACGACCAGCGGCACGCTCTTCACGCTCCCCTGCATCACGACGAGGGCGTCGGTCTCGCCGGTCTCCTCGAGCGCGGCCGCGAGGCGGTCCGGGTACTTGCGGCTGTCCCGGAACTTGAGGCTGTCGATCGGCACGACCTCCGAGCCGATCTCGAAGCGGCCCTCCGGGTCCAGCAACTGTTCGAGGCGCTCGCGCGCGGACACGCGCGCGTGGTAGCTGCACTTCGGGCAGACGCCGAGGTTCTTCTCGAGGTCGGTGCGGTAGAGCACCGCCTCGCACGCGGCACACTTGACCCACAGCCCCTCCGGAACGGCCTGCTTGCGCGCCCCCGGCGTGCTCTTGATGCGTGGCGGAAGGAGTTTCTGCAGCCAGCTCATCGCACGCAGCCTAGCGCGGTTCGACGCCCGGCGGAACGACGCCTGGCCCGACCGGCGCGGCGCCCATGGGCGCGCTTGCCTCGTCGAGCGCGGCGCGGATCCCCGACAGCCACGCGCGTGCGCGGGCCGGCGCGCCCTCGGGCGTGCCGGCCTCGATTTCCTGGATGATGCGGCTGCCGATCACCACGGCGTCGGCATGCGCTGCGAGCGCGCGGGCGCTCGCGGCGTCGCGAATGCCGAAGCCCACGCCGACCGGAATGCGGACGTGGCGGCGGATCTCGTCGAGATGACGCGCGACGTCGGCCGTGTCGAGGTGCGCGGCGCCCGTGACGCCCGTCAGCGAGACGTAGTAGACGTAGCCGCGCGCGACCTTCGCCACCGTCGCGATGCGCGAGGGCGGCGTCGTCGGCGAGAGCAGGAAGATCGGCGCGAGCCCGCGCGCGTCGAGCAGCGCGGCGAACTCCTGCGCCTCCTCGGGAGGGTAGTCGACGACCAGCACGCCGTCGACGCCTGCCTGCGCGGCACGCTCGGCGAAGCTCGCGACGCCCATCGCCTCGATCGGGTTCGCGTAGCCCATCAGCACGACCGGCGTCCCGGCGTCGCGCGTGCGGAACTCGCGGACCATCTCGAGCACGCGGGCGAGACCCGTGCCGCGCGCGAGCGCACGCTCGGAGGCGCGCTGGATCACCGGCCCGTCGGCCATCGGGTCCGAGAACGGAACACCCAGCTCGATCACGTCTGCGCCGCCCTCGACGAGCGCGTGCATGATCGGCACGGTGAGCTCGGGCGACGGATCCCCCGCGGTCACGTACGGAATGAGTGCGGTGCGACCCGCAGCGGCCAGCGACCCGAAGCGGCGATCGATGCGACTCACCGGCGGTCCCCGCGTCCGGTCGCCGCGGGCGTGACGGGCGCCAGCAGCGCCGCCGTCATGCGGCGCCGCCCGAGCGGATCTGCGGGTCGCACTCGGGACGGCAGTAGAACCTGAGGCCACTACGCTCCGCGACCGTGTTCATGTCCTTGTCGCCGCGGCCCGAGAGGTTCACCAGCAGGATGCGGTCGCGCGGGAGCGTCGGCGCGAGCTTCGCCGCGTAGGCGAGCGCGTGCGCGGACTCCAGCGCGGGGATGATGCCTTCGGTGCGGCAGCACACGTGGAAGGCGGCGAGCGCCTCATCGTCGGTGATCGTCTCGTATTGCGCGCGGCCGCTGTCCTTGAGATACGCGTGCTCCGGACCGACGCCCGGGTAGTCGAGCCCCGCCGACACCGAGTGCGTCTCGATGATCTGGCCGTTCTCGTCCTGCAGCAGGTAGGTGCGATTGCCGTGCAGCACCCCGGGCCGGCCCGCGGTGAGCGATGCCGAGTGCCGCCCGGTGGCGAGGCCCTCGCCCGCGGCCTCGACACCGACGAGCTTCACGTTGGCGTGGCCGAGATACGGATGGAAGATGCCCATCGCGTTGCTGCCGCCGCCGACGCACGCGATGACGACGTCGGGATCGCGGCCCGCGAAGCGCGGCATCTGCTCGACGCACTCGCGCCCGATCACGCTCTGGAAGTCGCGCACCATCATCGGATAGGGATGCGGGCCCGCGACGGTGCCGATGATGTAGAAGGTGGTCTCGACGTTGGTGACCCAGTCGCGCATCGCCTCGTTCAGCGCATCCTTGAGCGTGCGCGAGCCGGACTCGACCGGCACGACGGTCGCGCCCAGCAGCTTCATCCGGAACACGTTCTGCGCCTGGCGGCGCACGTCCTCCGAGCCCATGTAGACGACGCACTCCATGCCGTAGCGAGCGGCGACGGTCGCGGTGGCGACGCCATGCTGCCCGGCGCCCGTCTCGGCGATCACCCGCCGCTTGGAGAGCCGCCGCGCGAGCAGCGCCTGGCCGATGCAGTTGTTGATCTTGTGCGCGCCGGTATGGTTGAGGTCTTCGCGCTTGAACCAGATCTGCGCGCCGCCGAGGCGCTCGGACCAGCGCGCGGCGTGGTAGACCGGCGACGGGCGTCCCACGTAGTGCGCGAGCTCGCGCTCGAACTCGGCGACAAACTCGGGATCCTTCTGGTAGCGCGCGTACTGCTCCTTCAGTTCGCCGAGCGCGCGGATCAGCGTCTCGGCGACGAACACGCCACCGTACGGGCCGAAGTGGCCGCGGGCGTCGGGCAGGTTGTACGGGAGATCAGACATCTGCATGCCGCGCTTCCTCGATGAACGCCGCGATTCGCGCGGGATCCTTGACACCCTTCACCGGCCGGCCGTCGGCGCCACGCACCTCGACACCGCTCGACACGTCGACCGCCCACGGCCGCACGCGGCGGATCGCCTCGGCGACATTGCCGGCGTCGAGCCCGCCGCCGAGCACGACCGGTCGCGTCAGCCCGGCTGGCACGCGCGACCAGTCGAAACGCCGTCCGGTGCCGCCGGGAAGGCCGCCGGCCGGCGGTGCGTCGAGCAGGATACCTGCGGCATCGCCGTAGATCGCCGACGATTCTAGCAAATCGCCCTGCTCGAAGACCGCGAGCGCCTTGAGGTAGGGACGCCCGAACGAACGACACAACGCGGGCGGCTCGGCGCCGTGGAACTGGAGCACGTCGAGCGGGACCGCCGCCAGCGTGCGCCGCACGTCCTCGGGATCGGGGTCGACGAACAGACCGACGATCGTCACGAAGGGCGGCATCGCGGCGGCGATCGCGTGCGCGTTCCCGAGCTCGACGACGCGCGGCGTGCCGCGCCAGAACACCAGGCCGATCGCGTCCGCGCCCGCGCGCGCGGCGTCGAGGCCGTCCTCGACGCGGGTGATGCCGCAGATCTTGACGCGCGTGCGCACCGGATTCGTCAGGCGGCGATCGTCACGTCGCGGCGGGTCGGCGGCAGGCCGAACCGCGCGTCGTAGTCGGCGCCGCAGAAGTAGAGTCCATCGGCCGCGAAGGTGGCCGCGCCGCGGCTGCGATCGCGGGCGTCGAGCAGCTCGCCGATCCAGCCGACCTCGCGACGTCCGGACCCGATCTCGACCAGCGCACCGACGAGGTTGCGGACCATGTGGTGGAGGAACGCATTGGCCGAGAACTCGAAGCGGAGCAGCGTTCCGTCGTGGCACACCTGCGCGCACGCAAGCGTCTTCACCGGTGACTTCGCCTGGCACTCGGCCGCGCGGAAGGCGCTGAAGTCATGCGTGCCGACGAGCCGGTTCGCCGCACGCTGCATGGCGGCCAAGTCGAGGGGTCGATGGTACCAGCCGACGCGCCCGGCGAGCAGTGCCGGCCGTTCCGCGCGGTTCTGCAGCAGGTAGACGTAGTGGCGCGCGGTCGCGGCGAAGCGCGCGTGGAACGTGCTGTCCACCAGTGCGGCCCAAAGTACCGCGGCCGCCGGTGGCAGCGACGCGTTCACGCCGCGCACCCACGCCGCGTCGGGGCGCACGGCGTCGGTGTCGAAGTGGGCCACCTGCGAAGCCGCGTGCACGCCGGCATCGGTGCGCCCTGCCGCGGCAACCCGGACTGGCGCGCCCGCGATCGCCGCGAGCGCGTGCTCCAGCGCGTCCTGGACGCCGCAACGCTCGCGCTGGGACTGGAAGCCGCAGAACGCGCGGCCGTCGTATTCGAGGGCAAGGGCGTAGCGCATGGCGGAAAAGGCAACGGGCGGCTTGGCGGCCGCCCGTCGCTGCGACGAAACCGCGCGGTTAGAGCTTGGCGAGCAGCGCCTGCGCCTCGCTCTTCTGCTGGTCGTCGCCCTCGTGAAGGACTTCCTGCAGGATCTCGCGCGCGCCCTCGACGTCGCCCATCTCCTGATACGCCTTGGCGAGGTCGAGCTTGGTCGCGGCGTCGTGCCACTGGCCGTCGAGCACCGACGGCGTGGGATCCTCGAACGTCGCTCGCTCCGGGTCGAAGCCGAGGTCGAGCTTGTCGAGCGCGATGGCCGCGGCCGGACGCGTGAGCGACGATCCGCCGAGCGGTCCCGAGTCGGCCACACCGGCACCGACCTGCACCGGCTGCTCGCGCTTCGACATCGGTGCCGGTCTCTCGGCCTCGTCGAGCTTGAACTCGAGGTCGAATTCCTTGCGGATCGCCTCGACCTTCTGCTCGAGGGGGTTGGCAGCAGGCTGCGTGGCGGCCTTGGCGGCGCCGATCGTGCCGGCCACCGCCGCGGCAGCCGTGACCGCAGCACCGCGCGCCTTGTCGCCGGCTCCGGCCATCTCCCGCGCGACCTGTCCCGCCTTCTCGAGGGTGGGTGGGCCCTGCCTCGACAGCGTGATCGGCCCGGTGCCGGTATTGCGGCTGGACAACGGCGAGACCGTGATGTCCTCGTCGAGCTGGAAGTCGAGCCGTTCTGGTGCCGGCGCAGTGGATCGCGGCGCCGCGGGCTTCATCTCGGGGGAAATCGTGAACGCACGCGTGTCCGCGTCCAGGGCGGCGGCCGCCTTCGGCGCGGCCGCGGACGGCGTGCCGCCTTCGGCAAACATCGGGTTGTTCGGATCGAGCTGGCGTCCGAGCGCGACGGCCTTCTGCCACGTCTCGCCCTGGCCCTGGCTGACCGCGTAGAGCTCCGAGGCGACGGTCTCGAACGCCGAGGGCTTGTTGTGCTGCGCGTGGATCTCGAGCAGCTTGAGATAGATCTCCTGGCGTTGCGGATCCTTCTTGAGCGCGTCCTTGAGGATCTCCTCGGCCTGGGCGTCGCGCCCGTAGGCAAGGTAGACCTCGGCTTCGGCGATCGGATCGACTTCGTCGGTGTCGATGTTGCCGAGGCCCTCGCGGCTGAAGTCGCTCTGCAGCGAGTTCTCGCCGGTGTTGACGACGCCGCCCCCGGTCGAGCCGAACACCGTGTTGGTCTTGATGTCGGTGCCCGAAATGATGCTGTCCTCGAACTTCGTGGTCTTGCGGCGCCGGGCGGCCACCAGCGCGGCAATGCCGCCCAGTACCGCGAGCGCGCCAGCGCCGATTGCCCACGTGGGCGTGTTCGACATCAGCTCCTCGAGGAACGACGGCTGGGGCGCCGGCGGCGGCGCGGGCTTGGCGACCGCCTTGGCCGGCGGGAGCGCGGGCGCGGCCACCACCGGTGC
>Ga0105103_10000304_pt1 | contig 27461 bp, 23 predicted proteins | sample PPLLaktember2015_2_FD_79107 | JGI IMG/M metagenome (GOLD analysis project Ga0105103, IMG submission 79107) | Freshwater sediment microbial communities from Prairie Pothole Lake near Jamestown, North Dakota, USA - PPLs Lake P7 Core (6) Depth... | ecosystem: Environmental > Aquatic > Freshwater >...
CTCGGCACTCGGTTCCGCATTCCCGCTCGGATGGTTGTGGACGAAGACGACCGCGGCCGCTGCCCGTTCAATGGCGGGACGGAAGCACTCCCGCGGATGAACGAGAGACGCATTGAGCGTTCCCACTGTGACACGCGCGGGACGGAGCAATCGGTTTGCGGAGTTGAGCGGCAACACCCAGAATTCTTCCTGCGCGAGGTCCCGCAGTTTTGGACCAAAGATCTTCTCCACATCTTCCGGCCCATGAACGACGGCCTGATCGGGACCCGAAGCGGCGATTCTGCGGCCGATCTCGAATGCCGCCGCCAGGATGGCAGACCGGGTTTCACCGATGCCGAGATTGCGCAACGCGTGTGACGTCATTCGAGCAAGCTCATGAAGCGACCGACCGCCCCCCAGCACGTGCCTCGCGAGGTCCACGGCCGTCAATCCTTTCTTCCCGCTCCGCAGCAGGATCGCCAGCAGTTCCGCATCAGACAGCTGATCAGCCCCCATGCGAAGCAATCGTTCACGCGGCCGGTCATCTTCCGGCCATTCACTGATCGGACGACGGCAATGTCGCGGTTCTGCGACGGCAGAGCGCTCCGAGTTCCCCATGATGTCCCCCTTGTGATGGTAGTAGAGTGACGGTTCAGCGACCGCTCAGGTCAACCTCCCCGACTTTGCGAATGGCGCGATTCTTGAATTGCAGCATGGTAAGGTAGGAATTGACGCGTCCCGCGCTGAACGAGAGAATGGAATGAAGTCCCTCGAACCGGCGCACCTCCGGGAGTGCCGCAGCGATCTCTCGACGAAGCGTCGCACCCTGAGCGACGACCGAACATAGCACGCGGCACACGTCGTACCCGAACATCGTATTGAGGGACGGCGACCGTTGCCTTCCGCTCCGCTGCAGCTTCGCAGCGAATTCGCGTATCCCCTGCCCGGCCGGATCATAGTAGGAATCGGTCGCGAAGTAGACACCGTCAGCGTACTGTCTGTTCTCTTCCAGCTCGGTCAGGTCGTTCCAATCCCCGGACCCCACCAGGGATGATTGAAAATTCACGAACCGCACCTGCGAACTGACCACTGCGATCTCTTCCGGACTTGTGATGGGAAGAAAAAGCACATCGATATTCGGTACTGGATATGCCAGGCTGTCAACACGGAGGCTCGCCACCGAAACTGGAAGGCGTAACGAGTCGGCGATTCTCCTACCGTCTGCACCGAGGAGAGCTTCAACTTCGATCACAATGCCGCTTTGCATCAGGGAATCGAGCACCTTCTTGCTTATCCCCAAACGGAGCAGCTTGTTCAATTCCGTCTGCGGCGGTCTGGAACTGAAGTCCATCGTTACGATTTCGAGATGAGCGAACGCCTTTGTCCGTATCGCCATCAACTGGGAACGAATGTCGGTCGTTCCCGGAGGATACCACTGCACGTCGACGACTTCCACGCCGGCCGCGACGACCTCTTCGATGAACGCTTCGCTCGTTTGCCTGCCGATGGCATCGCCGGGCGAGAGGACGGCGACTCGGCGGGCCCGCAGCTGCTCAACCGAAAAGAGCGCCGCCGCCCTGCCACGCGTGCGATAGTCTGGATTCGCCTGGAAGACGAACGGTCCGATTGCGGCAATACCGTTCGATGTCGCTGTTGGCGTGATCAATGGCACGCCGCGTTCATTCGCGATCCCCGCACTCGCGAGCACTTCATTGCTCAATACTGGTCCGAGGATGGCGGCCACTTTTTCATCCCGCGCCAATTCGCCCACCAGCTGAGCCGCAATCGCCGCATCTCGTTCCGTATCCCGCACTTCCAGCGTCACCTTCGTGATCGCCGTCGCGTTGTGCTCTTCCGCGGCAAGCCGTATCCCATCGAGGAATTCCGCTCCCAATTCCTGCATCCCGGCCTTCTCTGACCGCATCATCAACGGAAGCACCACCCCGATCTTGATGCCCCCCCCCTTCCGTACATTCTCAAGGAATCGGAGCGCCTCCCCCACGTAGGGGATCGCGGGATTCATCGTGCTCACGGCAAGCAGCAGGTCTTGAGCCGCGCGGGCGTCGCCGTTACGGAACAGGATTTCGGCAAGACGAAGATTGAGCAATGCTTTCATCTCGGCCGTCTTCGCATCGTTCGCGAGCAACTGAAGCTCGCCGGCGGCCAGACGCTCAGCAGCCACATTCGCCAACAAACGCTCTGACCGGATCGACAGCCGGCGGTCCGATGTGGCTTCCCGGACGGTGAGGAATTCCTCAGCGGCATCCTCGTAGCGACGCAGCCGGAGGTAGTTCAATCCAAGCGTGTAGTGTGCATCATCCGCATAGGACGACTGGGGATAGATGTCGAGGAGATCTTTGAGGAACCGGATCGACTCACGGAATCCCCCCGCGCGATACAGCGCCTTCGCCCCCATGATATACGCCCCCGTCTCACGATGACTGCGGGGCATGTCCTTCACGATCGCATCGAACATCACCGCGGCGCTATCGAAGCGTTCAGCTTGGAAATGCCGCATCGCTTCAACAAACAGCCGTTCGACGTCAGGCCGAAACAGGATGCTGTCGGCGGCAGCCGGTTCGTCGCCTCCCGATGCGAAGGCCGGTGTCATCGCGCACAGGGTCGTCACAGCCAGAAGCAGGATCATCCGTGGTGCAGTTCTATTGTGCATTGCGAAGCCTGGTCAGTTCACGTTGACCGTCGCGAGCGCGACGGTTCCCGGGCTGGACGTTGAGCGCCCGGAGGAAATAGTCGCTCGCCTGTTTGAGGGCATTCGTGCGTAAGGACAAGAGCCCGAGGTCGACGAGCGCGTCGACGCACTTCGGGTCCAGGGCAACGGCCTTTCGCAGATATGGTTCGCTTTCTTCGAGTCGATGCATCGCTAGCAAGACGGAGCCGCATAGATGCCACCCGCGCGGTTCGTCCGGATCCAGTCCGATCGCCGTATTCAATGCTTCAAGCGCTTCTTCCCATTCACCCCGCTTCGCGTGGACCTGACCCAGCAGCACGTGCGCCGACCAATCGTGCGGTTCCGCTGCGATCGCCCGCCGGAGGAATTTCGTCGCATCGCTGAGCGCGCTCCGATGAACCAGTATCTCCGCGATCATGACCGCAACACGCGGATAGGTCGGATCGAGACGATGGAGGATCCGAAGATGGTGTTCCGCCATGCGGACGTTCTTCCGCTCTCGGTACAGCACGCCGAGGTCGTAATGGAGCTGGGCCCGGATATTCTTCGGCAAGGTTCGTTCCCGCAGCAGCAATCTCCGATAGTATCGCGTTGCCTCGTAGGCATTCCCCGATTCGCGATGAAGTGCTGCGAGGGAGTAAAGGATCTGCGTCGGATCGTCCGTCAATGCCAGCGCCTGCTGCAACGCCGCTTCGGCGGCATCGAGAAGGCGGAGATGCAGCTACACATGCGCCAATTCCCCCCACGCCGCTTCGAGCGTCGGATCGGCTGCTGTCACGCGCCGATAGATCTGGACCGCGTGGAGGTGCTTTCCGCGCGATGCGTACGAGCGTGCTTCCTGAAGCCAGGACCGAATGGCAGTGTCGTCGTTCATGCGTGCCAAAGTACCATTGAGGAGAACGAGAATCAATCAGAAATCGCGCCGTGCGGCGCGCAGCCCGACAGCCAGGGCGAACACGCTGACAAGCATGGAAACGACCGCGAGCGCGGTGCCCGGCACAACGACCCGGGTAAGGTCGAAGCGCGTGAAGTGAAACAGCGATGTGAAGTAGTCGACCAACGGCAGGAGGACAATGCCGATATGCACAAGCAGGAAGAAGAGCGTGAACAGGAAGGTCAGCGTCGCCCCCTGCGATGACGCGGCCCGGATCGGGTTCTTCTCGTTGTAGTTCGCGAAGACCGCGCCGAAGCCAAGGTTCATGGAAACGACCGCAAGCGAGATCCAGAAGGCTTCATACACACCGAACCACAACAGCAGCGGTCGCCTCCCCGAGAACCGGACGAACGGGATATTGCTCGCGAACGCGATGCACTCCGCAATGAACAACACCACGACGAACCCGATCGCAAACTTCAGGAAATAGACCTTCCGCAGATCGACCGGGCCGCCGCGCAAAACCCAGAACTGTTTCCCTTCCAATCCGATCATTGGAAAAACGAACCGGAGCGCGAGGGAACAGGTCATGAAGCCGCCGAAGGCGAAGAGGACGAGATAGGTGAGGATCTGAACGTCGACCACGCGCAAACGGAGATTGAGATTGCTGACGCTGATGACGAACAACCCCGTCAACACGATCATCACGATGAAATGAATCCACTGGCTTGGTTCGCGGAGGAAGGAGAAGAGTTCCTTCTTCAACAGAACCTCGACTTGCGGCGCGAAGCCATGTCCCCGCCGGAAATCGATCAGATGCAGACGATGCGGATTGTACGGCGCCAGGGCAAGCGACTGCACCTGCAGCGAAACCATCCAGCTCCGATAGTAGAAGCGCTTCGCCACGAAGATCACGACCAGAAACACGGCGACGGCCGCTCCCAGGAGTATTCCCGCGGAGCCCAACGCGCGAGCCCCTTCTCCGCGCGCGAGCGCGTGCAGGAAATCCGCAACCCATTGGTTCGGAAGATAGGCCAGGAAACCGGGGAGCAGCTCGGCGATGTCCGTTTCCGCGGTCAGACGCGCATGCTGGACGCGTTCCACCAGCGCCACGGGATTCGAATATTGAAAGAAGACGCCGATGATCAGTGCGTACACGACGAATAGTCCCCCCATCACCGTGCGGAACCCGAATCGGCCGGCAGCCTTCATGATCGCCATCAGAACGAGCACCGCCAGCGACGCCGAGAGGAACATGAACGGGACGAGGACGACGAGCATCACTGCTATGAAGAAATGCCACTCGTGGCGGAAGTAGGTCCCATACCCCAGCAGAACCATGAATCCTATGAGGAACAATGTCCCCGAACTGTACAGGAAGTTGTCGAGGAATTTCAGAAGAAAGACCTGAACGAACGGGACCGGCTTGGTCATCAGATAGGCAACCTCCGGCGACCGATACAAGGTCGAGTACGACACGATGATGTTCCCGAGATTGACGGCGACGAAGAAGACGAAGAGCATCATCGAGATGAACTGATGATAGAGGAAGAGTCCGGCGCGCGTCTGCTCGAGAATGAACTCCGTGAGAGTGAAGGAAAGCCGGAAAGCGCCGTAGGCGAATGCGCCGAAGACCAGCATGGAGCCGAGCCCGCGAATGAGCACAGCGGGACGAAGATCGAACGCGGACTTCACGAACGCGCGAAGTTTGTACGCAGCGATATGGAGCAGCGGATTCATCCGTGCTGCTTCGTCACTTCCAGGAATACCGACTCGAATTTTCCATCGTACTTCGCCTTGTCCGCCTGGAGTTGCTCCTGCGTGTCGCAGAACACCAGCCTCCCATCGTTGATGATCCCGATTCGGTCACACAATTCCTCTGCAACCGGAAGACTGTGGGTGGACATGAGAATGGTCGTGCCGCTCTTGACCTGTGAGCGCAATGTGTGCCGCACGATCTTTGCACTCCGCGGATCGAGTCCCACCATCGGCTCGTCGATCACGATGGTCTTCGGCCGATGGACCAGCGCCGCCGCGATCGAAATACGCTGCCGCATCCCCTGCGAATAATCCTCGGTCCGCCGGTCCACCCACGAACCGATCTCGAATTGGTCGATGATCTCCTTGATGCGTTCCTGCATGACCGTCTTGTCAACACGGTAGAGCCCGCCGACAAAGTACAGGAATTCCCGCCCGGACAGTTTGTCGTACAGGAACGGTTGGTCAGGAATATACGCCAGCCGTTTCTTCGCTTCGATCGGTTCAGCCTGGACATCGATGCCGTTCACGCGCACGGAGCCGGAGGTCGGCGCGAACAACCCGGTGATCATCTTGATCGTGGTCGTCTTGCCGGCGCCGTTCGGGCCGAGGAAACCAAAGAACTCCCCCGCCTTGACGGTCAGCGTCAGGTCGTCGACCGCGGTGAACGTGCCAAACTTCTTCGTCACATTGATCAACTCGATCATTCCCTACTCCCACTCGATCGTTGCTGGCGGCTTCGAACTGATATCATACACGACACGATTGATGCCGCGGAGTTCGTTGGTGATGCGCGTCGATATGCGCGCGAGCACCTCGGTCGGGATGCGCGCCCAGTCCGCGGTCATTCCGTCCATGCTGGTGACCGCCCGCAGTGCCGCCGTGTACTCGTACGTGCGGCTGTCGCCCATCACGCCGACCGAGCGCACGGACAAAAGCGCCACGAACGCCTGCCAGATCTGATCATACAGTCCGTTCGACCGCAGTTCCTGGATGAAGATATCATCGGCTTCGCGAAGCAGCGCGAGTTTCTCGCGGGTGATCTCCCCCAGCACGCGGACGGCGAGCCCCGGACCCGGGAACGGATGCCGGCCGATGAGATCTTCCGGAAGGCCGAGAAGCCGTCCGATCCGCCGCACCTCATCCTTGAACAATTCCCGGAATGGCTCGATGAGCTTGAACTTCATCCCCTTCGGCAACCCTCCCACATTGTGATGCGTCTTGATGGTCACGGACGGGCCTTTGAACGAGACCGACTCGATCACGTCCGGGTACAGCGTCCCCTGCGCAAGGAATTCGAATTCCCCCTCCAGTTTCCTCGCCTCCGCTTCGAACAATTCGATGAACGCCGCGCCGATGATCTTTCGCTTCTGTTCCGGGTCGGTCACTCCCTCCAGGCGTGCAAGGAAGAGATCTGTGCCGTCGACGTACGTGAGCGGAATGTGATAGCGGCCTCGAAAGGTCCCGACCACCTGTTCCGATTCGTTCTTCCGCATCAATCCGTTATTGATGTGGACGCAGTGGAGGCGTTCGCCGACGGCATGATGCAGGAGAACCGCGAGCACCGACGAATCCACTCCGCCGCTCAACGCGCACAGCACTTTTGAATTCCCGACGCGCGCGCGAATGTCCTCCGTCGCCGCCTCGACGAACGATGCCGGCGTCCAGTTTCCTTCCGCACCGCACACATGGAAGAGAAAGTTCGACAGGACCTTCTTTCCTTCCGGCGTGTGGACCACTTCCGGGTGGAACTGCACTCCGAAGATCTTTCGCTTCCGGTCCCGGATGGCGCAGATGGGGGCATTGTGGGTATGCGCGATCGGCTCGAATCCCGTCGGCATCGCGCTCAGTGCATCGCCGTGACTCATCCAGACGTTCGTATGCGCATCGAGTCCCGCGAAGAGGTCGTCGTGTGAATCGATCTGCAATTGCGCATGGCCGTACTCCCGGCGGGCGGCCTGGTCCACCTTGCCACCGAGGTGGTCGGCGATGATCTGCAAACCATAGCAGATACCCAGGATGGGGATCCCCAGCTCGAACAGCCTATCGTCCGGATGAGGCGCGCCATCCTCATAGACACTCGAGGGACCGCCTGAAAGAATGATCCCCTTCGGCGCGAGTCGACGGATCTCGTCCAGCGGCATCCGATAGGGATGGATCTCTGAATACACACCCAGTTCACGGACTCGGCGGCCGATGAGTTGCGTATACTGCGACCCGAAGTCAAGGACCAGCAGCAGTTCGGAATGTCTCATGACGCCTCTTTCACGGTATAGATGAGCGGGATGCTCAGCACAGTCATCGCATACTTCACGGCGACGTTGCTCAACACGATTCCCCATACGACAGCGACATCATACACGCCGCCGAAGGCCAGCCAGGCGAACAGCAAGCTATCGAAGGGCGTGCTCACTGCATTGCTCGCGACGACGCGCATCCATTGACGGCTCTCCCCCATGCGCTTGATCCAGACACGGTAGACCTCCGTATCGAGGAGCTCGGCGGCGACCTCAGCAACAATGGAGGCGGCTACGATTCGCCACACCGGGGAAAGAACCGCAGCAAAGGCGTCCTGCGGTCCCACGAGCGGGTCACCCGGAAGGATCGACACGATCCAGAAGAACACCGCCATAACGATGTTGATGCCCGCCGCGGTGATGATCAACATGCGTGCGGCACGGATTCCGAGCGACTTGTGCACCAGATCGCGAAGCGTGAAGGTGAGAGGATACACCAGCGTCCCCGCATCCATCGACACGCCCGCAACGGCAACGATCTTGAGGCTCGCGATATCCCCCAGCATCTGCGCGGCGAGATACGAAGCCAGGACGACGATCGACCGCGCGGTCAAGGACGAGGTCCTGGACTTTTCGGCGTCGGCGCAGTCCCCACGGCATGGATGGACAATTCGTCTCCCGATTCCTTCACGCGCACGTGCAGAACACGGGTTGCAGAGCTGTGATGCCACCCCTCCCCTGCTGGAAGAGCACGCATACGGAGAAGCTTCCTTTCCCCTAAAGAGACCATGCCGGGTGCACGCTCCACGCCAATGAGACGGATATCAACGAATCGGTTCGGCACGGGCAGCGCTCCGTTTGCGCGCCCCAACGTGAACCGCAGTTCCCCGGACTCCCGAAGTTGCGAAAGAGAGCGGAGCAAATACCCGCCACGCTCGTAATCGAAAGAGATGCCGTCGTCACCATAGTATTCGGAAGACGAGTTCGCAGCCGGGTAGACTGTCAGGGTGAGCGGATTCACTCCCGCTTGATCGACGTATTGCAGGATCTGTTGTGTCGGGATGATCGCTCCTTCTCGCACGAAGACTGGAATGCGTTCGAGCGGTGCCGTAACGCGGACATCCCGTCCCCCTTCATATCGTTCGTTCGTCCAGAAGTCGTACCAGATCCCTTTCGGGAGGTGGACATCCCGTTCCCGCTCGCCCAGCCACAAGACCGGGGCGACCAGCAGGTCGTCTCCAAACAGGAATTCCGTGTCATTCCAGACCGCCCCACTGTCGCTCGGGTACGAGAAGATCAACGGGCGCATCACGGGAATGCCCGTCTCGGATGCCTGTCGCATCGCGTTGTAGAGATACGGCAATAATCGATAGCGCAACTCGATCGTGGCGCGATTGATGGACTCGAAGCGGGCGCCGAACGACCACGGTTCCTGATCGGGACTGCCGATGACCGTATGCGTTCGCATAAGCGGGGTGAACACCGAAAATTGCAGCCAGCGCGCATACAATTCCCCATCCGGCGCGCCGATGAATCCTCCGATGTCGCTCCCGACGAACGGCTGTCCGGAGATGCTCATGCCGAGACACATCGGCACCGCGAGTTGGAGATGCTCCCAGGAAGAAACGTTGTCCCCCGTCCACGCGGCCGCGAAGCGGTGTCCTCCTGCGAATGAAGCGCGGGTCAGAATGAACGGCCGTTCGTTCGGACGGGCTTCGCGGGCGGCGGCGTACGTCGCCTCCGTCATCTGCATGCCGTAGACGTTGTGGTTCTTTGCATGGGTCGTTCGCTCGCCGCCGTCATCGTGGATGACCGACAGGTCGATGGTCTTCGTCGGAACGTCAAAGACCGATGGTTCATTCATGTCGGTCCAGAATCCCCGCACTCCCGTCTCACGCAGTTCGGCGATGGATCGACTCCACCACGCGCGCGTCGACGGCTTCGAGAAATCAGGAAATGCGCATGTCCCCGGCCATACGTTGCCGAGGAAGATATCGCCGCTCGGATACTTCAGAAACACGTCTTCCTGCATTCCCGTGCGATACGCCCGGTATGCGGTGTCCACCTTGATGCCCGGATCGATGATCGGAACGACCTTGAATCCGTCGCGTGCAAGGTCGGCCAGGAGTTCCGCAGGACGCGGGAAGTTCTGCTCATTCCACGTGAAGACGCGATACCCCTCCATGTAATCGATGTCCAGATAGATCACATCACACGGGATCCGCTTCTGCCGGAACGTGCGGGCGATCTGCCGCACCTTGGCATCCGGTGTGTAGCTCCACCGGCTTTGCTGATATCCCAGCGCCCATCGCGGCGGCAACGGCATCCGTCCCACGAGGTCCGTGTATTGCCGCAGGACATCCGCGGGTGTCGGCCCGGCAAAGACATAGTAGTCGATCTCCCCTCCGTTGGCTCCGAACGCGTATCGCGCATCGGACTCGACGCCGAAGTCAAATGAACTCCGATACGAATTGTCGAAGAAGATCCCCTGCGCGCGGCCGTCTCGGATGGTCATGATGAATGGAACGGACTGATACAACGGGTCCGTGTCCGCACGATATGCGGGAATGTCAGAATTCCAGAGTGAGTAGCTTTTCGATGTCCGGTTCAGGATCCCGGATTTCTCTCCGAGCCCGTAGAAATGCTCGTTGCTGATGCGCTGCTTCCACACGCGGACTTCCGCACCATCCCACGCCATCCCCCGCGCCGCATCCTGGTTCAGGATCGTTCCATCAGCCGCGTGAACCGAAATGCGGAGCGGATGCTTGCGGACGTTGACTGTCGTCCTTGCGGAGGAGAGGCGCACAAGGCTATCGTCTTCCGCCGCGACCATTTGCACCGCCGGACGATCCTTCGGGAGCACTGCGACAGATCGGGAAGAAGGAAATGCGCCTCGCGGCACGGCGCGAACCCGCACGATCTCCTCGGTGAGGAATGAGATACGGACCGCCGCCGAACCTGAATGGAATTCCGCAGCTGGTCCGCGGACAAAGCCGGTATCAACGCTCCCGACGGAGCGCCATTGGGCATGCGACTGAGGGGGGAGGAAAAACAGGACTGCGATCAGAGTGATCGTTGCGCGAGCCATCAACCGTTCACGTCCGCTTCGTCTTGCGTTCGGAGTGGATCTCCGTCAGGAGTTCCTCGATCCGTCGCCGGCGTTCATTTTCGTTGCGCATGTTCATCAACCGAGCGCGTTCGCGGCGGATCATTACCTGGGTCGCATCATCTGGTGCTTGAAGAAACTCCCGGACAAGCCAGTCGAACGTATCGAGAGCGGCCATGATCGCTGAGGGTGAGAGATGTCCAACCGATCACTGGATCGACGGATACGGCAGCGTAAAGACGACCGTTGCGGTATCGGAGTAGTCACTGCTGTTGTTCACAAGGACTGCGCGGACGCGATACGAGTACACGGAATCGACGAACAATCCGACGGAATCCACAGCGGATGTCACATTGCGCGTCGTCGCAAGCCGCACGAGGAACTGGCCATTGTTCACTTTTCGCTCGATCCAGAAGCTATCCTCCGTCTCCGAATTGTCGGCCCATGCAACCTGGACCGCTGTGCGGCCGACGCGGGTCAGACTGATGTTGGAGGGGGCGCTCAGGTCTTCCGATGGACCGGTTCCATCGTCATCTGTACCACAACTGATCGAGAGGAATGCAATAGCAAGGGCGGAAATGAGTGTCTTCTTCATTGGCTTTCGGGGGAATGGTGATGAAGAAAAATGGGGATTTTTATCACGCAAAGCAAGATATTCCCATGTCCATTCATCTGCACGGTTTGGCCATTTCGTTGGACGCACCAAGGCGAAATGGGGGCGATTTCCCCCCTCTCGCTGTGGCATGTCGCTTGCCATCTTTCAGGGAAGCAATCGTAACGGAGGAAAACACCATGAGATTCTTCATCAGTATCTTCATCCTGGGTTTGGCGGTCAGTTCTCTCACACCGCAACCTGCCATCGCCGCCCCTTCTCCACATGCCCACGGTATCTCTTTCCACTTTGGCTATTTCTACAACAGCCTTCGTCCTCATGGTGAATGGATCGAACTGGAGGAAGGTTTCTACGTGTGGCGTCCCCTGCGCGTTCGCCATGGATGGCGTCCGTACATGTTCGGCCGCTGGGCGTGGACGAATCATGGTTGGTACTGGATCTCCCAGGAACGATTCGGCTGGATCGTGTTCCACTACGGCCGTTGGTACTACGACGACTACTACGGATGGGTCTGGGTGCCCGACGATGTGTGGGGACCCTCTTGGGTTGAATGGAGATACGACGATGACTATGTCGGCTGGGCACCGTTGCCTCCGTACGCAGGATTTCACATCTCCATCGGGATTCGATTCTCGCGCCACTGGGATGCACCGGGACACTATTGGAACTTCATCCGCATCGGTCATTTTGGCCGCGAGGTCCGCTATCGGGACGTCGTCTCCGACAGCTACACGCGACGGCTGATCCGCACGACGCGCAGTTCACGCGACTATGACTATCGTGACAACCGCGTCATCAATCGGGGACTCGATCCGGGTTTCATCGAACGGCGGACGAGCCGGCGGATGCCGGAACTCGAGATCACGGACCGGACGAGTGGTCCGGGCGAACAGCTCACACGGCGCACGGGTTCGAACCGAACAGAGCGCATCGAGGTCTATCGTCCGCGCGAGGCGGAGATCCGTTCAACACCAGAACGGGTGGAAGCGCGGCGTTCCGAGCGACGTTCCACGCTCGAGTTGGAACACATTGAGCGACCAGACAGGAATCAGGAATCCGGGGGCATTCGCGAAGAGACGCGACGTCCTTCGAGCGAGCAGGAGCGTCCTCAGATTGAACGGAGAGCGACGCCGGAGAGCCGCACGCCGCAGATCGAGCGAACCCCTCGACCGGCAACGCCCGGACAAAGTCGGGAACAGCGACCGCGCGAGGTCAAGACACCATCACCGAGCAAGAAGGTCGAGACGCAGCAGCCGCAAGAACGGCGCCGGGAATTGATACAGCGGTATGAACGGAGTTCACCGACCCCACCGACAAGTCGGGAAACGCCGAGCGTCAAGAAGGAATCACGAAGTTCGCCGACGCCCGCGCCGGCGGCGAGAGAGAAACGAAACTCCGGTGGGGAACGACGGAGGGATTGAATCCGAACACGGGAGCGAGTGGCGGGAAGAACGAACGAGAGGTCTCGCAGCACGGGCCTCTCGTTCTTGTTTTCATGAGAGGAGATCGAGAACCGTTCTCATATCATCCGGGAGGTCGGAATCGAACCGCATCTTCTCACCTGTCTTCGGATGAACGAAGCCGATCGTCTTTGCATGCAGCGCCTGGCGTGCGATCTCCTTGAGCAGATTCGCCGCTCTCTGGGCCTTCTTCCGCTCAAGACCATTCCATGCCGGATTCCGTCCCCCATAAGTAGGGTCCCCGAAGACCGGATGACCGATATGCGCCAGATGAACGCGGATCTGATGTGTCCGCCCGGTTTGGAGTTTCAGCCGGATCAGCGTAAGAAAATCAAACTGCCGCAGCACCTTGTATTCCGTGACCGCGTGTTTCCCTTCCTCCGCCACGGTCACCTTCTTCCGATCGCGTTTGCTCCGGGCAAGCGATGCCTCGATCACTCCCCGCTCCTCGTGGAATCTTCCCCAGACGATCGCCCAATATTCCCGGTCGATCGTCCGGCGTGAGAACTGGCGCGCCAGATGTGCATGCACCGCATCGCTCTTCGCCACGACCATCAATCCTGTCGTCTCCTTGTCCAAGCGATGCACGATCCCTGGACGAACGGCTTCGCGCGTGCGTGACAATTGATCGCAATGGTGCAGCAATGCGTTCACCAGCGTCCCGGTATAGTTGCCGTATGCGGGATGCGTGACCATGCCCGCAGGCTTGTTCACGATCAAGAGAGAGTCGTCTTCATGGAGGATCTCGAGGGGGATCGCTTCGGGAAGGGCTTCAGGACGCGGCGGACGGGGAAACGTGACATCAATGATGTCCCCCGGCGAGAGGGAATAGCTCGGTTTGGTGGGCTTCCCGTTGACCAGTACCATTCCCGCTTCGATCGCCGCCTGCACCTTCGTGCGGGTCGCGTTCTCGACCTGGCGCGTCAGGTAGACATCAATTCGCTTCGGGCGCTCACCTTCTGGAACGACAAGTCGCATCGTCTCGCGAGGTTCGGGCGGAATAACATCGACGGACGAGTCGGTCATGAGCGTTGGAGGGGAAACGCAAATCGAGGGGGCAGCGCGGGAGGGTTCCCGCTCCGTTCACCCGTGTTACGGCTTTGCTTCGGAAGATGTTGACTCCCCGGCTGCAGCAACTTCTGGCTTCGGCACCGATGGGCTGCCTTCGAGGTCATGCGTGAACTTCTTGTGAAAGAGGAGCATCAAGACCACGCCGATGCTGACACAGGAATCAGCGACGTTGAACACCGCCCACCGGGACATGTGCACACCGAGCAAATTGATGTTGAAGAAATCGACATCGACGAAATCGACCACCTTCCCGTAGAACAGCGGCGCCTCTCCGAAGATGACGCCGTAGAAGATGCGGTCGATGAGATTGCCGAGCGCGCCGGCAAGGATCAATGCGAGCGACAACCGGACAACGAAGGTCTCGTTGCGGATGCGATACAGGTAATACCCGATCCCGATGCTTGCAATGACAGAAAACAGGGTGATGAATAACCTTCCGCCGACTTCGATGCCGAAGGCCATTCCCGGATTTTCGATGAAGGTCAGCCGGAGAAAATCGCCGATCACGGGAATGCTCTGGCCGAGGTACATCCCCTCATGGTACCAGCCGAGGATCGGCACGGTGAATCCCTTGACGAGCAGTTTCGTCACCTGATCAAGGACGACCAGCGCCGCTGTGATGTAGAGAACGCGCAACTCTCCTCCTACTTCTTTGACATCTTGCACTTGACGCACTGCTGCGCATGCGGCACTGCCTCGAGCCGTTCCTTGTCGATCAGCGTTCCGCAGTCCGTGCAGAATCCGTAGTCACCGCGTTCGATGCGTTTGAGAGCGTCGTTAAGATAGCCCAGGAACTTCCCTTCCCGCGAGGCGAACAAGAACGTCTTCTCGCGTTCCATCGCGTCCGTTCCCTGTTCCATGTGGAGCGAGTAACTCGAGTTCTCCGTCTCGTATTGCCCGGTCGTCACGTCCATCATTGTCGACTTGAGCGAATCGAGTTCCTCGAGGATCTCCTTCCGCTTCTCTTCAATCAGCTTGCGAAAGTGCGCAAGATCTTCCTTGTTGAATCCTTTTCGAATGGCGGGTTTCGCCGGTGCCGATGCTTTCGCCTTCGGGCTCTTTGCGGGAACCTTCTTGACCGGAGTCGACGCCGCTTTCTTGACCTTCTTCCCCGCCACCTTCTTCACCTTTGCGGCTGGCTTTTTCACGATCTTCTTTGCCATGACTCTACCTCCACCCGTTTAATCCTGTTGACTCGTACCACACCGAGGGGGTAAATGGTACGAAATCTTCACATCAATTTCTCAACTGCGATCTCTGCTTTTTCTCCATTGACCTCGTCCGCCGTCATGACGACGGGAGTTGATGCGCCGGATGGCACGTGTACGACCTCCGCAGCGAGCGTTTCTTCCCTCACGTACGCGTCCAGCCTGCCAAGAGCATTGGCAAGGCGCGGCGTGACGCGACAATGGATCCGAATGCGATCCGACACCTCAAATCCCGATTCCTTCCGCAGGTTCTGCACACGATTGACAAACTCGCGCGCCAATCCTTCCGTGAGCAACTCCTCCGTGAGCGTGGTATCCAACGCAACTGTCATGCCGCCGTCGCTCTCGACGAGCCAGCCCTGGATATCCTCATGAAGGATCTCGACATCTTCAGGGGCGATCGCATACGGGGTTCCGGCGATCGTCAGTTCGAGCGAGCCCTGCTTCTGTAGCATGCTGATCTCGTCCGTCGTGAGTTCCTTCAGGCGCGCGGCGACGGCTTGGACCGACTTCCCGTGCTTCGGTCCGAGCGATTTGAAGTTCGGCTTCGACTTCTTCTTGATGATGGCGGACTCGTCGGTCACATACTCGATCTGCTTGACATTGATCTCTTCGAGGATCACGTCCTGCATTCGCTCGACCTCGCGCCGATCTTCTGGTCCCGCCACCGGAATGATGATCTTCGCGAGCGGTTGACGGACCTTGAGGTTCGACTTCATGCGCATCGCACGGACAAGTCCGACCAGACGGATCGCATGTTCCATCCGGTGCTCGAGTTCGAGATCGATGGCGTGCTCATCGGCCTCTGGCATGTCTTGCAGATGAACAGAGCGGCCCGGATCGGAGTTCCCGACCGCCGTCAGGTTGCGGAATAGTTCTTCGGCCAAGAACGGTGCAACAGGCGCCATCAGCTTCGCCACCGCCATCAGGCATTCCTGCAGCGTTTGATAGGCCGCGATCTTGTCGGCCCCTCGTTCGCTCTTCCAGAATCGGCGACGGTTTCTTCGAACATACCAGTTCGAGAGCTGGTCGAGGGTGAATTCGCTCACCGCTCTGGCCGCCCGCGTGACATCGTACGCATCGATGTAGGTGCGGTACCGCTTCACCAATGAATTCAGTTCGGAGATGATCCAGCGATCGATCTCCGGACGGTCCTTCACCGGAACGATCGGCGCGCTGCCGTCAAATCCGTCGAGGTTCGCATACAAGGCGAAAAACGAATACGTGTTCACCAGGGTGCTGAAGAACTTGCGCTGGGTTTCGCCGATTCCCTCCTCATCAAAGAGGGTCGGCCGCCAGACCGGGCTTTGCGCAATGAGGTACCATCGCACGGCATCCGCGCCGTACTTGCGCATCAACTCGAACGGGTCGACGCTGTTCTTCTTCGACTTCGACATCTTCTGGCCGTGCTTGTCCAGGATGAGCTCATTGACGAGCACGTTCCTGAATGCCGGCTTGTCGAAGAGGAACGTTCCGATGGAATGGAGGGTGTAGAACCATCCGCGGGTCTGGTCGATGCCCTCGGAGATGAAGTCCGCCGGATAGGCGTTCTCAAAGATCTGGCGGTTCTCGAACGGGTAATGCCACTGGGCAAATGGCATCGAGCCCGAATCGAACCAAACGTCGATGAGCTCGGGAGTGCGCTTCATCGTCCCGCCACACTCACACGGAAACGTCACGGCGTCGACATGCGGTTTGTGGAGGTCGAGAGGCTCAGGAAGATTCCGTCCCCACCGGAGTTCTTCGATGCTGCCGACGCACTTCTGCGCAGAGCACGTGTCGCAGATCCAAATGGGGAGCGGCGTTCCCCAGAACCGATCGCGCGACAGCGCCCAATCCTTGTTTTCCTCGAGCCAATTGCCGAAGCGTCCCGAACCGACCTCCGCCGGGATCCAGTTGATCTCCTTGTTTCGCTCGATCATCCGCTGAGCGTAATCCGTCGTGCGGATGTACCACGATTCACGTGCGTAGTACAGGAGTGGGGACGAGCAGCGCCAGCAGTGGGGATAACTGTGGAGATACTGTTCCTTCTTGTAGAGGATCCCGCGAAGCTTCAGGTCTGAGATGATCTCGGGGTCTGCATCCTTCACGAACATACCCGCAAAGGCGGTCACCGAAGCATCGAATTCTCCCGACTTGTTGACCGGGTGGATCGTGGGGAGTCCGTGTTTCCGTCCGGCCTGATAATCGTCTTCGCCGTACGCCGGCGCCATGTGAACGATGCCGGAACCATCTTCGGTCGTCACAAAGTCCGCCGTGATGACATACCATCCCTTTTCCTTCACCGGATGATAGTCGTACATCCGCTCGTACTCTTTCCCCGCCAGCGCCGAGCCTTTGAACTTCTCCAAGACCGTGTGCTCGTCACCGAGAACGGTCCGACGCGCCTCCGCCAGGATGAGATGCTCGCCCTTGTGTTCCACCTTCACGTAGTCCACGTCGGGATGAACCGCGATGGCGACATTGGAGATCAGGGTCCACGGTGTGGTCGTCCAGACGAGGAAGAATGTATTGGCTTCCCCTTTCACCTTCAGCTTGATGTAGACCGAAGGATCGCGAACGTCCTTGTAGCCAAGGGAGACCTCGTGCGAAGACAAGGGGGTTTCGCACCGGGGACAATACGGCTGGATCTTGTGTCCTTTGTAAATGAGTCCGCGATCGAAGTACTGCTTCAGCGCCCACCAGATCGACTCGATGTACTCGTTGTCGAAGGTGACGTACGGATGCTGGAGGTCGACCCAGTAGCCCATCATCCGGGTCATCTCCTCCCAATCAATCTTGTATTTCCAGACCGACTTCTTGCATTCCTCGTTGAACTTCGCAACGCCGTAGTCGACGATCTCGTCCTTGTGCTTGAAGCCGAGCATCTTTTCGACCTCGATCTCCACCGGCAATCCGTGCGTGTCCCAACCCGCCTTCCGGTGCACCTGGAATCCCCGCATCGTCTTGTACCGGCAGACGATATCTTTCAGCGTGCGCGCCATGACGTGATGAATCCCCGGGCGTCCGTTCGCCGTCGGGGGCCCTTCGTAGAACGTGAAGGAGGGCTTGCCGTCGCGGATGGCGATGCTTCGCTCGAAGATCTTGTACTCTTGCCAGAACTTCTGGATCTCGGCTTCGAGCGCGTGGTAGTTGAGTTTGTCGGTAAGAGATTTGAACATCAGGGGTCAGGAGTCAGTGGTCAGGGGCAAGAATGTCAACAACGAACTACATCTTTCGGACGACCTCTTTCATGATCGCGGTCATCCGGGGTTCGGCCTTCGTTGCCACCTTGAGAACCTCGGCCAAGGTGACGGGTTTCAGCGCATCGGGGAAGCATTCGTCCGTGATGATCGAGAAGCCGAGGACCGGCATTCCCATGTGAACGGCGACGATGTCTTCGGGGATCGTCGACATGCCGACAGCGTCCGCTCCGGCGATTCGAAGGAACCGGTACTCCGCGCGTGTCTCGAGATTTGGACCCTGCATCGCAACATAGACCCCTTTCTGGATCGGGATCTTCAGGTCGAGGGCCGCCTGTTCCGCGAGCGCGATCAACGCCTTGCTGTACGGTTCCGACATGTCCGGGAACCGCGGTCCGAGTGAGTCGTCGTTCGGTCCAATGAGCGGATTGTCCCCGAGCAAATTGATGTGATCGGTCATCAGCATCACATCCCCCTTCTTGAAGAGGGGGTTGAGCGCTCCCGCAGCGTTGGAAATGAGAAGGCGCTCCACGCCGAGGGACTTCATCACGCGCACCGGAAACGTGACCTGCTTGAGCGTGTAGCCTTCATACAAATGAAAGCGGCCTTGCATCGCAATGATCTTCTTTCCCGCGAGCGTTCCGAAGATCAGTTTGCCATGGTGCGATTCGACGGTCGAGACCGGGAAATGCGGGATGTCGCCGTAGTCGATCACCGCGCTCTTCTTGATCTCTTTCACCAACCCGCCTAGTCCGGTTCCCAAGATGATCCCGATGTCTGGACGGAAGGAGGTCTTCGTCCGGATGAACTGGACGGCTTCGTCGATCTGCGTGCGAAGGTTCATGGGCAAGAAATGAATGAGAGATTGCGTGAAGGATAATGTAGTGATTAAGGAATCGGATTATCGGGTGAAGTCGTGATTTGAGGGATCAGAGTTTCTTCAGGATCTCGTCGATCTCAAGATGTTCTTTCCCCGAACCGTGCGATGAGTCTCGGCTTCTGCCATCGTCATCCTCGATCTCGAGAGCGCGGATCAGGTCGAGCTCGGAGCTCAGCAGGATCTTCATCTTAGCCAACATGCTCTCCTTCCGGGCTTTGAGCGTGGAAATCTCCTCCTTGGCACGCGCGAAGTCTCCTCGTGCTTTCTCGACGATCTCGGATGCTTTGACCTCTGCCTCGCGTATGATCAAGTCGGCTTCCTTGCGGGAGTTCTCGATGGACTTTCCGCTGGCTTCCTGAGCCTGCATCAAGGTCTGCTGCAGGGTCTTCTCCATGTTCTTGTAGTCCACCAGCTGCGTCTCGAGTTCCAGGATGCGGTCGCGAAGGTCCCTGTTCTCCTTGAGATACTCCTCCAGGTCGTTGGAGACCATTTCGAGGAACGTATCCACCTCGACGGTGTCGTAGCCCCGCATGATCTTCTTGAATTGCTGCTTCTTGATCTCCAGTGGCGTGATCTTCATTGCTTCACCTCGCGATCATTGATCGGTGCGTTTCTTCCGTTGACCGAAGATGGCCGTCCCGATCCGTACGATCGTGGCTCCCTCCTCGATTGCGATCTCCATGTCATGCGTCATGCCCATGGAGCAGAGATCCATGCTCACTCCCGGGATGTCCGCTTCCCGGATCCGGTCTCTCAATTCGCGGACGATCCGGAATGAACTCCTGGATGCTTCAGCGTCATCTGAGAACGGTCCCATCGTCATCAAGCCGCGAATCCGAACGCGGTCAAAGCGACTTGCCTGGCGCACGAGTTCCAGCGTCTCCCCGGGGGCGACACCGAATTTCGTGGCCTCGTCCGTCGTGTGGACCTCGATCAGGATGTCGACGGCATTCTCGAGTCGTTCTGCCCGTTTCTGCAGTTCCTCCACCAGCCGAAGATCGTCGACCGCATGGATCAACTGCGCGTGTGCAGCGGCGAATTTCGCTTTGTTCGTTTGCAGATGGCCGATGAAGTGCCAGCGCAGGGGAAGGTCGGTCAGCTGTTCGCGCTTTTCCAGCCACTCCTGCACATAGTTCTCGCCGAAATCGAGTTGTCCCACGGCTACCGCCTCGCGTATGACGTCCGACGAGAAAGTCTTCGACACGGCAACGAGCAGAACCTCATCAGGTCGCCGGTCACATCGGAGACAAGCCTCCTCGACGCGTTTCCTGACCGTTATGAGGTTTTCGGCGATCATTCGGCGTTTGTAAGAGGATAATATACGCGAGAACTTGCCGAAAATCAACGCGATCGGAAGTTCTTACTCCATATACATCTACGGCAGGGCGTTTGAGACGTTCCTTGACTTCGACCCCCAATTTTATTTAATTGAAAGTGGTTGCCACGTTTGAGCCTGTGTGATCCCAAAGGAGCGCGGATGTCCGGATTTGACCATATTGACGATGATGGGTTCCCCCGGACTCCGAACGACTCCTCGGATGATGATGTCCGGCGGTTCCGCGAAAGCCTGCGTAACGGATCCCGAGACATCAACAGCCCGGAAGCCCTCGAAGAGATCATTCAATTCTACCTCGATCATGAAGAATTCGAGGAAGCCCTCCAATTCGCTGAACGGTTGCTCTCCTTTGAGCCCTTCAGCTCCGATGCCTGGCAGCGCAAGGGTATGATCCTCAACAACCTGACGCGCTATGCTGATGCCCTTTCCTGCTACGACCGCGCCCTCAGCCTGAATCCGACTGACCCGGAGATCTACATCAACCGGGGGATCACGCTCGACAACATGGAGCGGGTCTCAGAGGCCATGGAATCATTCGACCGGGCCATCGAGCTTGAACCTGCGAACGCCGAAGGCTTGTTTCAGAAGGGAATCACGCTGGAGAAGGAAGAGCGCTTCACCGAGGCGGTTGAGATCTTCAGGCAGGTCCTCGCGCTTGAGCCAGAGCATATCGATGTCTGGTATGAGCTTGGCTACTGCTACGATTTCATGGAGAAGCCCGAAGAATCCGTTCAAGCGTACGACGAACACCTTTCGCGCGACCCGTATAATTCGAATGCATGGTACAACAAGGGGATCGTCCTCAACCGGATCGGTCGCTACGCGGAGGCGATTTCGGCCTATGAATTCGCATTGGCGATCCACGAGGATTTCCCTTCGGCCTGGTACAACTTGGGGAATGCGTACGCCAACACGGCAAAGCTACACGATGCCATCCGGTGCTATAAGCAGACTCTCGAGGCCGAGCCATCGGATGTTCCTGCCTGGCACAACCTCGCCAATGCCTGGGAGGAACTGGGGGAATACCAGGAAGCGATCCAATGCTACACCACGGCCCTCTCGCATGACCCAAGCCATCACGAATCGCACTTCGGCCGGGGTTGTTGCCTCGATGCACTGATGCGAACCCCAGAGGCGCTTGTGGACTACGAGCATGCGGCCTCGCTGGAACCGAATATTGCGGAATACTGGTATGCTCGCGCGGATGCCCTGTATAACATCGGTCGCAAGGAAGACTCGCTCAAGCCATACCGACGGGTTCTCCAGATCGACCCGAAGAATGCAGATGCGTGGTTCGACTTTGGCGACACCCTTTCCGAGCTGGGGCATGCCGACGAGGCCATCAAAGCGCTGGAACACGCCATCGAGCTTCATCCGGACTTTGCCCAAGCGCATTACAGTCTTGGGCGCGCGCTCGTTCAAAGCGGCCGTGATTCAGATGGCCGAGCCGCGCTGGAGCAAGCGATCCGTTTGATGCCCTCTCTCCGCGCCGACGCGGAGAAGCTGCTGAATTCCCCCCCATCTGCGTAGTCTTCCGCTTCATCGCCTCCCCATGTCTCCCCAGACGAACGCACATCGACCGGAGAGGTCATTTGCCATCATCGGTCACCCAGTGGGTCATTCTCTCTCGCCGCTCTTGTACGAAACGGCATTCTGCCAGCTGGGACTTCCCTACACATACGAGCGAATCGATGTGCCGCCCGACTTGCTTGCTGCACGCATCCCGGAGTTCCGTGCCACGCTCGCCGGATTCAACGTGACCATCCCACACAAGCAGTCAATCATGCAGTTCCTCGATGCGATCTCCGAGGAAGCGCAATCCGTGGGCGCCGTCAATACAGTCGTCAACACGGACAGGCGCCTCGTGGGATACAATACGGACATCGAAGGCATCATCGCATCGTTGAAGCCGGTCGTCGGATTGACGCACGGGACGCATGCGGTTCTTCTTGGCGCAGGAGGGTCGGCTCGCGCTGTGCTTCATGTTCTCACCCGCATTTTGCAGATCTCATCCGTGACGATCGCCGCCCGGAGTGCATCGCAGATGGAGCACCTTGTGCGGGACTTTGATGGAGCACAAACCAGGCTCATCACCATCCCGTTCCCTTCGGCTGCCTTGTCGGAAGCGATCCGATCTTCCAGCTTTCTGATCAACACGACCCCGATCGGCATGCATCCGCACAGTTTTGATTGTCCATTGGATGCAAGCATTCTGTTTCCCGAGGGCTTCGCGGTTTTCGATCTCATCTATCGCCCGATGCGCACCGCGCTGCTCCAACGTGCGAGCGCCGCAGGATGTGCCACCATCGGCGGACTCGAAATGCTCCTCCACCAAGGCAAACGTGCGTTCGATCTGTATACAGGAAAAGAGCTTCCGCTCGATTCCGTGCGAAATCAACTCGTGCGCTCGCTCAGTGCAGAAGAAGCGTCACATCCGCAATGACCCCGCCAATCAATGAAACGACCATCATCGTGCAGGATCTCTGCTGCGCGACAGAGGAAGCACTCATCCGCAAGAAGTTCGCGGACATAGCCGATGTGGTTTCCCTCGACGTCAATTTCGTTCTCCATCGATTGTTCGTCCGCCATACCACCGATGAATCGGTCCTGCTGAAGGCGCTTCGGTCCATCGGGCTTCCGGGGACAATCAAACGCGACGGCGAATCCAAGGAGGCCGCATCACGCCTCCGCCTTCAGCGCATCTCACTTGCTCTAGGGGGCGGGATCTTCCTCCTGGGGCTTCTCGTTTTGATCGTCGCGGATCTGCGCTGGTTGGAGCTGAGCCTGTTCGGAAGCGCCATTGTTCTCAGCGGATGGCCGGTCGCATTCAAGGCATGGCATTCTCTGCTGAACCGAACGCTCGACATCAACGTCCTGATGAGTGTGGCGGTCATCGGCGCCGTCGCGATCGAGGAAGAGGCGGAGGCTGCAGCTGTCATCCTGTTGTATGCGGTCTCTCTCCTTTTGGAATCGATCAGCATGGACCGGACACGACAGGCGATCCGGTCACTGATGAGGCTCTCACCTGCAACCGCCACTGTCCTCCGCGGAGACACCGAGACGATCGTTCCAACCGACCGACTGCGCGTGGGGGACACGGTCCGCGTCCGTCCGGGTGAACGACTCCCCGCGGACAGCACGGTGCTCAACGGTTCGTCGATGGTGGACGAATCGACGCTCACGGGAGAATCTACTCCGTTGTACAAGGCGCCCGGGGACACGGTCTTTGCCGGAACATTCAACCGGAATGGCGCCCTCGACATTCGGGTGGACAAGCCCGCGGGAGATTCTCGGCTTGCGCAAATCGTGCACCTTGTCGAGGAATCCGAATCACAGCGTGCGAAGCGGCACACCTTCATCGAACGATTTGCACTGTGGTACACGCCCGCTGTGTTCCTACTCGCCGTCGGGATTTGGGTCGTCCCGCCACTGGTGCTGGGAGAGGCCTTCACCGAATGGTTCTACCGAGGGCTCGTTTTGTTGGTCATCTCATGTCCGTGTGCGCTCGTCATCTCCACTCCGATCACGTTCGTCAGCGCCATCGCGCATGCGGCACGTCATGGGGTTCTCATCAAAGGCGGACGTCATCTCGAAACGCTCGCCGCCCTGCGTGCTGTCGCGCTGGACAAGACCGGAACGCTGACTCATGCACGACTCGAGGTGACCGACATCATTCGCCTGAACGAGCTCACCGAGGATCAGATCCTCCGCATCGCCGCGTCGCTCGAGTCGCGGTCAGAACACCATCTCGCAGACGCGTTGGTACGGACGGCAACGGAACGCGGTGTCACGTTCGATCAGGAATTCGTCGAGGCATTTGAAGCGATCCCAGGGCGAGGCGTAAAGGCGCGCGTCAACGGCACTGACTACGCCATCGGAAATCATGCGTTCGCAGAAGAACTCCACGTCTGCTCGCCGGCAGTGGAAGAGGCGTTGGCGCACCTTGAACAGCGCGGAAAGACCGCTGCCCTTCTCGCCCAATCGTCGAGAGTCGTCGGGATCATCGGATTTGCCGATGCGCTTCGTGCAGAATCCGGGGTAGCCGTGCGTGCATTGCACGATCTCGGAATCAGACCGATCGTGCTCCTGACCGGGGACAATCAGGCCGTGGCCGAGCAAACGGCATCGTCGCTTGGAGTCGATGAGGTCCGCGCCCACTTGCTGCCGGAGCACAAAGCGGGAATCGTTGCGGAGCTCCGCGAGGAGCATTCGGTCGTCGGCATGATCGGTGATGGTGTGAACGACGCCCCCGCCCTGGCGCGTGCCGATGTGGGTATCGCAATGGGGGCCGCAGGCTCCGACACGGCTATCGAGGCAGCCGATGTCGTATTGATGTCGGAGAACCTGACCCGCGTGCCATATGCGGTCGTCCTCGGGCGCACGTCGATGCGGATCATCACGCAGAATGTGGTCTTAGCACTCGTCGTCAAGGGGATTTTCATCGGTCTTGGGGCATTCGGTCTCTCCAGTCTTTGGCTGGCCATCCTTGCGGATGACGGAGTGACTCTCCTCGTCATCCTGAACAGCCTCCGGACTTTGCGTGTGAATCCGGAATAGAAAACCGTTGACATTTTCTCTGATTTTGCGTAAATTTATGAACGTCTAAAGTATTGATACCCCCTTTTTCAAGGAAAAATCATGTACGCAGTGGTAGATATCGCCGGAAGTCAAGTGCGCGTCACACCGGCCCAGAAACTCTCTGTACCTCTCCTCGATGCCAAAGCCGGCACCACAGTGAAATTCGAGAAAGTGCTCGTCCTCGACAACGGCGCATCGACCAAGATCGGCTCCCCGTACATCAGCGGTTCCCGTGTGGAGGCGAAGGTTCTGCGCCACGTGAAAGACGACACAGTCATTGTTCTGAAGAAGAAGAAGCGGAAAGGGTATCGTGTCCGCAACGGCCATCGGCAGCAGTACACCGAGGTCGAGATCACGAGCGTCGCTTAACATCATTCTGAAGAGGTTCGTATGGCTCATAAAAAAGGTGCCGGAAGTACCAAAAACGGCCGCGATAGCAACGCCCAACGCCTTGGCGTGAAGCGGTTCGGCGGTCAGGTGGTGCTCGCCGGCAATATTCTCGTCCGTCAACGCGGAACGAAGTTTCGTCCGGGGACGAATGTCGGCATCGGCAGTGATGACACCCTGTTCGCGCTCTCTGACGGCGTCGTGAAGTTCGAGCGCGTCGGCAAGACCGGCCAGCGGGTCAGTGTATATCCTGCCAGCTGATCCTCCGACCAATTTGAAGGAAGACGAGAGCATCCTCTGCGGATGCTCTTTTTTTTTGCTCCGTAATCTGCTATCTTTGGGCATTCAACACCACTCACCGCATGCCGGTTCGCGTTCCGCGCATGTTCCAGACTCATCTATTGGAGGGACACCATGAAGATCACGGTCATTGGAGGAGGAAATGTTGGTGCGACGTCCGCCCAGCGCATCGCCGAGAAAGAGTTGGCGCATGAACTCGTGCTGGTCGACGTTGTCGAAGGGATGCCGCAGGGAAAAGGGCTGGACATGTATGAATCCGCGCCGGTCGAGGGATTCGACACGAAGGTGGTCGGGACAAACTCCTACGAGCCAACGGCGAATTCTGACATCGTCCTCATCACCGCAGGCATTGCCCGCAAACCGGGGATGAGCCGCGACGATCTGCAAAATACGAATGCCGCGATCGTGAAGTCCTGCACCGAGCAAGCGGTCAAGTATTCCCCCAAGGCAATCATCATTGTTGTCTCAAATCCGCTGGACGTGATGACGTATGTCGCGATGAAGACTAGTGGCTTCGACCGCGCGCGCGTCATCGGCATGGCCGGCGTCTTGGATTCTGCGCGCTTCCGCACGTTCATTGCGATGGAACTGAACGTATCGGTCGAGGATGTCAGCGCGTTCGTGCTTGGCGGACACGGCGACTCGATGGTTCCCCTCCCCCGCTACTCGACGGTTGCGGGTATTCCCCTCCCCGACCTGATGGATCAGGCGACGATCGATCGGCTGGTGAAGCGAACCCGCGACGGCGGAATCGAAATTGTCAATTTCCTAAAGACCGGCAGCGCGTACTATGCCCCTTCATCCGCATCGGTTCAGATGATCGAGGCGATCGTGAAGGACAAGAAGCGCATCCTCCCCTGCGCCGTATGGTTGAAGGGGGAATACGGGATCACCGATAACGTCGTCGGCGTTCCGATCAAGATCGGCGCGAAGGGAATGGAGGAGGTCATCCAGATCAAGTTGACAGCCGACGAGCAGGCATCGCTTAACAAATCCGCTGCCGATGTGAAGGCGAACATTGCGAAGCTTGGGATGTAGGGATAGCGGCTATGAGCGGTTGGCTATCGGTAGTTAGCAGATCGCTCGTGGCGACGGCGGGAAATGGACGAAGCTCGGCGATGATGTGCCGGGCTTCTTTTTTTCGCTCTCGACGGTTACAGGCCGAGCCGTCCTCTAAGCAGATTCGCGAGCTCATTCGCCTCGTCGTCTTTCGTGACGATGCCGATGGTGACCGTCTTCTCTCCATACTCGAAGGCGATCCTGCCGAATGACTTCATCCCCTTTCGGTCTCGTCCTTGGGGGATCGGCAGCACGTGCAGTTCGCGAATCTGCATTCGGTCGTAGCGACGGGTGGGGCCGACTCCCAAGACTTCTTTCCGTACATAGATCGCATCGGGTCGCACAAGGATGCGTTCCTTCCCGAGTGCCATGAAGAGGAAGAAGATGAGCGCGAAGCCGCCGCCAATGCTCCAGCCGATCAGCCACACCATGAGGAACCCGGCTACAGCCCAATCGTCGGCGGATTCGAGGAGGGATGATATGGCGGCCCATTCCCCCGCCGCCCATCCGCAAAGCCAAACGGCGAGAAAGATCAGGACGGGCCAGAACTTGGGAGCAGGAATCGCGATCATAAGCCCGTCGGTAGAATCCTCATATGTGATCTTCGGATTCGAGAGGAATTGCATGCGATGGTTTCCTGCGCGATGTGAATGCCGTAAATTTACATCTTTTCCGCTTGATTTTCGTGCCATTTTGAGCTAAATTGCTATGCATTAATTGAAATGAAACGGAGTATGTGATGGC
>Ga0105103_10000306_pt1 | contig 27366 bp, 25 predicted proteins | sample PPLLaktember2015_2_FD_79107 | JGI IMG/M metagenome (GOLD analysis project Ga0105103, IMG submission 79107) | Freshwater sediment microbial communities from Prairie Pothole Lake near Jamestown, North Dakota, USA - PPLs Lake P7 Core (6) Depth... | ecosystem: Environmental > Aquatic > Freshwater >...
ATTCTCAGCTCATTCTTTCTGCCCGCGCGGTTGGCACAACCTTCGGCGATTGATGAAAGCCGCAGTCGTCACGGCGTACGGCCCACCTGAAGTACTCCGCATCCGGGAAGTGGCCGCGCCGGATCCCGCAGCGATGGAGGTCCGCATTCGAGTGCGAAGTATCGGACTCAATTTTGCCGACGTCTTTGCGCGGATGGGGCTTTATCCCGGAGTGCCGCGTCCACCGTTCACGCCGGGCATTGAGGTCGCAGGGGAGATCGAACGATGCGGCGCGAACGTGCGCGATCGTTCGGTTGGGGAACATGTCATTGCATTTACGCCATTCAACGGATATGCAGAGTACGTCTGCGTTTCCGCAACGCGCGCATTTCCTATCCCTGCTGAACTCAGTTGGGAGACCGCTGCTTCGCTCCTGGTCACCTCGCTGACTGCCTGGCATGGTCTTGTGACCTTGGCGGGTGTACGCAAAGGAGAGCGTGTCGTGATCCATGCAGCCGCGGGGGGCGTTGGAACAGTGGCCGTGCAATTGGCGGCACATCGGGGGGCTGAGATCTTTGCGACGGCAGGTTCGAAAGAGAAGCTGGAGCTCGCGCGTTCACTTGGTGCGCATCACGTCATCGACTACACGCGGGAAGATTTTGCGGACGTGGTCCGCTCGGCGACCGATGGATACGGTGCCGATGTGATCTACGATTCCGTCGGCGGACGCATCTTCAAGCGCGGATGGCGCTTGCTCGCGCCGATGGGGCGATACGTCTTGTATGGTTTTGCAGCCGCCGCAGGGCCGCGCCGCATGAACTGGTTCCGCGCGGCACGAGAAGCATGGGCGATGCGGCTTCCGCTGGCATATACCTGGCCCTCGCGCAACATCTCGCTGCACGCCTTCAACTTGTTCTTCCTGGCGTCGAAGACCGACGAGCTGAATGCCGCGGCATCGGCGCTGCTGGATCTCTATCAGCGCAATGTACTGAAGCCCGTGATCGGGGCGACATTTCCGTTCGAACGCATTGCCGATGCCCAGGCATGCCTGCAGTCGCGCGCGAGCGTGGGGAAGGTGGTGGTGCTCGTTGGAGATTAGCACGGGCGATAGAGATCCGTCGTATGTCCTTGATCCCGACTTTCTCCTCGGTGCGTATGCCACCGGCTACTTCCCGATGGCAGACAGCTCAACAGGGGAGATCTGCTGGTATTCGCCGGATCCACGGGCGATCTTTGAGTTGGACGGCCTGCGGATCAGCCGAAGTTTGAGACACAGCATTCGAGCCAACCGCTTCACGGTCCAATGGGACTCGGCATTCGAGCAGGTCATCCGAGCATGCAGCGCACGTCCCGAGACATGGATCTCGGAAGACATCATCGACGCATATCGTCGCTTGTTCGAACAAGGATTCGCGCACAGTGTCGAGGCCTGGACCGAGGGGGCGCTTGCCGGCGGATTGTACGGTATCGCACTGGGGAAAGCGTTCTTTGGTGAATCGATGTTCAGCCTTCAGAAGGATGCATCGAAAGTCGCGCTTGTCGCCCTGGTTCAACGGCTGAAAGATACGGGCTTCCTTCTTCTCGATGTGCAATTTCAAACGCCGCACCTGAAGAGTCTCGGTGCGGTTGAGATCTCTCGAACGGAGTATCTGCGACGACTGCGGGCCGCCATCCCGTTGGTCGACAAAACGTCAGGCATGTCACATGTAACCGGAGCATGATCTATGTCCACCTCGCATCAGATCCCTGTCATTACCGAAACGAACTTCAAGGACCTGAATCTGGTCAATCGCGGGAAAGTTCGCGACATCTATGACTTCGGCGACTCGCTGCTCATTGTTGCGAGCGACCGGCTTTCCGCCTATGACGTTGTCATGAACGAGGGAATTCCGCTGAAGGGAAAGGTGCTCACGCAGATCTCGGAATACTGGTTTGAGCAAACCAAGGACCTCGTCGCCAACCATCTGCGATCGACCATCATCTACGATTTCCCGTCGGCATGCAAGCCGTATTGGAGTGACCTTGATGGCCGCACCATGTGGGTCCGAAAGACCAAACCGCTTCCGGTTGAATGCGTCGTCCGCGGGTACCTCGCAGGGTCAGGATGGTCGGAATACCAGAAAAGCCGAAGCGTGTGCGGCATTCCTTTGCCGGAAGGGCTCGTCGAATCGTCCCGGTTGTCCGAGCCCATCTTCACCCCGGCGACGAAGGAAGAAAAGGGGAAGCACGACGAGAACATCTCGTTCGAACGGATGGTGAACATTGTTGGGAAGGAGATCGCGGAGAAGGTGCGTGACCTGACGATCGCGCTGTACCTGCGCGGCGCTTCCATCGCCGAGAAGAAGGGGATCATCATCGCCGACACCAAGATGGAATTCGGGATCGATGCGAACGGGGAGCTCATCCTGATCGACGAATTGCTCACGCCCGACAGTTCCCGATTCTGGCCGATGGACACGTATGCGGCAGGGAAAGGGCAAGAGAGCTTCGATAAGCAGTATGTGCGGGATTATCTCGTCTCGATCAACTTCAACAAGCGACCGCCGGCGCCGAAATTGCCGGAGGATGTCATCCTCAAGACCTCCGGTCTGTATGTGGAGGCTCTGAAGCGTCTCACCGGACGATCGTTGGTATGAGGCCTTCGTGCCCTTCCGCGTGATCGAGCATCCGGCCGACCTCGGGATCGAGGTTTCGGCAGCGGATCGGGCCTCCCTGTTTGCGGAAGCCGCGTATGGACTGACGCATTTGATCAATCCCTCATCCGTTCTTTCCGCGACATTGGAGCGGAGCGTCACGGTTGAGGGCGCGGATCTCGCCCAATTGATGGTCCGATGGCTGAACGAAGTGTTGTTCCTGTTCGATTCCGAACGCTTCCTGGTCTCCTCTGCCTGCGTTCACTTCGATCGATCGTTGCAACTGAGCGCGACGCTGACCGGTGAGCAGGCGGACCCGCGGCGCCATGCAAATCTGCAAGAGATCAAAGCGGTGACCTATCATCACATCACGGTGACCGAATCCGCCGCCGGTTGGTCCGCGACGGTCTTTTTCGATGTCTGAGCCGCATGCCCCATGTCGATACGCCGGCTTGATCCGTTTCGAGTTGTCATCCATCGCTCGTTCCAGACCGGGATGAGGGTCGAGGGTCTGGTGTACGCCGATGCCGATCTATTTTCAGCGATCGAACGGGATGAGACGCTCCAACAAGTTGCTAACGTCGCCACGCTCCCCGGCATCGTTGGAAGGTCGCTGGCAATGCCGGATGCGCATCAGGGGTACGGGTTCGCGATCGGCGGCGTGGCGGCTATGGACATGGATGACGGGGTCGTGTCGGCCGGAGGCGTCGGCTTTGACATCAACTGCGGCGTGAGATTGCTTCGCACGAACATGAGAGAACGCGAGGTCCGTCCTCAGATCGATGCGTTGCTTCATCGTCTTTCGCGGGAGATCCCGTGCGGCACAGGCAAAGAAGGAAGTGTCGCTCTTTCGGATGCGGAGATGAACAGCGTACTCCTTGGGGGTGCGCGGTGGGCAGTGGAGCAGGGGTATGGCATCCAGGAGGATCTGGACCATATCGAAGAACGAGGCTGTCTCGCAGGAGCGGATCCCGCTGGCGTCAGTAAGCGTGCGCGCGAACGGGGACGCGATCAGTTGGGGACGCTCGGTTCGGGAAATCACTTCGTCGAAGTGCAATACGTATCAGAAGTGCATGATGCGGACGCGGCGAAGGCATTTCATTTGCAGGAAGGTCAAGTGACCGTGATGATCCATAGCGGATCACGGGGGCTGGGGCATCAGGTTTGCACCGATCACCTTGAATCCATGCAGGATGCGATGACCGGGTACGGCATCCACGTCATCGACCGCCAACTCGCCTGCGTACCCATCAGGTCCAGGGAAGGACAGCGGTACCTGGGCGCGATGAACGCCGCTGCGAACTATGCGTTTGCAAACCGGCAGGTGATGAGCCATCGGGTGCGTTGTGCGTTCGCTGATCGATTCGGTGGATGCAGCGTGCGGACACTGTATGATGTCGCCCATAACATCGCGAAAGTAGAAGTGCACGAGATTGAAGGCCGACGGAAGAACGTGTTGGTTCACCGCAAAGGCGCGACCCGAGCGTTCCCGGCTGGACATGCGGATGTTCCTTCCGACTACCGGTCGGTCGGCCAACCCGTGCTGATCCCCGGAAGCATGGGAACGAGCTCGTACGTGCTCGTCGGGACGACGCGCGCGATGCAGGAGACGTTCGGTTCCGCGTGTCATGGCGCCGGACGCTCGATGAGCCGGCATGCGGCAAAGAAGGACACCACGGCGGAGGAAGTGATTCGGGCGTTGGAATCCCGCGGTATTCACGTGCGCAGCGCGACGAAGAGCGGCCTGACTGAGGAAAAGCCGGAAGCCTACAAAGACGTGACGCGCGTTGTCCGCATCGTTCATGAGGCGGGGATCGCACGGATGGTCGCACGCCTGGTTCCCATCGGCGTCATCAAGGGGTAAGGGAACCACGTGTCCATCGAGGACGTTTGTACCATATTCCACACTTAGACTCAAGAGAGACCATGCTACCGTTAAACGAAGAGAATATTCTGAAGGCGCTTCGCGTTGTGCAGGACCCGGACCTTCATCGGGATATCGTAACGCTCGGATTCGTCAAGAACATCGCCATCAGCGGATCGGACATCGAATTCGATCTGCAGCTGACGACGCCGGCATGTCCGGTCCGCGATCAGTTCAAGGTTGATTGTGAAAAGGCCATCCGCTCCTCGATCTCCGGCGCGGGGAAGATCTCGATCACGCTGACTTCGAACGTGCGCTCTCATGCCGACGGCCAGAAGGAGGCCATTCTCCCGAATGTCAAGAATACCATCGCCGTGGCAAGCGGCAAAGGAGGCGTCGGGAAGTCCACGGTGGCCGTCAATCTCGCGGTGGCCCTTGCCATGGACGGTGCGAAGGTCGGACTTGTCGACGCGGACGTGTACGGTCCGAGCATTCCGCTCATGTTCGGGATCAACGACCGGCCGAAGATCTCGCAGAACAAACTGATCCCGCTCGAGCGCTACGGTGTGAAGGTGATGTCGATCGGATTTCTGGTCGATCCGATGCAGGCGGTCATTTGGCGCGGACCGATGGCGAGCGGCGCGGTGAAGCAGTTCATGGGCGATGTCCTCTGGGGAGAATTGGATTATCTCATCTTCGACCTGCCTCCGGGAACAGGAGACATCCAATTGACGTTGGTCCAAACGATCCCGTTGACGGGAGCGGTCATTGTATCGACGCCGCAGGATGTGGCGCTTGCCGATGCGCGAAAGGGATTGGTGATGTTCAACAAAGTGAATGTTCCCGTGCTCGGCATCGTCGAGAACATGAGCTACTACCTGTGCACGCATTGCGGACAGCGGGAGAATATCTTCGATTCCGGCGGCGGGAAACGGACGGCGGAGGAACTGAATGTGCCGTTCCTTGGTGAGATCCCGATCGACACGAAGATTCGCATCGGCGGAGATGCAGGGGACCCGATCGTCCACGGCGAGGCGGACAGCCCGCAAGCGCAGGCACTCCGGACGATCGCCCGGCTGCTCGCGGCTCAGATCAGCATCCAGCATCTGGGAACACCGCAGACGCCGAAGGTTGAGATCCTGATCCCAAGCAAGAATTGAGTGAATCGGTGGTGACCACGCAATCGATCGAAGCCTCCCTCAACCGTCTGCGGCCTTATTTGGCTGCGGACGGCGGGGATGTTGAGCTTGTGCGACTGACGGACGACGGGATCGTCGAGGTGCGACTGAAGGGCTCCTGCCTTGGATGCCCGATGTCGTTGATGACGCTGCGTGCGGGGATCGAACGGGCGCTTATGATCGAGTACCCGGACGTGCGGCGCGTGGAGCAGGTTCGGTAGGCTTCGTTACTTCCAGCAATTTCCCTTCTTTCAGCTGCACGATCCGTGCAGGATACTTCCTCACCAGGTCGTAGTTGTGCGTAGCCATGAGAATGGCCATACCGCGCATGTTGATCTTCGTCAGCAACTCCATGATCTCCGCCGACGAGGTCGGATCAAGATTCCCCGTAGGTTCGTCCGCCAGCAACACGGTGGGATCGTTGATGAGCGCGCGCGCGATGACCGTCCGCTGTTGTTCTCCACCAGAAAGTTCCGACGGCATGTGATTCCGCTTGTGGCTGAGGCCAACGTCGGCAAGCGCGTGAAGCACCTTCTTCTTGATATCCCCCCGCTTTGCATTCGTGACGTGCAGCGCGAAGGCGACATTGTCGTATACGTTCCGGTCCTCCAACAATCGAAAATCTTGAAAGACGATCCCGAGACGCCGGCGCACCAGCGGGATCTGTTTCGCAGAGATCGTCTGCGAACTGAAGCCTGCCACGCGAACCTCGCCGGCATCCGGGATCAGGTCCAAGTACATCAGCCGGAGCAGGGAACTCTTCCCTGCGCCGGTGGATCCGACGAGGTACACGAATTCTCCCCGCTTCAGAGAGAAGTTGAGTCCGTTCAGGACCCGCTGATCGTTAAAGGAGACCTCAATGCTGCGGAGTTCGATCATGGGCGTTGGCGTTGACGGGCGATACGACAGGCGAGGAGAATGGCTTCGACCATGCTTGCGGTCGATGCCTTGTTCTTCCCTGCGATGTCGTATGCGGTTCCGTGGTCTGGTGAGGTTCTGACGATGGGGAGTCCTGCTGAGTAGTTCACTCCTGTTTCAAATCCTGCCATCTTCAGCGGGATCAGTCCCTGGTCATGGTACATCGCGACAACAGCGTCGTACGATCGATAGGCGTGCTGTCCAAAGAACGCGTCCGCTGGAAACGGCCCGTGAGCCGTAATGCCGGTCTGCTCCAATGAACGCATGGCCGGGAGGATGAGGTCTTGTTCCTCCGTCCCGATCATCCCGTTCTCTCCCGCGTGGGGATTCAACGCGAGGAGCGCGACCCGGGGCTTCCGAATGCCAAGGTCCGCGCGCAGCGTCTGGTACACGATGGTAACCTTCTCGATGATTTTCTCAATGGAGAGTTGGTCAGCGACCGAGCGCAGCGGCGCATGCACGGTCACGAGTCCGATCCGCATGTTCGGACCGATCAGCATCATGGCCACCTTCTGTGAGCGGCTGAGCAACGCGACCATTTCTGTTTGTCCGGGGAATGCGTATCCCGCGAGTGCCAGCCCTTCCTTCGAAACAGGAGCGGTCACCATCGCTACGGCCTTGCCCTGCAGGCAGATATCGACCGCTCGCTCGATCGCCAGCCCTGCATTCTTCCCCGAACTCTTCGTCGGAGCACCGTAAGCAATATCAGCCCCGATGGCGTCCCCGACGTCGACGATCGGAATGGATCCCTTCGGGAAGACCGTGAGATTCGTCTTCCGAAACGGAGTGCGGATACGAATGCGCCGGGCGGTCTCCTCAAACACAGCCCCCGGTCCTACAAGCACAGGCGTGCAGACCCGCCGAATGGAGGGGTCTTGAGCGGATTTCAGGGCGAGTTCCGGTCCGATGCCGTTGTAATCGCCGATCGTGATCAGGAGTGCAGGTTTCACCATTGGTCCATCGATGTCAGCGTGAACATGCCGGTACCATCATTCAACTCAAAGACGAATCGTTTCTTCAAGCGAATGTAGGTCCACGTCTCCGTTTGCCGTCCGTCCGGATGGAGTTTCCGGTCTGTGACCGACGGGGAGCCATTCAGGATAAAGATCCTCCCTTGGTCGGTCTTGTAGCCGTCTGATTCGCGCGTTGAGGAGAAACGCTGGATCGCCTCATCGACCCTCCGGTAGTATTCCGTCATCACCGGATTGAACGACTGACTCGAGTCTGGACTCCTCTTCTGCCAGAACGCCCGAAATGCGCCTGCCGACTTGGATGAACTGAGCGATTTCAATTCGTCCATTTCGGCCTCGGTTGCGATGTGCCGGAGCGCTTCGATCGCGATGTCCATCCTGCCAAGCGACATGGGCCGGTCGTTCCACACGACGGGGCATGGGATCTCCACGCGCGTGGAATCGTCGCCCGCGCGAATCACCGCCGACCACGTATAAAGCCCAGGCTCAACGGTTTCCGAAGGGAATGTGATGAGCAGGAGTCGGAACCGGGGGGGGGATGGCTTGACATGGTACATGACGCTCTCTCCCGGCGACTCATGGAGTTCCGGTATGCCGGGGAGTTCCGTCCATGCCGACCCCGTGAGGCTGAGTTCATCGCGCGTCGACTCCAGCGGTTTTCCCTTCAGTTCCCATCGCACATCGATTGCGGCGCTTGAGTCCGGAACCACCGTTTGAACGGCAAACGATGCACGTGCACCGAACGGGAGCGCTCCACCATAGTTCAGCGGGACGAGTGCAGAAGCGCCGCCGTCCACAGGACGCACGATCGACTCGATCAACAGGGGAGCAGAAGACTGGATCACTTGGGTGCGAGGCGGAATGCGGACAGCGATGGCGCGGTCAAAGTGTCTTCGCTCTGATTGCAGATCGCGCACTTCGAACGAGACGGTGTACGACCCGGGCTGTGCTTTGAACGTGAGCGCACCGATGACATCCTGCGCGCTTGAGGAAACGGGACCTTGCGATTGCGAGATGACGATGGGTCGGAATTCCCGTCCGACGACGATGCCCTTGTCAGAGAAAAGCTCTGCGACGATCTCTCCTCGAGCGCGGAAGTCTTCGCCCGCTTGCCGGAGAAAGGTGAAGAATGTTCGAGGGATCCGGAATTGCAGATGAATCGTGGCAGCCGCGGTATCGGCGGAAAAGAAGGCGATCGTTTGCGCCATGACCGGCATGCCCTGCATCCCTGGCAAAGGCTGACCGACCGGTCTCAACCCCTGTGCATCGAGCGATGCATGAAGGAGCAAGACGAGGATCCAAAGTATGGGCGTGATGCGTATTGAGGTTTTCATCGTCAACTCTCATTTCCATTGTCGCAGGAACTCCGTCAACAGGCGGACGCCGACGCCGGAGCCTCCCTTCGGCACATACTCAGACGTTTCTTCCATCATCGCCGTTCCCGCAATGTCCAGATGAACCCACGGATACGAACCGATGAATTTCTTCAGGAACATCGCGCCAGTGATCGTTCCGGCCCAGCGGCCCCCCACATTACGGACATCCGCGACGTCGCTCTTGATGAGGCGCTCGTATTCATCATAAAGAGGAAGTTCCCAAACTCGTTCGTAGGTTCGTTCGCCCGCCTTGCGGAGCTTGTCCATCAGCGATGCGTCAGTCCCCAACATGCCGGTTACGACGTGGCCGAGTGCAACAACAACGGCTCCCGTCAGCGTCGCAAGATCAATGACAGCTGCGGGCTTGAGCGAATCGGCGTAGGCGAGAGCGTCCGCAAGGATAAGCCGTCCCTCAGCGTCCGTGTTGTCAACCTCGGACGTTTTCCCGCCGTGGTGACGAACGATATCGCCGGGCTTGAGGGCGCTTCCGCTCGGCATGTTCTCGACGGCCGGGATCAAGCCGATCACGTGAACATTGAGTCCCAGGCAGGCAACAGCGTCGAATGTTCCGATGACGGCGGCGGCTCCCGACATATCCATCTTCATTTCCGCCATGCCGGCAGACGGTTTGATCGAGATGCCGCCTGAATCGAAGCAAACCCCTTTCCCCACAAGAACGACCGGTCGCTTTGCCGGATCTCCGTACTCGAGGATCATGAATCGAGGCCCTCGTACGCTTCCTTGGCCGACCGCCAGGATTCCCCCCATTTCGTGCTCACGGAGTTCATCCTCGTTCCATACTGTCACAGTGTAGCCGGAGCGCTCACCCGAAGCACGGGCAGCTTCGGCGAGCGATTCGGGATGGATTTCGTTTCCCGGAGCATTGGCAAGGTCGCGCGCAAGCGTCGTGGCGGAGCAAATGATCGCCGCGGTCTCCGTTGCGGCCGGGAGGACACGCTTCCATGTCGGACGGTCGCTGGCAAGATGCAGATGGAGCAGCGATTCGTCGTTCCCGTTCTTCTTCTTCGTGATATATTTGTCGAACCGGTACAACCCAAGCCACGCACCTTCGGAAAGGGCAAGTGCGGTCTCGGCGGGGGAGGTCTTCGCGTCCGGAAGCCAGAGGACCAGCGAGCGCGACCGGAGTGAGCGAGCCCTCTTTGCTGCCGCCCCTGCGGCTTTCCGCAGCGTTTCCATGGAGCGCTTCTTGCGTTCGCCCAGGCCGACCAGCAGGATGCGCTTCAATCCGCGGGATCCCGACGGGTAGACCACGCTGATCTCGCCAGACTTGCCGGAGAAGTCGCCGTGCTCGATAAGTGATTTCGCGTCGAAGCGGAATGACTTCTGCAGACTTCGCATCGATCGGTTGAATTCTGTCGCATCCTGATGGAGGAAGAGTGCGGCAGTGTCTCCCGCCAGCCGCTGTGCCGGACCGACGGACCATGTGATATGCAGGGAGGCTGAGTTCATTGGACGTAGTGCTTGGCGCGCATGAGGACGCGCGGGATGAGATCTTGGAGTGAAACGCCCGTGACGCGGGCGCCGGCAGCGTTGAGATGTCCATTCCCGCCGAATTCGCGTGCCAGGGCATTGGCGGGGACGCTTCCTTTAGAACGGAAGTTCACCTTGACGAGATCCTCCATCTCGGTGAACATGATGCCGATCTGGACGCCATCGATGCTCAGCGTGTACGGTACGAATGCATCGGTTTCCGGTTCAGTCGTTCCCGTTTTCTGGAACATCTCGCGCGTGATCGTCACGGAGGCGACGCGGCCGTCATGCGACAGCGTCAGACCGTGGAGCAGCATCCCCAGCAACCGCAACCGTCCAGCGCTGCCGCGTTCGTAGATATTCTCGTAGATCGTGACCGGGTCGGCCCCCGCTTCGATCAATCGGGCGATCATGCGGTGGACGGAGGCATCGGTCTTCGGGAAGCGGAAGGAGCCGGTATCCGTCATGATGGCAGCGTAGAGCGCGGTCGCGACACGCTCATCAAGCAGGGTCGAGTCCCACCGGTCGATCAGTTCAAACACGATCATGCCTGTGGCGGCGTACGCGGTGTCGACGAAGAGTGCATCGACAAAGTCCGCGGGATCAGGATGGTGGTCGATGCAGACGCGCTTCGCGGGACTGGCGAGGAGAGCCTGCTTCATGCTCGCAACTCTGTCCGGGTGGTTGGTGTCGAGGATCGCGATAACGTCTGCGGCGGCAAGCACGCGGTCATGCTCGGCTGCAGAATAGGCCTCGATGGGGAAGAGCGTGTCGAGGAAGGCGCAGTTGCCCGGAGTGTTGCTGTGATTGACGATGCGCATTCGCTTTCCCCGCTGTTGGAGGAAGATCGCGAGCGCACATTCACTACCGAGACCGTCGGCATCCGGGTTGATATGCGTCGTCAGGACCACGGACGAGGCGGAGTCGAGCAGGGAGCGGACCTCTTGTAACGACGCGTTCATACGGAGACCGGAACTGAACGTACGGATGTCCGACGTGCCGGCCGGTTGTATGATCTGCATGTCGGTGATGCGTGGAGGAGAGATGCCGTCAGCTGATCTCCCATGTGTCCCCGGAATGGAGCAACTTCGAGAAATCGCCTTCGCCCCGTTTCTGGATCGCGACCTCGATCTGGCGTGCCATTTCCGCTTCGTAGCTTGGTCGTTCGATCGAAAGGAAGATGCCGACGGGTCGCGGCAAGTGGGACTTGTAGGTCATGTCTGCCAAGATAACGGAGAGCGTCGTATCCTGTTCATTGTGGACGAGCAGGTCGTTCGCGGAATATTTCCCGTCGGCGAGCGAAACAACTTCCGGCGTGAATCCATTCAGCCTGATCCCCTTATCCCGTTGCTTCCCGAAGATGAGCGGCTTGCCATGTTCGATGAAGACCACGGTATCGTCCTTTGTGTCCTTCTCGGTGAACTGGAAAAATGCGCCGTCGTTGAAGACGTTGCAGTTCTGATACACCTCGACGAACGACGTTCCCATGTGTTCTGCAGCGCGCTTGAGCACTGACTGCAGATGCTTGGGATCACGGGCCAGCGTACGCGCAACAAACGTCGCGCTTGCGCCCACGGCGAACGCGCCGGGGATCGATGTATAATGGATGGAGCCGTGCGGAGTAGATTTCGTGATCTTCCCGAGTTCTGACGTGGGGGAGTATTGTCCCTTGGTGAGGCCGTAGATCTGATTGTTGAACAGCAGGACGTTGACGTCGATGTTTCGACGGAGCAAGTGAATGAGGTGATTCCCCCCGATGCTCATTCCATCGCCGTCCCCTGTGACGACCCACACGGAAAGGTCGGGTCGCGCGAGCTTCACGCCCGAAGCGATCGCCGTCGCCCGTCCATGAATGCTGTGGAATCCGTACGTCTCCATATAGTACGGGAAGCGGCTCGAACAACCGATCCCGGACACGAACACGATCTGATGCTTCGGAATGCCGAGATCCGGCATGATGCGCTGGGCTTGGGCAAGGATGGAATAATCTCCGCAACCCGGACACCACCGGACGTCCTGGTCGGTCGCAAAATCCTTCGACGTGTACTTCGGAGCGTCGGCGTTGCTGGACAACTGTTTGATCTGATCGACAAGTGTGGACATGTGAACAATCCTTTAGTAATTCTTCAGCATTTCTTCGATCTTCAGTTCGATCTCAACAGACCGGAAGGGAAGACCCTGGATCTTGTTCAATCCGATGGCCGGAACGAGGTATTTCGACCGGAGCACCTTCACCAGTTGTCCGTTGTTGATCTCGGGCACCAGAATCGCCTTGAATTGCGAGAGGACTTCTCCGAGATTCTTCGGAAATGGATTCAGATGCTTGAGATGAAGCTGGGAGACGGAGTGTCCGGCTGCCCGGTGGCGCATGACCGCGGACTTGATGGCGCCGTACGTGCCCCCCCAACCGACGACGAGGAGAGTTCCCTTCGGATCTCCCTCCACCTCTGCGAGGGGAATGTCATTCGCGATGCGTTCGATCTTCTCTGCGCGCATCTTGATCATGAATTCGTGGTTAGCCGGTTCGTAGTTGATATTGCCGGTCCGATGCTGCTTCTCCAATCCGCCGATGCGATGCTCCAGCCCTGGCGTTCCCGGGATCGCCCAAGGGCGGGAGAGCGTGAGCTCGTCTCGTTCGTAGGGGAGAAAGTTATCGGGGTTCGTATGGAACGTCGGTGCAATGTCCGGCAGCGAATTCATGTCCGGGATCAGCCAAGGTTCAGAACCGTTCCCCAGGTAACCGTCCGTCAAGCAGATCACGGGGGTCATGTACTTCAGGGCGATGCGGGAAGCTTCGAAGGCTGCGGCGAAGCAATCCGACGGCGTCGCTGCTGCGACCACCGGAATGGGTGCCTCGCCGTTTCTTCCGTAGAGCGCTTGAAGGAGGTCGGCTTGTTCGGTCTTGGTCGGGAGTCCCGTGCTGGGTCCGCCGCGCTGGACGTTCACGACGACAAGGGGAAGCTCGACCATGACCGCGAGTCCGAGTGCCTCGGTCTTCAAGGCCACGCCCGGGCCGCTGGTGGTCGTTGTGCCGAGCGCGCCGGCGAAGGAGGCCCCGATCGCCGAGGTGATGCCGGCGATCTCATCTTCCGCTTGGAACGTCTTGACGCGGAAGTGTTTGTAGTACGAAAGCTCGTGCAGGATCTCACTCGCGGGAGTGATGGGATAGCTCCCGAGGAACAGGTCCAGCTTTGCCTGGTGTGCCGCGGCCATCAATCCCCAGGCGGTCGCCTGGTTCCCGGTGATGTTTCGGTAGGTGCCGGGCTTCAATTTGGCAGGGGCGACCTCGTAGCGTGCTTTGAAGATCTCGGTCGTCTCGCCGAAGTTCCATCCCGCCTTGAGGACGCGGATGTTCGCTTCACGGATGTCTGGCTTGTTCCCGAACTTCTCTCCGAGCCAGGCAATGGTCGGCTCAAGCGGACGGTTGTACATCCAGTACATCATTCCCAAGGCAAAGAAGTTCTTCGAGCGGTCGACGAATTTGCTGGAGAGATTCAGATCTTGAAGCGCAGCGGTCGTCAGCTTCGTGATATCGACCTCGTACACGCGGTATTTTTCGAGTGAGCCATCACGCAGGGGATTGGCCTCATATCCGGACAACTTGAGGTTCTTGTCGTTGAACCCGTCCGTATTGACGATGATCGAACCGCCGTCGATGAGTGAATGGAGATTCACTTTCAGAGCCGCGGCATTCATCGCAACCAGCACATCGCACGTGTCGCCCGGCGTATGGATCTCGGTGCTGCCAAAGTGGATCTGGAAGCCGCTCACGCCAAAAAGTGTTCCCTGGGGTGCACGGATCTCCGCTGGGTAGTCCGGTAGCGTGCTCAGGTCATTTCCGAGAATTGCCGTCGTGTTTGTGAATTGTGTTCCGGTCAGCTGCATCCCGTCGCCGGAATCTCCGGCGAAGCGGATCGTGACTTCGTCAATATTGTGCGTATGCTTCGCAGACATAGCGATGAGGGCCTCTCATTTTTTCTTCAATTTAGCCAAATCTCGGGGAATTAACAAGGAAACCGCGGATGTTACGCCCCTCTAAACAGAAGCGCGTAGAGGCGAGTTCCGCGTGAAATGAAGAGGGAAAGGCGTACTAGCGGCAAACCGTGCGAAAGATGCGAAGAAAGTTCTCTCCAAGGAACTTCCGGATCTCCTCACGCGTGTAACCCCGGTCGAGGAGAGCGGCCGTGAGCGCCGGGAATGTGCTGACATCGGAAAGGCCAATGGGGGGAGATGAACTGAATCCGTCGAAATCCGACCCCAGCGCGATGTGATCCGCGCCGACAAGGTTCCTGATGTGATCGATGTGCTGAATGACTGATTCGATCGTGGCCGTTCCGCTGGAGACGACGAATGGCGGGTAGAAGTTGATGCCGACCAATCCGCCGCGCTCGGCGATCGCCACGATCTGCGCATCGGTAAGATTTCGGGTGTGATTCCTAATGGCGCGGGCGTTGGAGTGTGTCGCGATGATCGGGTTGGTCGTCACGGCCAGAATGTCATCGATCGTCTTCGGACCCACATGCGAAACGTCGATGATGATCCCCAACGAATCCATGGCGCGGATGACCGATCTCCCGAAGTCGGTGAGTCCTTGCGTCGATGCATCTGGATGATCATGTGCCGTCGCCCAGGGTACTCCCGTCCGGTTGTTCCAGGTGATGGTCATGATGCGCATTCCCCGGGCGTATAACGCCGCGAGCTTGCCCAAGTCGTTCTCGATACATTCTCCCCCTTCCATGAGGAGGATGCCGGCGATCCGGCCTTGGCGGTTGATCAGATCAACGGAATCCGCCGTTGTGGTGAGAGCGATCTGACTGCTGTTGCGCTGGACCTGGGCTTCCAGCGTGTCGAGATAGCGCAGTGTGTTGGCGTAATAGTTGCCGGCTCCTGTGGTGATCCAGACAGAGAAGGCCTGCGCGTCGAGGCCGCCATCCCGAAGCCGTGGAATGTCCGTGTGTTTGGTGGTATTCCGCACGCCGATCTGATACGCGTAGTTGGTTGCGACGATCTGTTCGAGGACGTCGTTATGCAGGTCGATGACGAATGCACGGTCATGGATGAGGGCCAGCGCATGCTCTACGTGCGTGCCGTCGACGAAAGCGAGGGAGATCGTATCCGGTTCGTACAGATGCCGCTCGAAGACAACGCGGATCGAATCGACGGAAATGGCAGACGTCGAACGCGACTCCGCCGCGAATGAGCCGATGACCACGCTCCCCAATCCGCCAGCGCCGCCCCCGTCCAATTGGATCATCTTGCGCGTTTGGCGAATCCTGTCGATCTCGACAGTATAGAACAGTACACCGGCGCTCCCCTTGGTGGTCCAATCGATCGAGTATGTCCCCGGAGCGAGATGAAGAGCGCGATGGCCGAGCTCCTGTCCGAGGATATTGTGTACCGTGATGTCGACCGTTGCGGTCGTGTGAAGGGTGAAGGGGATCCGTGTGGACGGATTGAAGGGATTGGGATAGTTCTGGCCAAGGATGAACGATGCAGGGACGCTATTGGGTGGTTCGGCGGAACTCACCGGAAACGTTGCGCTCCAGGAGCCGAACGCATCGGTGGAAAGCGTGTCGAGAAGACTCCAGGAAGACGAGTAGAGGTGAACCTCAGTTCCGGGGAGCGGTACGCCGGTGCGTTCGGCGCGGATCGACCCCGAAACGGTGATGGATTGCGCGAACAACGACGCCGGAAGGGCAAGAAGCAACAGAGCGATGATCAGTTGGTTCATACATCAGGATAGAAAAAACCCCGCCGGAGTGCAAGTATTCCGGCGGGGGGGAGAGGTGTGGACGATGTTGATTCGCCCTATTCGATCGCGAAGCCGACCGCGATCTTGTGGACCGAGGGGAGAATGTCGAACTGTTCGTAGGAATAGTCGAGTCGGATGTTCTGTCCGAGGAATTGCGCCCCGTTGAGTCCCATGCCCAGTGCGAACAACTCGTCATCGTAGTTGAGCTTCAGCCCGGCACGGAGTGCGAGGAAGTCGTAGAGCAACGCTTCAGCGCCAACATTGTAATGTTCGATATTGTCGTTCGGATGGACGAGGTCTGCGATCAATCGGACGCGATACGACTCGTCGACGAATGGTTCAATCGAAAACGAAGCCCGGAACGTGACCGGCAACGGGATCTTGTTGAAGTCCTTTTGCAGGTTCTGGTCGCTGTAATCGACGTAGGATCCGGAGACCGCGGAGAAGTCCGGACCGAAGTTCTGCAGAGTGAGCGCGAGCCGGGCGCCGTTGAATCCGAGGTCATAGTTGCTTCCGAGATCGAAGGCGATCCCGTTCGCCGATCTGCCGTCGTACGTTTCGGAAACATACTTAGCCTGGATCCCGAGCGCGAGCCTGTCCGTCAGACGGCGGGCGAAGGAAACACCGAACACCAGATGTCGGATGCCGTAGCGTTTTCCTGTCCCGTTCTCCATTTCGACGGTTGTTTCTTCCTCGTCCGTGCTGAATCCGCTGGCCTGGAAGCCGACCACGCCGACGTTCTCGATGCGTGTTGCTGCGGCCGCCGAGAAGAGATGAAGATCGGCAAACCAGGGAGCGTAGCCGAAGACGACATCGGTCGATGCGATCTGATCAAGACCGGCTACATTTGTATAGACGGCAGAAGCATTTCCAACAACGGAAGCTGCCGCATAGCCCAACGCCGAAGCGCGCGGATCGAAATTAATCTTCAGGATCTGTGCACCGGTCGTTGCGACTTGACCGAACTGCTGAGAGGCCAATGGCGCTGCGGCAAGAAGGAGAAGAAAAAGGAGTTTTCTCATTGTTCCCTCAGCGGATAATGGTGAATTTGCCGGTGAACGTTCCCACAGAAGACTCCACCACATAAATGTAGAGTCCCGTAACGGCTTCCTGATCGTTCTTGGTGACCAGATCCCATTCGGCCACGCCACTGAAGTCACCGGTGAGTGAAACGTCACGGCTTCGGAAGACCGTCTCGCCGGCCCGAATCGTCTTCACGAGATCACCCGCGAGCGTGAAGATGGAGACCTTGGCGTCCGTCGGCAAGTTGATAATGCGGATGCGGCCGACCCACGGGCTTGTTTCGATCGGATTGGGATTGTTGTACCGGCTGGCGCCCTTGAAGGGATTCGGGACGACGCGGATGTTGCTGAGCGACTGCGCGGGGAGCGAGTTCGTCATGAAAATGCGCGTTGTCGGCCGCCCGATGCCGATCTGGTTTTCCAATCGTTCGATGCGGTTGACGGTATCGCCAGCATCGAAGGCGGTCACCGCGTAGGCGTAGATCAGTCCGTCATACACGCCATTATCAAGATATTGATACACCGTGTCTCCTCCGATGACGACGATAGGCGGCGGCCAGCTTTGGACGAACGTCTTGCCGTACCAGAGGCTGTCCGTTACGGGATCCAGAGGCCGCTTCGTGTAAACGGCGAGCGTGTCCCAGATCGGCAGTCCGGAGGCATCGTTCTTTCCGGAACGGTAGACGGCGTATCCATCGAAGTCCTCGAGGTCCGTGATCGGATCTCTGCTGAACTCGGAGTCCTTTCCCCAACGGATCGCAACGGCCTTCTGTCCGCCGACGACGGCGTCGGAGAGTGTGAATGTCGGCATCGTTGGAGCCGTCGCGAGCTGGCCGTAGTCATTGTCGAACAGCATCTGCGCAAACGTGGAGTTACGCACCATCCCATCAAAGCCGATCCCGATCACCCATGCGATCACAATGTGAATGGAATCGCCGGCCGGGATATCGTAGGGGCCGATCGCCATCAGGGCGCGATAATCCGCGACCGTCGTCGCATTCGGTGAGATTCCATTCGTGGAGATGAAGGTGTATTCCTGCCCGGGATCGCTCGGTTCGTTATAGCGGGAAGAGGGCGTCGCCATGGTGGGCTGTCCATTGTACACGCCATCGAAGTGAGCGCTGTCGGAATAGAGCAGACGGATTCCCATGTAGCCGGGCGATCGGAGCACGCCGCTGACCGGATCGGGATTTCCTATGTCGTCTCCAGCGACATTCGGATTATCCCCGTCATATATGTAGACCATCCGATGTGTGGAGTCATATCCGACGAGATCATCCGCATCCCACAACGTCGAAACAGTGCCCGAGCCGGCGAAACCTGATACGTCAGCGTCAAGGCGCCATGCGACGTACACCTTCCTCAGCGGACGCGTGGTGTCGATGATACCATCCTTATTGCGGTCATCACCGATGTTCTTGATCCAGTAGTCGGATATGATGAAGTCATCGTTATACGACTGATCCCACACGTAGGTCCGCTCGGTGATCTCCACGCCGAGGTTCTTGTGTGAGACGCCGGGCGAAGGGGGATTCACGTCAGTGTACCGTGTGTAGGTGTCTTCCACCGAACGCGATCCTTGTGCAGGACGAGTCACCGTGATGGAATCGAGCGGGACGAACTGCCGGTCGTCGCCGGCGGAAACGCGCCCAAGCGAATCGATGATCGCGCCGATCCAGATCGATGTGCGCCAGCCGTACACGTTCCCGCTCCCGCCGGGCCATTCCCAGTTGGGTTCGGAATACGTGTTCCCCCAATAGCCGTCGTTCGTGATGAAGTTCCAGAGTGCGCCGACCTTGTGCGAGAAGGTTTTCTTTGTCGTCGGAGTCAGGCGGACGGTGTCGGTCGTCTGAGACCGCAGCGGGGGCGTCGATCCGGAGAGCAGAAGAATGATTGCGACGAGAATGAATGATCGTTGTTTCATCGGTTGCCTCCCAGCTGGACTTCGATCCCAAGACGGTAAACGCGCGGCAGCGTCCACGCGGTCGGGACGTTATACGGCCCGGTCGGATCACCAGTCGCATTGTAGATCTCCAGGCCTTCACGCCCGCCGGCGATGTAGGACAGGTTGATCCAGTTGAACAGATTGCGGACTTCGGCAAGCAGGGAAATGTCGAGCATGGAAAACTCAAACGACTTCCTGAATCGCATGTCGACATTCTTACTCCACGGCAATCGTCCGTCGTTCCGCAAGGTGAAGAGCGGGAAGACGTCGCGCGTGTTGGAGGTGTAGGGGAGACCCGATTGTGCGGTGAAGACGAACGTCAGTTCGGCGTTGCCAATGTATTCTTCGACAAGGTCGAGGGAGCGAATGCTCACGTTCGCGTTGATCTTATGGCGCACATCCCAATCGAGAGGATCAAGGCGTCGGGGAACGATCTCACCATTGCTGCGGAAGACCGTGGATGATCGGCCGTTCGCGAATGCATACGTATAGTTGACAGTACCGCCGAACGAACGCGTATTGATCGTTTCGAGATTGATCTCGATTCCCCGAACATTCGCGTAATCGGCGTTGGTGTAGGCCTGGAAGGGCTCTGCAAGACCCGCGATGTCGAAGTCGGTCGCCGCCACCAGGTTCGTGATGTCCTTGAAATATCCGGTGATACCGAGGCGGAGCCAATCGGAGAACAGGTGTTCCCAGCCGACCTCGTACGACACGGTTTTCTCAGGATTCAAGCGCGGATTGCCGAGATCGACGTTCGTCGTATAGCTGAAGTCGAGTCGGAGGTTCTCATAGAGATAGCGGAAGTCGGGACGTTGGAAGAAGTGGCCGTAGTAGAAATGGATCCGGTCCCGATCCGTGAGGGGATGTGAGATGCCGACGCGCGGGCTGATCTGCCAGCGATAGGGGATCTTGTCTGCGTCGGTGAGATTCGTTCGCCGCGTCGGATCGGAGAGCTCCGAGATGTTTGCCGGATAGAGCACGGTGCCAAAACCGTTTGGATCATAATAGTCGAATCGAATGCCGGCATTAAGGATGAAGCCGTCGCGGACTTCGATCTTGTCCTGGACATAGAAGCCCAGGTCGAAGAGATCTTGCGACCAGACATCAAATCGCCGGGCGAGAACAGATTCGAACGTCACCTTGTCCACGACGCCCTTGTTGTAGGAGAATTCAGCTCCCGCTTTCAACAAATTCGTGTTGTTGAACTGGTTCGAATAATCGAGTTTGATGGAAGAGGTGCTGCTGCGCTGGTTGAACCACCAGCCTTCATCTCCGGTGAAATACCAGTATTGGGTTTCGAATGAACGATCCTTGTATCCGGCCGTCGGATATCGGGCCTCGTTATTATCCTGCCAGTTGAGCTCTTCCGATGTGTTCCCATCCTTGTCTCGGTCATCGACATCCCGCACGATCTCACGAAAGTGCGTCATGAAGTGCGATGCCTTGATGTCGATGTACGATCGCTCATTCAATGAGTGCGTGAACAACATTGCGACATTGTAGCTGTTCCGTACCGGAACAGAAATGTGTTCCTGCATCCCGGACTGATAGATGTCCCGAACATAGCGATACTTCCGCCCGTTGAAATCGATGGAGTCGACGCCGTAGTCGGTGAACACGGGAGCGGGATAACTCTGCGGATCCGCGACGAAGTGGAATTGCTCAAGGACCGATTGTCCGGCCTCAGAGATAACGCGCTGATAGAGGTCGGATGTGTATCCGTCGCTCAGGGGTCCGTATTTCGAGTATCGGTGATAGTAGTCGTCGTCGCGCGACCAGGATTTCAGGCCAGTGATTGAAACTCGAGTGGACGGAAACGCCGCGAGGAATTTCATCTGATAGGACTCGCTGATGAAATCCTGATGAGGGAGAAAAGCCTTGGTTTGCAGTGCGACGTCGGATGAACCGGAGAGGGAAAATCGTCCGCCGAGGAGTTCAACGGCGGGGGTGCTGAGGAAGACCTCATAGTTCCTCCAATCCGGTTGGCCGGAGCCGTAGGCGTTGGGGCGCCATTCCATCTTGGTCCAGGGGAAATCGGAGGTTCGTGCACGGAGCTTTGCGCTGAAGCGGGATGTCGGATCACGCATCACCGTGTTGACGATGCCGGATTGAGCATTCCCGTACTCGGCCTCGAATCCTCCGGTGGAGACCTGGATCTCCGACACGCCGATCTGAGGGAGATTGATCGCGAAGCCCCCGGTATTTCCCGTATATCCGTTCACCGCGCTTCGAATGGGAATGCCGTCGACAAGAAACATTGCCTCATTGAAACGGCCGCCGCGGAAGTGGCTTCCCACGACCCCCGCCTGAAGCTGCACGATCTGACGGAAGTCGTCGACGGGCAATGCGTTGATGGCATCTTCGTCGATGACGTGCTTGGTCGCCGTCTTATCTTGCTGGATCGCCGGCCGTTCGGCTGTCACGACGACATCGCGCATTTGTATGTCCTCGGTCGACAGCGAGAAGTCGAGAGTGGTTGTCATATCGGCCATGACTCTCACGTTGGTCACGGTCTTGGTGCCATAGCCAAGGATCGATGCGCGAACGCTGTACGTGCCGACGGGGATATTGAGGATGAAAAAGTTGCCTTCCGGATCGGTCGTGGCGCCCATCGTTGTGCCCACGAGCATCACGTTGACCGACGGAAGAGGTTGACCCGTGGCAGCATCGGTCACCTTGCCGGCGATCTTTCCCGTGTTCCCGGCCCAGGCAGCATACGTGAGGAGGAGCAGTAAGCAGAGGAGTTTCTTCATGGATTCCTCGAGAGAGAAAAGAATTCCGGTTGAACCATTCGATCCTGAACCGGCTCCCTCCGCCTCTCGATCCCCCTACACACAACACCCGGCTCTCCGGGCGGAGAACCGGGTGTTGAAGCCGCAGCTCAGGATGTCGATGAGCCTACTTCAGCAAAAGCATCTTGCGCGTTGAAGTGAATCCTCCTGCCTGGACCGTATACAGGTAGAGGCCGGAGGGCAAGTTCGACGCATCAAATGTGAGCGTGTGTGTGCCGGCATTCATCATGCCTTCCTGAATGGTCGCGACGAGCTGACCGAGCAAGTCATACACCTTCAGGGAGACCTGCGATTCCATGGGAAGCGCGAACCGGATGGTCGTCGAAGGATTGAACGGATTCGGATAGTTCTGCTCCACGGTGAATGCGGTTGGAACGGCTGTCGGTTCATTGCCGACGTCTGTGGTAGGAGGCGTAAACTTCAGCGCCTTCTGATAACCGACCACGTAGCCGAGCGTCTGTCCCAGGAAGTGTGCGTTCGTCATGTCGGTTCCGTCGCCCGGAGAGCCGGGAGAGATGTCCGTCCAGGTTGTTCCATTCGTGGACCACCAGGCCTTCGGATCATCACCTTTGTATCCAACGGCGAGGAGATAATTCGTTCCACGGATCGGCTTCACCGACTTGACGACACAGCCTGATTCAACTTGGATGGAATCGCTCCAAGTTGCACCGCCATCCGTTGACCGATGAACGTATGAACGGACGCCGGAAGCCGTTTGACGAGGGACGAGCCAGCCTTCCGTGGCGCTCGCCATGTTCATCGAGCGGATGGAATATGCATTCGACAGTCCACCCGTGAGCAGGACGTCGGCCGAGGTCCAGGTCGCACCAAAGTCGGTCGTGCGCAACAACCGTGGCGCCGTGCCGCTGCCGTAATACGTTGTGATCCAGACGACTGGGCCGATCCCATCCATGCACTGATGGTAGCTGGAGCTGCTAATCGTGCTGGTGTTCAATTCTGCCGCAGGAAGGTTGGTGAAGCGGGTCCACGTTGCTCCGGCGTCCGTGCTTTTCACCACGCAGAGGCCAGAGGCGTCGGCATCGCCAATCGCCATTACGGAATCGCCGCCCGTGAACTTGATGCCGTTGAAGTATCCGTTCCCGCCGCCGTACGTGAACACGTTCGTCCAATTGGCGCCGCCGTCAGTGGTACGATAGATGTCACCGATCCAGGTCGCGGCCAGGGCGATGTTCGCATCGCGTACCGTCATGGAATAGCCAAGGGAATTCGTGAAGGTGAGCGACCTGCGTGTCCATGTCGCGCCGTTATCGGTCGAGCGAAGGATGAAATCCTCATCTGTCGAAAGGTCATATCCGCCAACCCAGATGAATCCCTCGGGCGTTGCGAAGACATCGTCGAGTGAATTTCCAAACGCAACGAGATTCAAGGTATCCCAGAGGGAGATGGAAGCCTTTGCGAGACTCGGCACGCCGACTGATTCAACGGTGGGCCGGTCGAGCTTCGCGCGCTTCTCGGCACGTGGGTCCTTCGATGCTGTTGCGGTGACGGCGATCAGGAGGATCAATACTCCGAGATTGAACCAATGTCGCATAGCTGACCCTTTCGGTTGGTAAGTGGGAGGAAGTGCTGCTGGAGAAAAAACCATGACAACATTAACACTTGATTGGAACGTTGTCAAGTGTCCTGGTATGAAGAAAGGGCGGACCGCTTTCGCAATCCGCCCTTGGTGGAAAGGCTTCAAATGGAAGGAATTGGCTTATTCTCGCACGATCCAGACCTTCACGGTGCCCGTGACGCCTCCGGGGAGTTTCACCGGAACGTCATAGATGCCGAGGGCCTTCAGCGAATCCTCGAGCTCGATCGTCCGCTTGTCGACCGTGATGCCTTTTTCGACCAGCGCGTCCGCGATCATCTGCGACGTGACGGAACCGAAGAGCTTGTCGTCTTCTCCGACCTTCATCTTGATGCTGACGGAGGTGTTCGCCAGGGCCGCCGCGACGGTTTCGGAATGCTTCCGCTCCTTGTCGGCTCGGCGTACGACCTGCTTCTTTTCTTCCTCCAACTGCCGGAGATTGTTCTCCGTTGCCTCGTAGGCGAGCGCCCGGGGAATGAGGTAATTCCGGGCGTAGCCGTCCTTTGCGACGATAACGTCGCCGACGCGGCCAAGGCTTTCCACGTCCTTCCGAAGAATGAGCTTCATGGTGTAGACTCCTTTCGATGGACGATCAGCTGACGGCCTCGTTCAAGAACGGCAGCAGAGCGAGATGGCGCGCACGCTTGATGGCGACGACCAGCTGCCGCTGATGGCGGGAGCAGGTGCCGGTGATACGCTTCGGAATGATGCGGCCTTGTTCCGAAACGCATCGCTGGAGCCGCTTCTCGTTCTTGTAATCGATGTAATCTTCTTTCGAATCGCAAAACCGGCAGGTGCGCTTCTTCCGCTGCTGTTGATTCCGGCCGCGTCCGCCGGGACCGCGACCGCCAGGACCACGACCACCAGGTCCGCGGGATCCGGGACCCGATGTGGGAGTACGACGTTGACCAAATGGGGGCATGGGAGATATCCTTTTATTTCAAGTTCGGAATTCGGAATTGGGAGTGATCACTCGCTCTTCGCGGGGGCTTCGGCCGCCGGTGCCTCGGCGGGCATGGGAGTTGAGGTCATCGCCGGCTTGATGAGGCTTTCGCCCGTCAGGCGCGATTTCAACGCCACCTTGTCGAGACCGATCACGATGAACCGCAGCACATTCTCGTCGAGATGGAAATGACGTTCGAGCTTTGTGACGATATCGCCCGGCGCCCGGAACTCCATCACAACGTAGAAACCGTTGTTGCGTTTCTTGATGGGGTAGGCAAAACGCTTCCGTCCCCACTTGACGAATTCCATCATCTCGCCGCCATTCTTGACGATCAGGTCTTTGACCTTCTCTGCGACCGCATCGATCTGCGGATCGTCAAGGCTGGCATTGATGATAAAGGTCGTCTCGTAGACCTTTGATTTTGCAGCCATGGGTATCCCTTTGGACTGTGATGTAATGATCGGCCCCTGTTCGCATTCCTCACGGAACGACAGAGGCAGGGTTGGTGAATTATGATTGTTCAGGACGCACATTGAACCGGCTCATGGCGCGATCCAATCCGTCCTCGATGCAGCTCACGACAGCTTCAGCGGCTCGTTCCACCAGATCGCGGACGACCGGGAGTTCCTGAGAGGTGAATCGTCCCAGGACGAACTCCACGACATCGAGTTGCTGTGCGACCGCTTCTGGCGACCCGATCCCGCAACGGATGCGCGGGAACCGGTCGGTCTCCAACTCGTAGATGATGGACCCGAGTCCATTGTGACCGCCGTCCGACCCGCCGCTCCGTATCCGAAGCGATCCGAGAGGGAGCTGAAAGTCATCCACGATCACCAGCAGACGATCCGGAGGGACGCGGTATTCTTCCATCGCGTGAATCACTGCGCGTCCGCTCCGATTCATGTAGGTCGTCGGCAGGATCAGCGTCGCTTCTGACTCAGCGATGCGCGTCGGAGCGAACAGATAATCTCCGCGGCCTTCGGTGAAGCGCGCTCCCAGATTCTCGGCAAGCACGGAGAGGACTTCGAATCCCACGTTGTGGCGGGAACCGACGTACTCCGCTCCCGGATTCCCGAGCCCAACGATGAGGAACATGGGAGATCCCGAAACAGGGGATTACTTCTTCTCCGCCTCTTCGGCGCCATCCTCGGGCTTCTTGCCCTTGGCAATGACTTCGGGTTCTGCCGGCGCGGCTTCCGCTCCCGGTACGACTGCAGCGGCTTCCGGTTCCTTCACCACGGTCGGCGGCACGACGGCGACCACGGTGCTGTTCTCGTTCGTCAACACCTTCACGTTCGGGATGGTCAGATCCTTGACGTGCACGGAGCGGTTGATCTCGAGCTCGGCGACGTTGATCTCAACATGATCCGGAATGTTCTTCGGCAAGCAGCTGACCTCCAGGCGGTGCAGGATATGCTGAAGGATCCCGCCTTCGCGAACGCCCTTGGGTATGCCGCCCGTCAACATGACCGGAACGTTGATCGTCAGCTCCTCATTCTCGCTGAGGCCGAACAGGTCGAAGTGGACCGGACGGTCGGTGACCGGGTCCAGCTGCACATCGCGCAGGATGCACATGTGCGACGTACCGTCGCTCAGCTTCAGGTTGATGACGTGTGTGGCGGAGGTCGTGTAGAGCGGCTTGAGGGTTGGTTCTGGCATCGCGACGGGGATGTTCGCCTGGCCGTGACCGTAGTAAATGCCGGGGATCATTCCGCTGCGACGCAGGCCAGCTGCCTTCTTGCCGACTTCCGTTCGGACTTCTGCCGTGATGGTGATTTCAGACATCGTATGGCTCCTTGTTACGTCTTATCTTTGTCTACATCAAACAGTGAACTGATCGATTCGTTGTTATGCGTCCGTATGATCGCCTCAGCAAACAGATGCGCAGCCGTGCGCACGTGGATCTTCGGGCTTTGTGCACGCAAGGGGAGGCTATCGGTGACCCAGATCTGCGTCAATTCCGACTCGTCCAATCGCTTGATCGCCGCTCCCGAGAGGATCGGATGCGTGCACGCACCATACACTTCCTTTGCGCCATTCACTTTCAGGGCATGGATCGCGTTCACAAATGTTCCGCCGGTATCGATCAGATCGTCGACGATGAGGATATTCTTGCCTTCCACCTCGCCGATAATATTCATGACCTCCGCTTCGTTCGGCTTGGGACGACGCTTGTCGATGACGACGAGGTCGGCTCCCAGTCGCTTGGCGTAGGACCTGGCCATCTTGATTCCGCCGACGTCCGGAGAGGCGACAGCGAGATTCGGGATCTCCATCTTGCGGATATAATCCGTGAAGATCGCCGAGGAATACAGGTGATCCATCGGAATGTCAAAGAAACCCTGGATCTGCGCCGCATGCAGGTCCATCGTGATCACCCGGTCGGCGCCGGCTTTCGTCAGAAGATTGGCGACGAGTTTCGCGGTGATCGCAACACGCGGCTGGTCTTTGCGATCCTGGCGCGCGTATCCAAAATAGGGAATGACGGCCGTGACGCGTTTTGCCGACGATCGCTTTGCGGCATCCAGCAGGATCAACAGTTCAAGCAGGTTATCTGCCGGCGGCTGTGTCGATTGAATGATGAAAACATCCGCTCCACGGATGTTCTCGCTGTACTTGACCCAGATCTCTCCGTCGCTGAAGTTCTGAATCTCCGTCTTTCCGAGGGAGACGTTTGCAACTTCGCAAATTCTCTCAGCAAGCTGGCGATTCGAACGGCCGGAGAAGATCTTGAGTTCGCTCATCGCGTATGTCCCTCTTGGTGACGGAGGAGAATAGTATTGCTGGGGTGCCTGGATTCGAACCAGGGAATGTCGGCTCCAAAGGCCGATGCCTTACCACTTGGCTACACCCCAAAGGAAGTGGCAATGGGGAAACGGGGAAGCGGGGAAAGTGAAGAGAA
>Ga0105103_10000308_pt1 | contig 27268 bp, 25 predicted proteins | sample PPLLaktember2015_2_FD_79107 | JGI IMG/M metagenome (GOLD analysis project Ga0105103, IMG submission 79107) | Freshwater sediment microbial communities from Prairie Pothole Lake near Jamestown, North Dakota, USA - PPLs Lake P7 Core (6) Depth... | ecosystem: Environmental > Aquatic > Freshwater >...
CGCGAGATCCAGTTCGCCTTCACCCTCGATCGCACGATCATCAATCTGAACAACGGCAATCAGTGCCCCAGCCCGACGGTCGTGCACGAGGCGTGCAAGCGCTACATGGACTGGGCCAACCAGGCGCCGATCTACCACCGCGGCATGATCGACCGGAACATCGAGACGGCGCGACGCCGGCTGGCGGCGGAGTTCGGCGCCGACCCCGAGGAAATCGCCATCACCCGCAATGCCAGCGAGTCGCTGCAGATCGCGCAGATGGGCCTCGACCTCGAGCCGGGTGACGAGGTGCTGACCACCGAGCAGGACTACGGTCGCATGCTGACCACCTGGGATCAGCGCGTCCGCCGCGACAAGATCAAGGTCACGCGCATCGACTTTCCGGTCCCGACCACGCAGCAGGATTTGCTCGAGCGGCTCGGAAGCGCAATTACGCCGCGGACCAAGGTGCTGCATTTCTGCCACATCACGAATCAGTCAGGGCAGCTCTTTCCGGTGAAGGAACTGAGCCAGATGGCCCGCGCGCGCGGCATCATCACCATCGTCGACGGCGCCCACGCGATGGGGCACTTCCCGTACAAGCTGCGGGACCTCGAGATGGACTACTACGGCGTCAGCCTGCACAAGTGGTTGCTCGCGCCGCTCGGCACCGGGCTGCTGTACGTCCGCCGGGAGCGCATCGCCTCGACGTGGCCGCTGCAGGCCGCCCCGGCCTCGCGCGCTACCGACATCCGGAAGTTCGAGGAGATCGGCACGCACCCACCGGGCCCGCGGGCCGCGATCAACGAAGCGATCGCCTTCCAGCAGGCGATCGGCATCGAACGCAAGGCCGCGCGCCTGCGCTACCTGACGATGCGTTGGGCCAACGAGCTGAAGAAGGAATCCCGGATCCGGCTGCACTCGAGCCTGGAGCCGGGGCAGACCTGGGGGCTGGCCGTCGTCTCGATCGACGGCGTGGACAGCAACAAGCTGGTCACCCACCTCTGGGACAAGCACCGCATCGTCATCGTCGCGGTCGGGCACGAGAACCCGAAGGAGCCGTCGATGACCTACCGCGGGCTGCGCGTGACGCCGAATATCTACACGCCGCTCGAGGAAGTGGACTACTTCGTCGAGGCGATGCGCGGTGTGATCAAGAACGGCTTGCCGGCGTAGGCGACCCCGCCATCCGGTTGATCGGGCGGACCAGGGCGAGCAGGACCAACCCCGCGGCTACGGCGAACACCGCAATGGCGGTGAAGAGCGACGGCACGGCGAACGACTCGTAGAACGACGCGACGCGTCCGCCGATGAAGTTCCCGACGGACGTGGCGAGGAACCACACGCCCATCACCAGCCCCGCGATGCGCGGGGGCGCGAGTACGGTCATGGCGCTCAGGCCGACGGGGCTGAGCGCCAGTTCCCCGATCGTGTGCAGCAGATAGGTCAGCGTCAGCCACATCGGGCTGGCCAGCGCCCCCTGCTCCGCCATCCGTGCGGGTGCGATCAGAATCGCGAAGCCCAGTCCAGCGAACACCAGACCGAACGCGAACTTGGCCGAGCTCGAGGGCTCGGTGCCCCGCTTCGCCATCGAGGACCAGATCCACGCAAACACCGGTGCCAGCGCGATCAGGAACAGCGAGTTCAGCGACTGGAACCAGGTGCTCGGGAACGAGTAACCGAGCAGGGTGTTGTCGGTGCTGCGGTCCGCGAACAGATTGAGCGTGGAGCCCGCCTGCTCGAAGACCGACCAGAACAGCGCGGACGCGACGAACAGCACGGCAATGACGTACAGGCGCTTCTTCTCTGCCGGCGTCCAGCCGCCGGAGAAGAACAGCCAGCCGAAGAAGCCAGCCGTCACCAGCAGCAGGAACACGCCCGCCGCGTCGGCGATCTGGGTCGCACTGATCGGCAGCAGGCCGGTGTAGGCGCCGCCGCCGACAACCACCACCAGCGCGAGCAGGACCGAGCCCCAGATGGTGACGGAGCGCTTCAACGCCGCGGCCTCGGCGGGAGAACCCGCCGGCACGGGCGATACGCCGGCATCGCCGAGGTGCTTGCTCCCCAGCAGGTATTGGATGACGCCGAATACCATGCCGAAACCGGCGGCCGCGAAGCCCACGTGCCAGCTGATCTCCTGGCCCAGGTAGCCGCACACGAGCGGCGCGATGAACGCGCCGAGGTTGATGCCCATGTAGAAGATCGAGAAGCCCGCATCGCGGCGCTGATCCTTCTCTCCGTAGAGCTGTCCGACGATCACGCTCACATTCCCCTTCAGCAGACCGGTTCCGAGCACGATCAGGAACAGTCCCAGGTAGAACGTGCTGAGCGATGGCACCGCCATGCTGAAGTGGCCGCTCGCGATCAGGATGCCGCCGTAGAGCACGGCGCGCCGCTGGCCGATCAGGCGGTCGGCGATCCAGCCGCCCGGCAGCGCCGTCATGTAGACCATCGAGGTGTAGAGCCCGTAGATGGCCCCGCCTTGCGCCGCGTCGAAGCCCAACCCTCCCGCCGAGAGCGGCGCCGTCATGTAGAGCAGGAGCAGCGCGCGCATCCCGTAGTAACTGAAGCGCTCCCACATCTCGGTGAAGAACAGCGTGGAGAGCCCGCGGGGGTGGCCGAAGAAGGCGCGGTCGTTGGGGACGGGATGTGTCATGGGCGGTCGGGGTATTGTATCGAGAGGTCTGACGAAAGTGCCGCTCGACGAATATCGCAAGAAACGCGACTTCTCGAAGACGCCCGAACCGGACGGGTCCAGGCCGCCCAAAGCCCGAAAGAAGGGCGGCGGCCTGTTCTTCTCCGTGCAGAAACACCTGGCGTCGCACCTGCACTATGACCTCCGCCTCGAATGGAACGGAGTGCTGCTGTCGTGGGCCATTCCCAAGGGGCCGTCCATCGACCCGGCCGACAAGCGCCTGGCGATGCAGACCGAGGACCATCCCTTTGCCTACGGGACCTTCGAAGGCGTGATTCCCGAGGGGTATGGCGCGGGCATCGTGATGCTGTGGGATCGAGGAACCTGGGCCCCCGAGGTGCCGGACGTGGATGTGGCACTCAGGAAGGGCGACCTGAAGTTCACGCTGGACGGTTACAAACTGAAGGGGTCGTGGGCGCTGATCCGCACCCGTGGCTTCGGCAGCGGATCCAAACCGAGCTGGCTGCTGATCAAGCACAAGGACGATTGGGCGGGCCCGGTCGCCATCACCGAGTTCGCGCCGCTGTCGGTGAAGACGCCCGATGCGGATTTCGCCGACATCCTGGCCGCTGATGATCCCGAGGTGTGGATCTCGAACGCCCCCGCCAGGACCGGTGACACGGGCAAGCTGTTCCAGCGCATCATCCAGCAGGCGGTCGAGATGAAGGAACAGGGGAGAGCGCGAAAGGCAGAAGGCAAAAAGAAAAAGGTAAAAGAAGAACCGGAAGATGCCGGTCCGACGGCGGCCGGCAAACGGCCGAAGGCGAAAGCCAGGGCGAAGAAGGCCTAGCCCTCTCCGCCCTTCCTGCTCCTAAGACCCAAGACTCAAGCCTCGAGCCCGAAGCCTCGAGCCTTACGGCGTTACGGTGAACGTCCGCTCCGAGATGGCGGACAGCAGGTTCAGCGTCCCTGCCTCCGTGAGCGCTGACATCCACGTGTAGGTGCCAGCCGGCGTGCCTGCCGGCACCTGCAGTTGCAGGAGCTGGCCATCGAAGTCCACCGGCACGAAGTTGCGCTGCAGCGGCGCAAGCCCTGGCACCAGCGCGTTGCCCGTCCACGACAGCATCTGCCCGCCGGGCATCCGCAGCACCACGTATGCATCCGCCGGCGTGTTGGTGGCATCGCGGCGGAGTCGCGCCGACAGGCGCATCGTCTGACCGTGGCGGACGGTGGGCGCGTTGACCGTGGTCGTCAGGGCGGCCGAGTGGAACTGGATGTTCCCGTTCCGCACCTGCCGCAGGGCCCGCTCTTCGAGCACCTCGTCATTCGCGACGATGGTGACGCCGAACTGGTCGTTACGTCCGGGCTCGCCGTTGTCCTGCACCATCACGCTGAACGTGCAGTCCGACAGCAGCTGGTTGCAGGTGCCGGAGAAACGTACCGTCTTCGCGGTACCGTCGTCATTGAGCTCCAGCACGTCGACGTCCGTCACCGGGCCGTTGGCGTGGATGTGGGGCGCGATCACGTGGTTGACGTAGTTGAAGTTGCCGGTGGCCGGGGCGCCCGCGGCACCGGGCTGCGCGTTGAAGCCGTAGTTGGCGAAGCCGGTTCCCGTCGCGTCCGGGTCCGTCTCCGTGGGGTCGTTCGGCACATTGATGCCGCCGCCGCCAGTCACCTTGAACGGTGCGAGCGTCGGCAGGGCCTTGCCGTAGCTGCACGCGTTGATGATGCCGGCCGTCAGCGTGACGTTGCCGCCGCTGAGCGTGCCGCCCGTTGTTTCTCCGAGCGACATCACGCGGCCGTCGAGCCGCGCCCCGCTGGCGATCGTGATATCGCCGAGCCCCAGGATATTGCCGACGAACGACGCGCCCGCGCCAACGGTCGTCAGGCCGGGCGTGGCGGGCACGTTGTCCCCTACCTGCCAGAACACGTTCGAGCCGCTGCACGTGGCGGGGGGCACCACCGCGGGCGCCACGACCGACGCACCGGGGGCAACGGTGAGCGAGCCGCCCACCTGGATGATCCAAGGTCCGCTGCCCGTCAGCGTGAGCGTGCCGGCGAGCGGCGCGTCGCCGTCAAAACAGTAGACGCCAGTCGCCAGCGACAGGAGCGCGCCCTGGCCCAGGGTCTGCCCCGTCTTGTTGTTCGCCGCGGGACAGGTCAGGGCGGCCAGATCGGCGTAGGCCAGCGCCGCACTGTGGTGGGCCTGGACCGCGACGGCATCACCCTCGTGCAACATGCTGCCCGGCGCCAGCATCGCCGGCGTGACGCCGAGGATGGTTCCGCCGGCGTTGGCGCCGACGTCACCCGAGAACGTTGACGCACCCGAGTTGCTCACGGATGCACCGGACAGTACGGCGAAGCTCTCCGCGCCGCCCAGCGCCGGCGGCACCGGCGGCTGGGCCGCGGCGACGAGAGGGTTCATGACCATCGCGGCCACGCTCAGAGCGGCGCCACGCGTCATGGCAAAACGGATGAAGGAAGACGATGTATCCATGGGCACTCACCTGCGCAATTTCGACACGAGATCCCAGAATTGGGGGGCGTTCGTGCGCATTCCAGCCTCAACTGTGACACGGTAGCAAAAGAGAGGCCACCCCAACCAGTGCTTCGGCCACTGTCAGCTTCGGCCGCCGTCAGCCGGTCCGCAGATGGTGGCCCAGACGCTCACGCAAGGCCGCGTGGGCGGCCACGTCGAAAGGCGGGGCGGCCGACCAGTCGTGCAGCCAGACGGGCTGACGACGGCGCTGCTCCGGCTCCCACGCATATCGGGGAATGACGTGGGCGTGGAGCGCGGGCTCGACGTTGCCGAGCATCTCGTAATTCAGTCGCTCGGCGCCGGTCACCCGCAGGACCGCGTCGCCGACCCGCGCCATGTCTTCGAGGAATTGCCGGCGCGCGTCTCCGCCGAGCACGTGTAGGTCTGTCACGACGGGATCGGGCAGCAGCAGGCAGTAGCCTGGCAGGATCTGCGGGTCTCCAAGCACGACCCACCCCGATGGCACCCGCCCCACCACCCGCTCGAGGGTGCCGGCACGAGCCGACTCCACGAAGCGGTGGATCGCGGTCACTTCCGGTAATCCAGCGCCGGCTTCCGGTCCGCGAGCCGGGTCGTGTACTTGAAGTCCGGTCCGCGGCGCTTGACGAACTCCGCCCGCGCCTTTTCGATGTGCGCGGGCTCGGTGAACAAGTCGATCGCGGTGAGCGCCATGCTTTTCGCCGCGACGATCATGCCCTTCACGCCGATCGACATGCCGCCGGCGGCCACCGCCTGCCAGCTGTGCGCGGGGGTCCCCGGCACCCACGTCGCCGCGGTCAGTTGCACCGTGGGCACGCTCCAGCTCACGTCGCCAAGGTCCGTGGACGCGCCGCCGATGCCGGGCTCCGGCGTGGACACGCTGTTCGCGCTGTCGATCGGCGGCAGGTCGCCATCAAGGGACTTGCGCAGGACCTCGGCGAACTGCCGCTCCGCGGGCGTGTACTCGTAGCCGCCCACGGTCTTCAGGTTCTTCTGCATCAGGCCCACGAGATAGCTGTTCGGCAGCACGTTCCACACCGCGCCGGTCAGCTCCAGTTCCATGGTCGTGCCCGTACCGAGCGCCGCGCCGCGCGCGGCGTTCGTGATGCGCTCCCAGATGCCGTCGAGCACGCGCATGTCGTTGTGGCGCGCGTAGTAATAGGACTCCGCGTAGTCCGGCACCACGTTGGGCGCCTTCCCGCCGTTCGTGATCACGTAATGAATCCGCGCGTCGGAGGGCACGTGCTCGCGCATCAAATTGACCATGGTGTTCATCGCCTCGACGGCATCGAGGGCCGAGCGGCCGCGATCCGGAGCGGCGGAGGCATGGGCGGACACGCCGCGGAAGCGGAACTTGCCGGTGATGTTCGCCAGGCTGCTCGACGCGCTCGAGGCGTTGCGGTCGCCGGGGTGCATCGTCACGACGGTATCGACATCGTCGAAGAGACCGGCGCGCAGCATGTAGACCTTGCCGGCGCCGCCTTCCTCCGCGGGGGTACCGAAGAAGCGCAGCGTGCCGGTGCGCTTGTTCGCCGCCAGCCACTCCTTCACAGCGATGGCCGCCGCCGTCGACGCGGTGCCGAACAGGTGATGGCCGCAGCCATGGCCCGGGCCTTCGGCCTCGAGCGCATGCCGCTCGGGCTCGGCCGCCTGCGACAAGCCGGGCAGCGCGTCGAACTCGCCGACGATGCCGATGACCGGTTTGCCGCTGCCCCATTCGGCAGTGAACGCCGTCGGAATCTCGGCGACGCCTGCCTTCACCGTGAAACCGGCGTTGCGCAGCTGCTCCTGCAGCAGCGCGCTGCTCTTCTGCTCCTGGTAGCCCACCTCGGCGAACTTCCAGATCTGCAGCGCCACGTCGCCGTAGCCGCGCGCCCTGGCATCGATGGACGCGAGGACGGCCTTCGTATCGAAGCTGGCCTGGGCCTGGACGGGCGACTGAACCACGAAGGACAGCACGGCGACGACGGCGAGCAGATATCTCATGGTGTTCCTCGCGGGGACCTGACCGATGACGGAGTCACTTCAGCAGATGGCGGCTGAGCACGGCCCACACCGCGTACGACAACCGGCGGCGGTTGTGACGCGCGATATCCGACAGCCAGAACTGGCCGGTCACGCACTCGCAGCCGGAGGGCAGGTCGCCAACGGCGAGTGGCTCCTTGTGCTCGGCCCTGTAGCGCGCCAGGACCTCGTCGGACGGATGGCCTTCGTTGGTGATCACCACATCGACGGGGCGCCCGATAGTGCGGCTCACCCAGCGCACGGCGTCCGCCGCCGTGAAGCCGCGCATGCCCTGGCCTTCGGTGAGCAGGTTGGTGACGAGGATGATGGGCCCCTTCACGGTGCGCAGGCGTTCGGCCACCCCGTCCACCAGCAGCGTCGGCATCAGGCTGGTGAAGAAGCTGCCGGGGCCGATGATGACCGCATCGAACTCGCTGATCGCGGCGTGCACGGCGGGATGAATGTGCGCGTCGGGCTCGAGCCACACGCGTGTCACGCCATGGCCGCGCGCGTGCCCCAGATCCACCTCGACCTCGCCGCGAGTGGTCAAGCCGTCCGCGTACTCGGCGCAGAGCGTCGCGCGCTCCACGCTCACCGGCCAGACACGGCCACGGCAGCCCAGCAGGGCGCGCAGCCCGTCGACCGCGGCCAGGAAGTTGCCGCTGTACTGCTCCATCATCGACAGGAGCAGATTGCCGCCGGTGTGGCCACTGAGACGCTCGTGATGAATGGTGGGGAGCCGCGCCAGCAGCACGCGCCGGGCCTCACCTTCGTTGCGCGCCAGGGCCAGTGCGCAACGCAGCACATCGCCGGGAGGCAACACGCCGAGTTCGTCCTTGAGCTGCCCCGAACTGCCACCCGAGTCGAACATCGTGACGACGGCATTCACGTGAAGCCAGGGATTGCGCTTGAGGCCACCCAGCAGCGCCGGCAACCCGGTGCCGCCCCCGAAACATCCCACATTAATCTGGCGCAGCTGCATCCGCGAAGCATTGTATCGGACCTCGGAACGGCGCCGGAGCCGAGCCGTCATAGACTACAAGGTATGGATACGGCGTCTCGCGGTCGACTCGACGGTGTCATTGCCGATCTGCAGCGCATCTTCGGTGCCCGCCTCGAGGCCGTGGTCGCGTACGGACGCTCGGGAGAAGAAGGCACGCACAGCCTGGCGCTCGTCAGCTCGCTCAAGATGGACGACCTCGACGGCCTGGCCATGGCCGCGCCACAGTGGCATCGAACCGGGGCCGCCACGCCGCTGGTCGTGCCCCGCGACGAGTTCCGCCGCTCGCTCGACGCCTTCCCCATCGAGTACGGGGAGATCATCGACACGCACGTGACGCTGGTCGGACAGGATCCGTTCGCCGGCATCCGCATCAATCCGGAGGACGTGCGCCGCGCGGTCGAAGTGCAGGCGGCGAGCCTGCTGCTGCATCTCCGCGAGAACTTCGTCGAGTCCGCAGGACGGCCGTCGGCGCTGCACGCGCTGGTGCGCGATTCGGCGCCCGGCTTCGCGTTGCTGCTTCGCCGCATGGCGCACCTCGACGGACAGCCCGCGGAGACGAGTGCGGACCTGTCGCACTGGGCCTCGGCGCGGGCAGGCCTGGACCCGCGGGTGGTCGGTGACGTGCTCGCGCTCGGCAGCGAATCCGCCCCGGCGGTCGATCCCTCCCGCCTGTTCCCCGGCTATCTGGACGTCATGAGCGCGCTGTTGGGCGTGATCGACCGATGGTCCGCGTCCTGACGCTGGCGGCGCTGTTGCTCTGGGCCTCGCTGGCTCAGGCGCAGCCGCTGCCGCCGGAACTCACGGCGCCAGTGAACGACTTCGCGGGCGTCATCGACCGCGGCTCCGAAGAGGCGCTCGAAGCCCTGATTCGCCAACTCCAGAGCGCGAGTGGCGACGTCCTGGTCGTCGCCACCGTGCAGACCTTCAAGCCGTACGCCGACCTGCAGAGCTATGCCGTGAAGATGTTCGAGAACCACGGCAAGGGGATTGGCGACCGCAAGGGCGACAGCGGGGCCCTCGTCGTGCTGGCCGTGGACGATCGGCAGGTGTGGATCGAAGTGGGATACGGCCTGGAAGGTTTCGTCACCGACGGGTTTGCCGGCGAGACCAGCCGCGACACCATGGTGCCGTTCTTCAGGCGCGCCGAATACGGCCAGGGCCTGCTGGCGGGCGCCACCCGCGTCGCGCAACGAATCGCACAGGGCCGCAACGTCACCATCTCGGTCGCGGCCCAGCCGCGGGCCACGGCGCGGCCGGGGGGAAACATCCGGATCAATCCGATCACGCTGCTCATCGTCCTCTACATCCTCTACCGCCTGATGAAGAGCGGGGGCCCGGGCGGCCGGGGGCTGGGGCGTCGCGGCGGGCGGTGGTCGAGTGGTGCCGGGCCGTTCGGGCCGGTCGGCGGCTGGGGCGGAAGCGGCGGCTGGGGAGGTTCGTCGGGAGGGTTCGGCGGGTTCGGCGGGGGCCGCTCTGGCGGCGGCGGAGGCGGAGCGTCGTGGTAGAAAGGAACCTATGAAGAAGCTGATTCGGTTCGTTGGGGTCATGGCGCTGCTCGTTGCGGCCATGGGCTCGTCCGGCTGCTCGTACAACACGTTCGTCAGCCAGGAAGAAGCCATCAGGACCCAGTGGGCACAGGTCGAGAACCAGCTGCAACGCCGGAACGACCTGATCCCGAACCTGGTCGAAACGGCCAAGGGATTTGCGCAGCAGGAACGCGACGTCTTCGGACAGATCGCGGAATCGCGCGCCAAGCTCGCCGGCGCCCAGACGCCCGAGCAGCGCATGGCGGCGGCCAACGAGCAGTCCGCCGCGCTGTCGCGCCTGCTGGTCGTGGTCGAGAACTATCCCGACCTCAAGTCCAACCAGACGTTCGCGCGGCTGATGGACGAACTGGCCGGGACCGAGAATCGCCTCGCCGTGGAACGCATGCGCTACAACGAGGCCGTGCAGGCCTACAACACCCAGCGCCGATCGTTCCCATCGAACATCACCGCCGGCATGTTCGGCTTCAAGGAGCACCCGCTGTTCCAGGCGCCGGAAGCGGCCAAGCAGCTGCCGAAGGTGGACTTCAGCCGGCCGCAATAGCCGTGTCCGGGGTGGGCGCCCGCCCACCCCGTGTTCCCCGCTCCCCCGTTCCAACCCTTCACCACCGCACGCCATCCAACCTCATGACGGTGGACGACGTGGTCCTTGCAGCAAACGGAGACACAGCCGCTTTCGAGCGGGTGTACAACGCCCACGTTCCGCGGGTGCACGGACTCGCGCGCCGAATGGCCGGTCCCGAAGCGGCTGACGAGCTGACGCAGGACGTGTTCGTGCGGGCGTGGCAGAAGCTGGGGTCGTTCCGAGGCGAGTCGTCGTTCGGCACCTGGCTGCACCGGCTGGCCGTCAACGTCATCATCGAGCGGTTTCGCACGCTCGGGGTGGCCAGGGATCGATTCCTCGCCGACAGCGAGGCCGTGCTGGACGTCGCGCATGCGCCGCCGCGGTCGAGGCCGGATCTGGGGATGGACCTCGACGCCGCGATCGAGCGGCTGCCGGACGGCGCACGGACGGTCTTCATGCTGCACGACGTCGAAGGCTACCGGCACGAGGAGATTGCGCAGATGCTCGGCGTGTCGGCCGGGACATCGAAGTCGCAGCTGCACCGGGCACGGCACACGTTGAGAGCGATGTTGAACGCCGAACGGCCACAGGCCAGCCGGACCTAGGAAACGCCGATGGACGAACACACCACACGACGCCGACAACCGGACAGCGCAAGCTCGCCGCCGGTGTCCCGCCCCGGACCAGCGGTGGACGATCCGCTCGACGCCGACGATCCGCTGCTGGCGGCCATTCAGGGATTGGGCGACGCGCGGCCCGAGCGCAATCTGTGGCCGGCGATCGAGGCGCGGGTGGCGCCCCGAAGCGCCACCCGGCGGTCGGTGACCTTCACGCTGCCGCAACTGGCGATGGCCGCCACGCTGCTCATCGCGGTTTCGGGCGGGGTGTCGTGGCTGGCGCTGCAGCCGCCGAGCGCACCTGGTTCCGCTGCCGAGCCGCCGATCCGCGCCGTCGCGGAGCCGGCCGCGGCCATCCGATCAGATGTGGGACGTGCGAGCTTTGCCGACGCGCAGTACGACGCGGCCGTGGCGGACCTCGAGAGCATCCTGCGCGAGCAGTCGGAGCAGCTCGATCCTCAGACGGTGATGGTGATCGAGCGCAGCCTGCAGGCCATCGACGAGGCCATCCGGCAGTCACGCGCGGCGCTCGATGCCGACCCGGCGAACACCTATCTGAACTCGCACCTCGCCGACGCGAGGCGCCGGAAGCTGGACTTGCTCCGCCGCGCGGCCGGGCTGTCGAGTGGCGGCGATTGAACCTAGCCCTGCGGCGACGAGCCGTGAGACAGACGACGGCGTGATGACGAAGGAACGAATGATGCGACCTATACGAAGTCAGAGATGGGCGATGGCGCTGCTGCTGGGCCTGATGCCCGCGATGGCGACCGCGCAGAACCGCGACACCGCGGCCGACGATCAGCAGCCGCCGATCCAGGCGCGTCCGGGCGGGCCGGAACTCGCCCCCCGCACCAGCCAGGAACAGCCGGTGACGAAGGGCACCCGCCTGGTGCTGACGAACAACGCCGGCGAGGTCGTGGTGCAGTCGTGGGATCGCGACGTCGTCAAGATCGAGGCGACCCATGGCGACCGCGAGTCAGTGGAGGTGCAGACCGCCGACCAGACGCTGCGGATTCGCAGCCGCTCGGCGCGCGGCCCGTCCACGCTCGTGGACTATCGGCTGACGGTGCCGCGCTGGATGCCGGTCAACCTCTCCGGCAGTTATCTCGAAGCCTCGATCGAGGGCACGACGGCCGAAGTGACCGTGGAGACGGTGCACGGCAACGTGCGCGTCGTCGGGGGATCCGGCGCCGTGTCGGTGCGATCGGTGATGGGCACCATCCTGGTGGACAAGGCGAGCGGTCGCGTCCAGGCCACGACGGTCAACGAAGGCATCCGTCTGACCAACGTCACGGGCGACATGACCGCGGAAACCACCAATGGTGACATCGTCGTCGAGAACGCCCAGACGTCCAGCCTCGAGGTCTCGACGGTCAACGGCGACGTCACCTTCAACGGCACGGTGCGCGACAACGGTGCGTATCGGCTCACCACGCACGGCGGCGACGTGCGCGTCGGTCTCGGTGGCGCGGCGAACGCGACCGTCTTCGTGCGCACGTTCCAGGGCGACTTCTCGTCCGACTTCCCCATCGAGCTGCCACAAGGACAGTCGCGCGACAGCGGCAGCAAGCGCTTCAACTTCACGCTGGGCACCGGCAGCGCGCGCATCGAGGTGCAGTCGTTCAATGGCGACATCCACCTCGCGCGGCGCACGGTGCCGACCGCAGAGCAGGAACGTGAAGAACGCCGTCGCGGCCGGCGTCCCGGCATGCCCGCGCCGACGCCGCCGACACTCCCGGCTCCAGCCGTGAAACCGGCTCCGGCGCCAAAGCCGCCACCACCGCCGCCGCCCGACGGGCTGGAGTGGGCGACACCGCCCGACGTGCTGGAGTGGGCGACGCTGCCGGTTCCACCGGTGCCACCCGCGGCCCCGGTACCGCCGGCGCCGCCGGTGCCGCCAGCCCCGGAGGGCGACGTAGAATAGGCGGAATGACCATCGCCGAGAGCCTGCTGCCCGAGTTCGACCGTGAGATGGCCGTCACGCGAAAGCTGCTCGAGCGGGTGCCGGACGGTCAGTTCGACTGGCAGCCTCACGCGAAGAGCATGACGCTCGGCCGCCTCGCCGGGCACCTCGCGGAGCTGGCGCAATGGGTCGCCGTCACGATCACCCAGAGCAGCCTCGACGTTGCGACACCACGGCCCGCGGGGTATACGGCACCGGCCACTCGCCAGGCGGTGCTCGAGCTGTTCGACGCGCAGGTGGCCGCCGCCCGCACCGCGCTGGCGGGGCGCAGCGATGCCGAGTTGCAGGCACCATGGTCGCTGAAGCGCGGCGCCGAGACGGTGTTCACCATGCCCAAGGCGAACGTCCTGCGGATGATGGTCTTCAACCACATCATCCACCACCGGGGCCAGTTGAGCGTCTACCTGCGCATGCACGACGTGCCGCTGCCATCCATCTACGGTCCGAGCGCCGATGAGGCGATGTAGGTGCGGCGGCTCGCGTACGCGGGCGGGGCGCTGGCATTCATTACCCTCGCCACGCTGAACGCCGGCGGATACCGATACGGCGCCTCGGATCAGGCGTTCTACATTCCCGCCATCCTCAAACAGCTCGACCCGTCGCTCTACCCGCGCGACACCGCGCTGGTGGGACCGCAGGCCCGCTACTTTTTCATCGACGAAATCGTGGCGGCCATCATGCGCGCCACGGGCTGGTCCATGGAGACGTGCTTTGCCGCGGGTTACGTGCTCGGGCTCGTCATCCTGTACGTCTCGCTCTGGCGGCTCGGACACCTCGTGTTCCGCAGCCCGCTTGCCACGTGGGCACTCCTCGCCGCCGAGACGCTCCGCCATCGGATCACGAAGACGGGCGTCAACACGCTCGAAGGCTATTTCCATCCACGCATCCTCGTGTTCGCCGTGGGTGTCTGGTCCATCACCGCCTACTTGCGGGGCCGCCCGTGGCTGGCACTCGGCGCCGTGCTGCTCGCCGGCCTGCTCCATCCGACCACCGCCGCATTCTTCGTCCTGTTCCTGATTGTCGCCATCTGGACGACGGAGCCGGCGGCACGGCGCGCCATTGGCGCGCTGGCCAGCCTGGGGCTGGTGGCGGTGGCGTGGCTGCTGCTGGCGGGCCCGATGCGCGGTTCGCTCTGGCCGATGGACGCCGAGTGGCGCGAGCTGCTCTCGGCGAAGGACTACCTCTTCCCGGTGCGCGACTGGGGGGTGGGAGCGTGGCTCGCGAATCTCGGCACAGCGGCGATAGCCATCGGCGTGCTCGCCTATCGGCTGCGGCGCGGACTGGCCGTCCCGCGGGAGCAGGGGCTCCTCGCCGGCGCGATTGTCCTCTTGCTGGGTTTCTTCGTCACGCTGCCAGCGGTATCGATGGGGTCTGCGTTTTTCGTGCAGCTGCAGATCTCGCGGGTGTTCTGGATCCTGGATCTGCTGGCGATCGTCGCGCTCGTGTCGTGGTTCGTGGATCAGCCCTCACGACAGCCGGTGCGATGGCGCGGCGTCGTGGCGGGGTTCCTGATCGCCTTCGCCACCGCTCGCGGACTCTGGGTCGCCCTTGTGGAGCACGGAGAGCGGCCGGTGTGGTCTCTCGCACTCCCCGACGACGACTGGGCGCGCGTGATGCGGTGGGCCGAAGCCCAACCGGCGGGCACGCAGCTGCTGGCGGATCCCGGCCATGCCTGGCGCTACGGCGCGCCGCTGCGCTATGCCGGCCGCGACGTGTTCCTGGAAGAGGTGAAGGACACGGCGATGGCCATCTACTCCCGCGACTCGGCGGCCCGTGTAATCGAACGGACTCAGGCACTCGGGGACTTCGCCGTTCTCGACGCGTCAGCGGCGGAGGCACTGGCCGCCCGCTACCGGCTCGACTACCTGATCATCGACCGCGACCTGGACCTGCCGCGCGTGCGCCAGGAAGGCCCCTTCCGCATCTACGACCTGCGCCAGCCAAACTCAGGCGGTCGCGGCACGCCTTGACCTACAATGCCCGACACGGAGGCATTTCCCATGGCAGCACCGGTCTCGCGGCGTGACTTCACGCGTCTCTTCGCCCTTGGCGGCTCGGCGGCTCTCTTCGCGGATCCGGTCTGGGCCACGCAGGCACGGCCCGCGACCGCGCTGGCGCCTGGCGGCGCGGCCTCGGGCGAGGCCTTCTGGAAGACGGTGCGCGAGCAGTTCGTGATGCCGCCGGATCTGGCGGTGATGAACGCGGCCAACCTCTGCCCGTCGTCACGGCCCGTGCTCGAGACGCTGACCAGGGAAACGCGTGGTGTCGACGTCGATCCCTCGCCCAGCAACCGCGCGCGGTTGATGCCGGAGAAGGAGCAGACGCGCAAGGCACTCGCCGAGTTCCTGCGCGTGTCGCCCGAAGAGATCATCATCACGCGAAACACCAGCGAATCGAACAACCTGGTGTCGAACGGCCTCGACCTGAAGCCCGGCGACGAGGTGATCGTCCACGCCGACAATCACCCCAGCAACCTCAATGCCTGGCACGAGAAGGCCAGGCGTTTCGGGTTCACGGTGGTGACCATCGAGCAGAAGAACCCCCATCCGGGCATGGACTACTACGTCGACGCATACACTCGCGCGATGACGCCGCGCACGAAGGTCATCACCTTCACGCACCTCAGCAGCACCGTGGGCGACCTGATGCCGGCGAAGGAGCTGTGCAAGGCCGCGCGCGAGCGGGGCGTGCTGTCGCTGCTGGATGGGGCACAGAGCTTCGGGCTGCTGGACGTGGATCTCTCCGTCATCCAGCCGGATTTCTATTCCGGCAGCGCGCACAAGTGGCCGTGCGGCGCGCGTGAATGCGGCGTGCTCTTCGTCAACAAGACCGCTCAGGACCGGCTCTGGCCGAGCATCTACAGCGCCTATCCGGGCGCTGTCGGCTTTTCGCGCACGTTCGAGGGCTTCGGACAGCGTGACGAGGCAACGATGATCGCGCTGCGCGAGGCGCTGGCGTTCCAGAGCAAGGTCGGCCGTATGGCGATCGAGCAGCGCGCCCGCACCCTCAGCACCCAGTTGCTGACCGGGCTCGCCAAGCTGCCGGGCGTCACGGTCTGGACGTCGCCCGACGCCGAACGCCGCGCCGCCGTCGTGTCGTTCCTGCCGGGGACGCTCGATGCCAACAAGCTGGCCGCAGCGCTCTACACCAACGACCGCGTGGCCATCACCACCCGCGGCGGCAAGGACCGTCCCGGCCTTCGGGTGTCGCCGCACTTCTACAACAGTCCGGCGGAGGTCGACCGCCTGCTGGCCGCGCTCGGCAAGTACCTGAAGACCGGCGTCTGACGGGGTCTGGCACGATCGGCGCCAAAACGCAGCAGATTCTGCCGAGCCGGGTGGGGTCTGGCACGGTCGGCCCCCAAACGCGGCAGATTCTGCAATCACGTCGAAGGCCGTGCGCGCCACCCGCTGCAGGCCTTCAGCGCTCAGGCGCCGAGACCTGTCAGGCACGGTGCGGCCGGGGGGCCGGCGCGCGCGTGCGGAACAGCCACTGCGGCGCGCTCTCCATGGTCACGAAACGATCGAACACCAGCCCGCATTTGCGCAGCACGTGCTGTGACGCGTGGTTGTCTGGGCTGGTCACGGCGACGAGCGAGGAACGGCGCAGCACGTCGAAGCCGAACCGCAGGCAAGCCTGCGTGATCTCGGTCCCCAGCCCGCGCCCCCAATACGGCTCGTAGAAGCCATACCCGACCTCCACTTCGTCCCCGTCGTCCACCAGTAGGTGGCGCAGGACGGCGCGCCCCACTGGGTCAGCTGCCGGCGATTCCCGGAGAATCCAGAGGCCGAAGCCGTACCGCTCCCAGTGCGCGAGGTTGCGGTCGAGATAGCTGGTTGTCCAGGCCGCGTCGCGCACCCCGCCGAGGTGCGCCATGGCCACCGGGTCCTGGTGCATCCGGTGCAGTTCCGCCCAGTGCGACGCGGTGAGCCGCTCGGCGTGCAGACGGGCGGTGGTGAACGTGTCGGGGAAGGCCACCGGCCCTATGCGTGTAGCGGGATGGGCGCCAGGCGCACGACCGGCGCCGCCTCGTCACCGAACCACAGGTAGATGGTGTCGCCGTCGGCGCGGGTGTCTGGCGCGGCGATCTCGCCTTCGGCGCCGAGCGCGGCCGGCCACGCGTCGCCGCTCTCGCTGACCACGTCCTGGGCCATGCTCAGCGCGTTCCACGCGGCACTGGCATAGTCCTCGGCTTCGGCGTCGTCGGGATCGATATGGGCCAGGGAGGTGGCCGCTCCCACGCCGTCAGGCGCGTCGATGTGGATCGTGTCGTCGTCGGCGCGGGCGCTGAAGCCCGGCGGAAGGATGGGCGCCAGCCGGGCGACCAGTTCTCGTGCAAACAGAGACGGTGTCATGGTGTTTAGGGAACGCCGGACCTGACGTCCGGCGTTCCCCACGAATCTTACTGCTGTTCCTGCTGCGGCGGTGGCCCCGTCCGCACGGTCGGATAGGTGATGCCCAGCTGTTCGAGGTAGGTCGAGTACCTGGTCGGATCGTAATAGAACTTCCGCATCTGCTCGCGGTACTTGGCGAGGATCTCGGCGTTGAGGTGCGTCGGCGCCGGCGTGTCCTTGGTGATGAACGGGATGTACTTCACGTCCTTGGTCTGGACATTGTTGAAGTAGTCCCAGGCCTGGGTGATCAGTTCCGGCTTGGTGAGCAGGTCGAGAATCGTCATGGCCTGGACCTTGGCGCCCGCAACCACGCCCTTGTGGGCAATCGGCGTGGCGCTGGCGATGGCACTGGACCAGTTGTGTCCCGGCAGGCCGGGGATGTTGGCCGGATAGCTCAGCGTCACGGTCGGCATGTTCCACGAGATGTCGCCGATATCGTCGGAACCGCCGCCCATGTTGTCCTCGAGCGGCACCGGCTTGCCGAGCTCACCGAGCTTCACCGACAGGCCGGGCTGCGTGGCGTTGCCCAGCTCCTTCTGCAGCGCCTTGGCCAGGGACTGGTCCGCCTCGCTCCACGTCGGCAGGCCCACCGTCTTGATGTTCTCGTACATGGTCTCGGCCACCGTCTTGTTCATGTGGCGCGGATAGGCCGTGCCGAGGATGCGCGACGACCACTTGGTGTTGGTCATCAGCGCGGCGCCCTCCGCCATCTTGTTGCCGATCTCCACCAGCTCCTTGATGTGCGGCTGATCGATCTCGCGGAAGTAGAACCAGATGCTGGCGTTCCGCGGTACGACGTTGGGCTGGTCGCCGCCGTTGGTGATGATCGAGTGCGACCGCTGCGACAGCCGCAGGTGCTCGCGGCGGTACTGCCAGCCCACGCTCATCAGCTCCACCGCGTCCAGCGCGGAGCGGCCGCGCCACGGCGCGCCGGCGCTGTGGGCGGTTTCACCTTCGAAGGTGTACTCGACCGACACCAGGCCGGTGCCGCCGGCCTGGCCCCACGAGACCCCGAGGTTGCCGCCGACGTGGGTGAACAGGTTCACGTCCACGTCCTTGAACATGCCGTCACGCACGAACCAGGCCTTCGAGGCGACGAGCTCCTCCGCCACGCCGGGCCAGATCATCAGCGTGCCCGGCAGCTTGTCGCGCTCCATGATCTTCTTCACGGCAATCGCCGCGACGATGTTGAGCGGCATGCCGGTGTTGTGACCTTCGCCGTGACCGGGCGCGCCTTCGACAAGAGGGTCGTGATAGGCCACGCCGGGCTTCTGCGACGCCTGCGGAATGCCGTCGATGTCGGAGCCCAGGGCGATCACGGGCTTGCCGCTGCCCCACGTCGCCACCCAGGCCGTCGGCATTCCCGACTGGCCGCGCGTCACCTTGAAGCCGAACTTCTCGAGCTGCGCGGTGAGGTACTTCGAGGTCTCGACCTCCTGCATGCCCAGCTCGCCGAAGCTGAACACCGAGTCCACCATCTCCTGCGCGAGCTTGCCGAGTTCGTCGACGCCCTTGGCGGCTTCCTTCTTCATCTCGCCGAGCTTGGCGTCGTTCGCGCCCTGGGGCGCGGTCCTGGCCGCTGCCGGGGGCTGCGCCGAGGCCGTCACGCTCGTGAAGGCCAGCGCCATCAATGTCATCCAGAGTGAATTCGTCCGTGTCATTCCTGTTCCTCCGCGGCCGGTCGCGTCGTGCACCGACCGCGAGAAATTGTAGTGTCAGTTGCGTCAGATGCATGATCCCGAACTGACTCATCCGTGACAAGGATGCGCGCCGGGGGCGCGGGCTAGAATGGATGGACCGCACGTGCACACCGTCGTTCCTCCGTTCACCCCGCATCCGCGATGGGCTGGCGGTCACAAGATGACCGTCTATGCCTGGGCGCGCCGCCGCCAGTTCCCGGCCCTGCCGCCGCCGGAGCCCCGCTTCTTCGATGTCGCGCCCGATGCGCGCGTGCTCGCGCATTGCCACTGGCAGCCGAAGCGCCGCGAAGTGGCCACCGTGCTGCTGCTGCACGGCCTCGAAGGCTCGAGCGAAGCGCACTACATGGTGGGCATGGCCGAGAAGGCCTGGGCCCGCGGCTTCAACGTCGTACGGCTCAATCAGCGCAACTGCGGCGGCACCGAGCACTTGTCGCGCGGCCTCTACCACTCGGGGTTGACTCACGATCCGCGGTTCGTGCTCGAGGAACTGCGCGACACCGATGGCCTGACGCGGTTCGGGGTGGCCGGTTACTCGCTCGGCGGCAACCTGACGATGAAGCTGGCGGGCGAGTTCGGGACCAGTGAGATGCCCGAGGTGAAGGTGTTCGTCGCGGTGTCACCGGTGCTGGAACTGGAAGCGTGCGTACGCGCCATCGAACGACGGGCCAATCGTCTCTACGAGTGGAATTTCTGCCGGAACCTCCAGAGCCGGATGCGCCGCAAGGCCCGCCACTTCCCCGACTCGTTCGAACTGGACGGGTTGTGGAAGATCTGGTCGATTCGCGCGTTCGACGAGCGCTACACGGCGCCGCATCACGGCTTCGCCGGCGCCAGCGACTACTATCACCGCGCCAGCGCCATGCGCGTGATTGATCGCGTCGCCCGGCCGGCACTGGTGCTGACGGCCGCCGACGACCCCTTCGTGCCGCCTGAGATCTTCGGCGCGGAGGCGCTCCGGCAGAACCCGCACATCACCACGGTCGTGACCCCGCGCGGCGGCCACTGCGCCTTCGTCGAGCCGCCCGACGGCGACGACGGGTACTTCGCCGAACGTACCGTCGTGGCGTTCCTCGCGCGTCATCTGCAGGGCGCCCCGGGCCCGGTGGGTCCATCGTTCACCCGCTGACACGTCGGGCGCGGTTTGGAGTATCCTGCGCCGATCCGGCTCAATGCCGGGCTGGTTCGCGCGTTGACTGGCCTTTGCCGGCCCCCAACTCCAGGCAGGCTGCTATGACCGCTGTCCGCACGTCTTTCTCCGCACTGTGGCTGCTGGCTGCCTCCGTCTCTCTGGTCGCGCAGGCGCAGGCCCCGTCACCCGCGCCGGCGGCACCCGCCGAGTGCGCGCAAGTCTGGGTCAATCACGAAGCCGAGTACGAGGAGTTCCTGAGGACCGCCAAGGTGGCCTCGATCAAGGAAGTGCCGGTCGGCGTGACCAGGCCAAGCCGCGCCTACTTCGCCCCAGGTGGGCTCGCCGAAAGCATGGCCTGGAAGGCGATCACCCCTGGCATGAAGGGCGGCTTCTACGAGAGCTATCGCTCGGAGATCGCGGCGTATGAGCTCGACAAGCTGCTGGGGCTGCAGATGGTGCCGCCCACGGTCGAGCGGCAGGTGGACCGGGTGACCGGCGCCGCCGTGCTGTGGGCCTCGCCGACGCGCAGCTTCAAGGAACTGGGCGGAGTGCCCGGTCAGGCAAAGTCGCCCGCGCCACCGGCGGCGAAAGTGGCGGGCTGGACCCGTCAGATCGTGCGCGCGAAAATGTTCGACAATCTGATCGGCAACAAGGATCCCAACCTGGGAAACTGGCTCGTGGACGGCGACTGGCACCTGCTGGTGATCGATCACTCGCGTTCGTTCACCCCGATGACGTCACTGGTACACAAGATGGACAACATCGATCGCGGGCTGTGGGAGAAGTTCCTGGCGCTCGACGAGGCCACCCTGCAGACCAGCGTGGGGCCCTGGATGGGCAAGAGCGAACTGCGCGCCATCCTCGCGCGCCGCGATCGCATGAAGCGGGAGATCGATCGCATGGTCAAGGACCGCGGCGAGTCGGTGTTTCTGCCGTGAAGGGGAAGGTCTTGAGTCTTGAGTCTTGAGTCCTGGGTCTTGGGCCGAACCTAGAACCGCAGAACCGCTGCACCGAGAACCTCAGAGGCCTGAAACCCTGGAACCCGCTACTCCTCGATCGTCGCCTTGAATTTCGGCGCCGATCTCGCTTTGGTCGCCTGTTCGAAGGCGAAGCCGAATCCCAGCAGCTCGGCTTCCGTGTAGGGGCGGCTCATGAACGTGAGCCCCACCGGCAGCCCCTGCACTTCGCCTGCCGGTACGGTCAGACTGGGCGTGCCCGCCACCGCTGCCACCCCGTAGCCCGCGCCGGTGAAGTGGTCGCCCAGCACGTGATCAGTGGGCCATGCGGGGCCCGTGCTCGGTGCAATCACCGCATCGAGATTGCCGGCCTCGAGTGCCGCGAGCAATCCCTCCTTCCCCGCCAGCCGCTTCGCGGCGTCACGCGCCTTCAGATACGCGGCATCGGTGAGCGGCCCTTTCGCCTGTGCCTGCTCGAAGAGCTCCTGTTCGAAGAACGGCATCGCGCGAGCGGCATTGGCCTTGTTCCACGCAATCAGCGCCTCGAGTGATGCGTGCGGGGCGCCGCTCTTCCGCAAGTAGGAGTTCAAGCCATCCTTGAACTCGTACAGCAGCACCTCGTTCTCAGGACCGCTCCATCGCCCGTTGCCCGGGATGGTGACCTCCACGACCACGGCTCCCGCCGCCTTCAAGGCGGCAATCGCACGTTCCACCGACGCATCCACGCCCGGGTGGTAGCCCATGGCTTCGCGCAGCACTCCAAAGCGCTTGCCCTTCAGTGCATCGGCCTTCAGTGCGGCCTCGTAATCCGGCGCCACGTGGCCCTCAGCCGCCGGGCCGGCCGGATCGGCGGCATCGACTCCAGCCAGCCCGGTCATCAGGGCTGCCACATCCGCCACCGTGCGGCCCATCGGGCCGGCGGTGTCCTGCGACACCGAGATCGGAATGATGCCGCTGCGGCTGACGACGCCGACGGTGGGTTTGAGGCCAACCAGCCCATTGACCGCCGCGGGGCAGATGATGCTGCCGTCCGTCTCGGTGCCGACACCGACCACGCCAAGGCTCGCGGCGATCGCCGACCCGGTGCCTGCGCTCGATCCGCAGGGATTCCGATCCAGGACGTAGGGGTTCTTCGTCTGCCCACCACGCGAGCTCCAGCCGGACGATGAACGCGTGGAGCGGAAGTTCGCCCACTCGCTCAGGTTGGTCTTGCCGAGAATCACCGCGCCAGCCGCGCGGAGACGGGTGACGATGAAGGCGTCCTGCTTCGGCCTGTGTGTCGCCATCGCGAGCGAGCCGGCCGAGTTGACCAGGCCCGCCACGTCGATGTTGTCCTTCAGCAGGATCGGGATGCCGTGGAGCGGGCCGCGCACCTTGCCGGCCTTGCGCTCCGCATCGAGCGCATCGGCGTCTCTCAGCGCCGCCGGGTTCAGCTCGATCACCGCGTTCAGCTGCGGTCCCCCATCGTCCACGATCGCGATGCGATCGAGGTACGCCTGCGTGAGCGTACGCGAGGTCAGTGTGCCGGCCGCCATCCGCTCGCGCGCGGCCGCCAGGCTCAGCTCCACGACGTCGAGTGCCGGGGTGCCTGCCTGGTCCTCGGCCGCGGCCGCCGTGCGTGTTTCGGACGGCGTGCACGCGAGGGTGAAAACCAGCACGAAGGGAAGGCAGCGGCGCATCAGTGGTGTCCTCTCGGTTCGGGGTTAGCGGCCCGCTTCGTACACAATCCTGCCGCCCACGATCGTCATGCGGGTCTGCCCCTGGAGGAGCGCGTCGGGGCGGTCGACGCCGATGGTGAGCGGGTCGATGTCCATCACCGTGATATCGGCCCATCGGCCGGGCGCGAGGATCCCGGTCTCGTTCTCGGTGAACGAGGCGTAGGCGGCCCAGGTCGAATAACCCCGCACGGCCTCTTCCGGCGTCATCCGCTGTTCGGGATACCATCCGCCGGGCGGCTGCTGCGTCTTGTCGCGGCGCGTGATCGCCGAATGCAGGCCATAGAAGATGTTGTGGTCCGACCCCGTGAGGTCGGAGTTGAAGATGAGCCGCACGCCCGCCTTCCGGAACGTCCGCCAGGCATACGCCCCCTTCACCCGATCCGCGCCCAGGCGGACCTCCGCCCAGGGTTTGTCCTCCACCGCGTGCGGCGGCTCCATCGAGGCAATCACCTGCTGCGAGGCGAACCGCGAGAAGTCGTCGGGGTGCACGACCTGCGCGTGCTCGATGCGATTGCGGTTGGTGCGGATGTCGGCCTGCTCGCCCTCGATCCTCCGGATGAAGTCCAGCGTCTCGCGGTTGCCGGCGTCACCAATGGCGTGGATGCCGACCTGGAAGCCTGCCTTCATCATGTCGGCCACCACCGCCTGGTCGAAGCCGTAGCTGCCCCCACTCACGCCCCGATGTCCCTGCTGGTCGGCGTAGTCCTCGATGAGGCGCGCGCCGCGGGAGCCGAGCGATCCGTCGTAGTACGCCTTCACCGAGCGGACCGTCAACATGCCTTCTGGATCGATGAGCGGTCCCTTGGCCTGCCACTCGCGGCACAGCGCCGGTTCACGCGCCGAGAGCATCGCGTAGACGCGCGTCGGCAGCTGGCCCTCGGCCCGCAGCGACTCGAACCCCCGCATCAACTCGCTGTCTGCTCCGGCCTCGTGCACGGCGACGAAGCCGTCCTTCGCCATGCGCTTCAGCCCGGCGAGCACCCAGGCCTTCGCCTGCTCCGGCGTGGGCGGGGGAACCGCGCCCTGCAGCAGCGGCGTCGCGCGGTTCAAGAGCACGCCGGAGGGCTCACCCTTCGCGTCCTTCACGATCACCCCTCCGGTCGGCGCGGCGGTCGCGCGCGTGATCTTCGCCTGCGCGAAGGCCAGCTTGTTGCCCCACACGCCAAAGCCGTGGAGGCTGGCGAGCACCACCGGATGGTCGGGCACCTTCTCGCTGAGCAGCGCCATGGTCGGATAGCGGTTGGCCCAGGCGCCTTCGTCCCAGCCACGGCCGACAATCCACTCGCCCTTCGGTACCTTGGCCGCAAAGGCGACGACGCGGTCGACGGCCTCGGCCTCGGTCTGTACCCCAGTCAGGTCGAGGTAGGTCTCCATTTGACCGAGTTCCCTGATGTGCACGTGCGAATCGACCAGACCCGGCAGCGCCGTGGCGCCGCCGAGATCGACCAGGCGCGTGGATGGGCCACGATACGCTTCGGCCTCTGCACTGCTTCCGGTGAAGACGATGCGTCCGGCCTTGATGGCGATGGCCTCGGCATCCGGACGCCACCCTTGCGGCCCGTGCGGTGCGTTGGCGGCTGGCGTTCCATCCGCAGCCGGTTCGTCCCACGCGAAGGTATAGACGCGACCGTTCACCAGCAGCAGATCCGCCGGGTCAAGCTTCGGCGCCTGGCTGCAGGCGGCAAGCCCCACAGCGAGCAGCGCAAGAACCGGGACGCGGAGCACACGAGAGACCATCACGACTCCTTGGATGCGGACTGACGACGCCAACCGAGCGCGAGCGCCGTGCGCGCCAGCCCCACGGCGGCCTGAGTGGGATCGATCACCGGCACGCCGAGCGCCGCCTCGACCCGCGCCCGGTAACGGGCCATGCCGGCGCAACCGAGCACCAGCACGTCAGCGCGGTCGAGGTCGCGCAGAGTCTGCCCCACCTGCACGAGCCGCACGAGCGTGCGCTCGTCCTCGGCGAGCTCGGCGACGCCGATGTTGACGGCGCGATCGCCAGCGAACCGCGCGCGCAGGCCGAGCGCATCCACCTGGCGCAGGTGACGAGGGATCGACTGGTCGAGGATGGCGACGATGCCGAAGCGCGTGCCCAACGCCAGGGCGGACGTCATCCCGCACTCGGCAATGCCGAACACCAGCGCCGAGGTCCGTTCCCGCGCGGCATGGACGCCCGGATCGGAGAAGCACGCCACGACGTAGGCCTCCGCCGGCTGACGCTCGATGGCGGCCGTCACGTGGGCACTGGCGGCGTCGACGTGCGCCTGGGTCTCGATGCCTGGCGGGCCTTCCGGCAGGGTCACGCAATCGATCGCTGGCCCGCCCTGTCCGCGGAGCGGCTGCAGCGCGAGATCGAGAGCCTGCGTGACGGCGGTGGAGCTGTTCGGGTTGATGACGAGGATGCGCGAGGTCATGCGCGCTGCCATTCTACCTTCACCGTTGGCCGGCAGGATCGGGGCCAGCCGACTGCCGTTACGACCGGCCTCCGGGCAGTGGCGGCGCCCCGGCGGTGAACCGCGCCAGGCGAAACGCCGAGATGTCGTGCGCGGTGGCGTCGCGCATCACCAGGTCAGCGACGATTTCTCCGACGACGCTGCAGAACTTGAAGCCGTGGCCCGAACAGGGCGAGACCACCAGGACCGCGGGCGCGTCGGGATGCCGATCGATGATGAAGTGCTCGTCTGGAGTATTCGTGAACATGCACGCCGCCGACCGCAGCAGCGGACCGTCGGCACCCGGAAAGTAACGGGTCACCGCGGCCCGCAGGGCGGCTTCGTCCTCGGGATGGCACGCGCGGTCGAGCGTGTCGGGCATGGTCGGCTCGCCGCGATGGTGATAGCGGCCAATCTTGAAGCCCGGCGTCTCGAACTCCGGGAAGCCGTAGTAGCGGCCCTCGACGGCGTCGTGCACGAAGACGGGAAAGCGGCTGGGGGCGAAGGCCGCGTGGTCGGTCACGCCGAACCAGCCGAGCACCTGCCGCTCCGGCTGCATGACGGACGCGAGGTCCGGGAGCAGCGCGCCCATCCACGCGCCGGCCGTCAACACCAGCTGAGAGGCCTCGTACACACCGATACTCGTCCGCACGCGGACGCCGCCAGGCGTTGTCTCCCACTGCAGCAGCGTCTCTCCCTCATGTATCTGGGCGCCAGCCTGCCTCGCGCGGGCGGCGTGCGCGAGAATACACGCCTCCGGGCGCAGGAACCCGCCGTCCGGTTGCAGCACCGCCGCCGCATCGTCGCCAATGTGCCAGGCCGGAAACCGCTCGCGCAGGGCGCGCCCGGTCAGCACTTCGTGGGTCAGGCCGTGCTCGAGGCACGAGCGGCGCGACCCCTCGAACACCTCGCTGCCCTCGGCGCCGACGTCGAGGGCGCCGGTGACGTGCAGCAGCTGCTCGCCGGCACGCGCCTCGAGCGCGCGCCACAACTCGAACGCGCGCCGGAGCAGGGGCACATAGGCGGGATGCTCGAAGTACGCCAGGCGGATGATGCGCGTGAGGCCGTGGGACGATCCCCGATCGTGGCCGAGCGAGAACCGTTCGAGCACGCGCACGTGCTGGCCACGCGCCGCGAGGTGCGCCGCGGCGGCCGTGCCCATGCCGCCACCGCCGACGATGATGACGTCAGCGAGCAAGCCGCTCCCGCATCATCTGTCCGAAGGCCGCGCCTTTCCCCTCGTCTTCGTGCTTGAAGTAGACGAACACGTCGGCGCACTGCGTCGACAGGTCGCGCGCCACATCGGCCCAGCGGTCGATATCCGCCGGGCCGTAGCCTTCATCGCGCAGACGCAAATAGGCGAAGTCGGCCGTGGTCATCACGGGGGTCTGGCGCTTCTCGCTGTCGGCGATGCAGAGGGCGATCTGCCGCGCGCGCAGGCACTCGTAGACGTCGTCGCTCAGCCACGAGTCGTTCCTGAACTCGAATGCGGCGGGCGCCTTCGGCGGCAGCAGCGCCAGGAACTCCGAGAGCACGCCCAGATCCTTCTTGAAGGTCGGAGGGAGCTGGAACAACAGGGCGCCCATCCGCGGACCGAGTTCGGCGGCCGCGATGACGAAGGCCTTCAGCGAGTCGGCGACGTCGGTGGGCCGCAACCGCTTGTCGTGGGTGATGCGGCGCGGCGCCTTCAACGTGAAGCGAAACTGCTCCGGTACCTGCGCGCACCAGCCCGCCACCAGTTTCGGCGTCGGCATGCGGTAAAAGGTGTAGTTGATCTCGACGGTGGAAAACTGGCCCGCGTAGTAGGGGAGCATCTTCGCGGCGGGCAGATCGGCCGGATAGAAACTCCCCTTCCATTCGGGGTAGTTGTAGCCGGAGGTGCCGATCAGGATCATTGGGGAACCCTTGTCAGTTCGAAGTTCAAGAGTTCAAGAGTTCAAGAGTTCAAAGTTGACGTTTGAGCAAAGTTCAAGAGCTCACCAGCGTTGAACTCTTGAACTTTGAACTCTTGAACTTTGAACTCTCTTCCCTACCAGCGCGGTTCGCGACGGTTGTTGCCGCCACCACCGCCGCCGTACCCGCCGCCTCCGCCGTAGCCGCCACCGCCG
>Ga0105103_10000309_pt1 | contig 27243 bp, 22 predicted proteins | sample PPLLaktember2015_2_FD_79107 | JGI IMG/M metagenome (GOLD analysis project Ga0105103, IMG submission 79107) | Freshwater sediment microbial communities from Prairie Pothole Lake near Jamestown, North Dakota, USA - PPLs Lake P7 Core (6) Depth... | ecosystem: Environmental > Aquatic > Freshwater >...
TACACTATTTGCTACATTTTTGAGTTTTTTCTTCGCTTTCCTTAGTAAAAACTCAGATTTTTGAATTAAAATCCGCTTTAAAACGGGTCCAGAAACCTTCACTTTCAAGAATCGAGATAAAATCATTTACATGTGCCTTATTAAAATCTATTACCGGATTAATCATCACTGGTTCAATTGATTTAAGAGTGTCAAAAACAATTGGGACTATACCCAAATTTTTATCTATCCTTTTTGAAATAAAATTTCTCAGCATTTTCGACTGAAAAGGATCGGTGGCCAAAGCAATATTGTTAAATCCTAGTTGTTTAGCCTTTTTATATGAATAGTAAATATTCTCGGTGCTATGTCGTGCATTAGTTTCAATAAAAATATTTTGTTTAGGTATTCCCAAAGCCTCGGCATACATAGCCATTATTTCAGCTTCATAATAAGGAGAATATACCGCTGCCCCTGAATACATAATATTTTTCGCTATGCCATTATCGTAAAGGTATTTAGACCAATAAAGCCTAGCCTTCATAATCATGCTCCATTGTTCATTTTGAAAAGGAACCCCAGGAACAACAACTAAATCGTACACTTTTTCTTTTGATTCATTAAGATATTTAACAGCTGTCCGCGATGAATAGGCACAAGATGATAAAACAATCACCAATGAAGTTAATGTTAGAAATAACACTGTTCTGTTTTTATATTTAAGTTTTTTCATAGCACTTTGATTTATAATTATAAACAATAATATTTTTGGTTTTGTTTAACAATATATGCCGATTATTATACGAATTTTTTTCTGTCTAAAATGAATTATTCTCTCTGCAAGCAGCCTGAGTATTAATAATATAAATAAATTTTGCTTTATACGCTTCTTATTACATTTATTTAGTGATACATAAGTAATAGGAAGTCCAGTTTATAATTAGTTATCCCGAAATATTAACATTGGGTAATTTTTAGCCAGTTCTATCTTACTTTTGTAATATAGTCTGAATTTTTACTGATGGAAAAACCCAAAGGGATGTTCCTGGTTTTTGATACAGAAACCACGGGATTACCAAAAAATTATAATGCCCCGCATAGTGATTCCAACAATTGGCCACGAATGGTACAGATTGCCTGGCAATTACATGATCGCTATGGAGTATTGTTAGAAGCTAAAAATTACATTGTAAAACCCGAAGATTATACCATTCCTTATAGTGCTGAGAAAATTCATGGAATCTCAACTGAAAAAGCATTACAAGAGGGATTAGATCTTTCATGGATCCTTAACGAATTTAATGAAGCCCTCCAAAATACCAAGTTTGTAGCAGGGCATAATATTGAATTTGATATCAGTATCGTTGGCGCTGAGTTTTTTCGTAAATCTGTTGAATCGGGCCTTTGTCAAATGGCTAAAATCGATACAAAAGATGAAAGTACTGATTATTGTGCACTCCCCGGAGTAAAAGGGGGTAAATATAAATGGCCAAATCTTTCAGAATTACATAACAAACTTTTTGGATCAGGTTTCGGTGAAGCTCATAACGCAGCTGCCGATGTTGCAGCAACAGCCCGATGTTTCTTTGAATTAATAAGGTTAGAAGTAATCAATGTCAATAAATATGGTTTGGATAAAGAGTTCATTTATCAGTTTAAAGCAAAAAATCCTGATATCATCCCTATTCTTGATGTTATTATTGAGAAAAACAAGATTGATGAACCTATAACTGATAAATCAGGGCTAATTCAGTCTAAGATAACATATAAAGCTATTGCCGAACCAGATCTTGACTTTGTACACCTGCATGTTCATACACAATATTCAATCCTCGATGGAGCCGCCGACATTAACGGATTAATGGATAAAGCCAAAAAAGATGGTATGACTGCTATTGCTATCACTGACCATGGAAACATGTTTGGGGCAAAGGAGTTTCATAACATCGCCAAAAAGAAAGATATAAAACCAATCCTGGGTTGTGAGGTATATGTATCGAACAGGAGCAGGTTTGATAAAAATGATAAGTCAGATGGAGGAGGAAGACATCTTATTTTGCTTGCAAAGAACATCACTGGTTATTATAACCTTGTCCGGCTTGTATCGTATGGCTGGACCGAAGGGTTCTATTACAAACCCCGCATCGATGTTGAATTACTTAAAAAATATAATGAAGGGCTTATTGCCAGTTCAGCCTGCTTGAATGGAGTAATAGCTTATGTTGTTCGCCACGAAGGAATTGAACAGGCACGTACCACACTGAAAGAATTCAAAGAGATATTTGGCGACGACTTCTATCTTGAATTACAAAGACATCGTTCGGGTGATCCACAAATAGATAAAGAAGTTTATGAAGACCAGGTATTTGTTAATGCACAGCTAATTAATCTTGCAAAAGAAACGAACACAGATATAATTGCTACCAATGATGTTCATTTCCTGAATGAAGAGGATGCCGAAGCTCATGATCGGTTACTTTGCATCAGTACCGGAAAAGATATTGACGATCCTAACCGGATGAGGTATACAAGGCAGGAATGGTTCAAGTCGAAAGAAGAAATGAGGCAACTTTTTGCTGATATCCCTGAAGCTATTTCAAATACTAAGAAAGTTGCTGATAAGGTCGAAATCTTTGATTTGAATTCAACCCCAATTATGCCTGTTTTCCCAATACCTGAAGAGTTTGGAACAATAGAAAAATATAGGGAACAATATTGTGAGGCTGAGCTTATTGAAGAAATTTCCCAAAAAGCATTTGACCGATTAGGTGGTTATGAAAATGTACTTCGCAATAAACTCGAATGTGACTATTTGAAACATCTTGTTTATTTTGGCGCAAAAGAAAGATATGGAGAGGAATTTGAACTAATTGCAAAAGAGCGTACCGATTTTGAATTGGAAACCATAAAAAAAATGGGATTCCCCGCTTACTTTCTCATAGTATGGGACTTTATCAGGGCTGCACGCGAAATGGATGTTTCAGTCGGGCCAGGTCGTGGATCCGCTGCGGGCTCAACAGTTGCATATTGCCTTAAAATAACTGATATCGACCCGATTAAATATGATTTACTGTTTGAAAGGTTCCTCAATCCCGATCGTATTTCTATGCCTGATATTGATATCGATTTTGATGAAGACGGCAGAGAAAAAGTTCTGAAATATGTTGTAAAAAAGTATGGCGAAAAAAGGGTAGCCCATGTAATAACCTTTGGTACTATGGCCCCGAAAATGGCTATTCGCGATGTTGCCAGGGTACAGAAACTCGACCTGTCCGAAGCTGATCGCTTAACCAAGCTTATCCCCGAAAAGCCCGGAACATCTTTCAAACAAGCTTACAGTGAAGTGCCCCAATTGGTACATGAAAAAAATAATGGCAGCCCTCTTGTTGCATCTACCCTGAAATTTGCTGAAACCCTTGAAGGATCGGTACGACAAACAGGTGTTCATGCCTGCGGAATTATTATCGGGAGAGAGGATCTTGAGCAGCATATCCCTATTTGTACAAACAAGGATGCTGAATTGTTTGTAACCCAGTTCGACGGAAAACATATTGAATCTGTGGGGATGCTCAAGATGGACTTTCTTGGATTGAAAACCCTTTCGATTATTAAAGATGCCATCCATAATATAAAACTTTCCAAGGGAATATTAATTGATATTGATAAAATTCCACTTGACGATCAGGTAACCTACGACTTATATAGCAAAGGAGAAACTACCGCTTTGTTTCAGTTCGAATCGCCAGGGATGAAAAAACACCTTCGCGCTTTGAAACCAAACCGTATTGAAGACCTGATTGCAATGAATGCCCTATACCGGCCAGGGCCTATGGAATACATCCCCAACTTCATTGCACGTAAACACGGTAGGGAACCAATTGTATACGACTTGCCCGAAATGGAAGAATACCTTAAGGATACATATGGTATTACCGTTTATCAGGAGCAGGTTATGTTACTTTCGCAAAAGCTTGCGGGATTTTCAAAGGGCATGGCCGACTCGCTGCGCAAGGCTATGGGAAAAAAGATAAAAGCCATGATGGACGACCTGAAAGAGAAATTCATGGAAGGTTGTCGCCAAAATGGATATCCCGATATTATTACAGAAAAAATTTGGACCGACTGGGAAGCTTTTGCCCAATATGCTTTTAATAAATCACATTCAACCTGTTACGCCTGGATATCTTACCAAACAGCTTACTTAAAAGCTCACTACCCAGCCGAATTTATGGCTGCTGTTTTAAGCCGTAACCTCAGCGATATCAAGAAGATTACATTTTTCATGGAAGAATGTAAACGAATGGGGTTAAACGTACTTGTGCCAGATGTAAACGAAAGTTACGCCGGTTTTACAGTAAACAAAGAAGGAAAAATTCGTTTTGGGCTTGGAGCAATAAAAGGACTTGGAGAAGCAGCAGTACAAAATATAATTGAAGAACGTGAAAAGAATGGCTTTTTCAAAGATATCTATGATTTTGTTGAACGTTTAAACCTTTCAGTAATAAATAAAAGATGTATTGAAGCTTTAGTAATGTCAGGAGGGTTCGACAGTTTCCCCCAGATCGACAGATCGTTATATTTCATTACTGATAAAGAAAATCTGAGTTTTGCCGATAAGCTCATTAAATATGGTACCCTTGTAAAAACGAAACAGACAAGCACCTTATTCGATTTTGATGCTAGTTATCAAAATGCCCAGAGAAAACCTGAAATACCAGTTGGTGAAGAATGGCCCCCTTTAGTAAAACTAAACAAAGAAAAAGAACTAATAGGAGTATACCTTTCATCGCACCCGTTGGATGCTTATAAACTTGAAATAAATAATTTTACAAATTATACATTGGCCGACCTTCAGGATTTAAATAGCCTGAATGGTAAAGAAATATCGGTAGCCGGACTAATCATCGATATCAAACATTTAACCACCAAGACAGGCAGGCCTTTTGGTTCAGTTATCCTTGAAGATTATTCCGATTCATATAAATTCATGTTCTTCGGAAAAGACTATGAAGATTATCGAAAATATATGTACCCCGGTTATTCACTACTGATAAAAGCTATAGTTCAACCTAACCTATGGAAGAAAGAATCCAGCGAATTAGAAATAAAGATTAAATCGATAACAATGTTGAACAATGCCCGCGAAGAACTTGTTCATAAATTATCGATGCGATTGACCCTTTCTGATCTAAATGATGAATTAATTAAGGAATTAAGGAAACAGGTCGATACAAACAAGGGTAAAGCATCTGTTAAATTTATCATATATGATGATAAAGAAGGAATGTCGGTCGGCCTTTTCTCACGAAATTCTTCAGTAACTGTTACAAATGAGTTAGTTGAATACTTAGAGGCCCATCCGGAAATTGATTATAAAGTAAGTTAATACTTACCATTGAGTCGGGTTTTTATTTTATTATTTTTGTGAATATATTAGGACAAAATATTAATTAAAAGATAAACGATATGGCTTTAGAAATTACTGATGCAAATTTTGAAGAAGTTGTAATTAAGTCGGATAAACCTGTAATTGTTGACTTTTGGGCTGAATGGTGCGGGCCTTGCAGAATGGTAGGCCCTATTGTTGCTGAGATTGGAAACGAATATGCAGATAAAGCTGTTGTTGGAAAGCTTGATGTCGATTCGAACCCTTTAGTTGCCAGTAAATATGGTATAAGAAATATCCCTACAATCCTGTTTTTCAAAAATGGTGAAATAAAAGATAAACAGGTAGGGGCATGTCCAAAAAGCACACTTGTCAATAAATTAGAGGCAATACTTTAGATATTTCTTGAGGCTGTGTAAAAAGTCTCTGTGGTTCTTCTTTAAACCTCTATGTTTCTCTGTGTAATTCTTTTAAATTGTTGTTACACAGAGGTTCACTGAGAAGACACTGAGAGTCACAGAGGAGAAAAGTTAAGTTTTTAAACCTTTTACACAACCTCATAAGGATTGCTATACTTGAAAATATGATTAACTACTTTAGGAGAAACCAACCAGCATTTATACTTTTCATTGTATTTTATTGCTTTCTAGTCATATTTGGGCATCATCTGCAATTCTTTAAAAATCAATCTAATATTGTATTCGACAAATCAATTCTCCTCTCATTCTTTTTTAATAATTCCTTATCGTTAAGAGTATCTCCATCAGGATATACTTTTATTATATTTTTTAGTTTACTAATAACCGGATTTTATCTTGTTCGAATTTGTATTAATAGTTTTATCATTCAAAACAGGGCACAATTCCCTGCTCTTTTTCTTATTGCTATAACTGCTTTCGCCCTTAAAAGTACCGTGCTTTCAACTGCAATGATTGGGTCATTTTTTTTACTTATCACACTTAGCAGATTAATAAGTTCGATGGAAAACCCTAATATAAATTATCGGTATGTTGACGGAGGGATGTTAATTGCAATTGGTAGTTTCTTCTATTTTAATATAATATTCTTTCTTCCTTTTTTATGGATTGCCCAATCAACTTTACGAAAGCAAAACATACGTGAAATTTTATTTTCAGTAATAGGAGTAATTGTTCCATATATTTATTTATTCACTTTTGCATTCTTATTCGATTATGATTTGAATTCCCTACTAAATCAAATAATTAATGCCTTTAATTACCCTGCCCATTTTACACTTTCATGGTTAATGATTGCTTGTATCTCAGTTTACGGAATATTTTTTTTTATTGCCAGCTTTTATGCTATAATGAAATTCCCTTCGAGGAAAATTCGGACCCGAAAATTATTTCAATTACTATTCTATTTGTTCGTGGTAACCTTAACTATTTTCTTTGTTGTCCCTTCGGCAGGTTTTGAAATCTTTTTTGTTATCTCAATTCCTTTGTCAGTATTGTTCTCCATATATTTTGCCGAATGCGAAGCTTATTTTTTTAATGAGATTTTATTTGACATATTAGTGCTTTCGCCTATTGTTTTTTCATATTTGGGTTTCATAATTGACTAACCATATTGACTTTCATTCATTTAATCCGTAATTTTATTTACAGATTGAACCGTTACTAAAAGTTCATTAATATTTATTCTAATATCTCAAGATTGAACAAATTAAATCTTGGCTTATGGTAAAGAATAATGCAGATGAAAGCAAAAATTGGTTTTCCAGCATTTCAAATAGTTGGGAAAAAATGATCAGGGTAATAGTTTTTATTTCTATTCTTTCTATCATACTTATCATAGGTTTACCAATACTTTTGAAAAGGATCATTGTAGTTGTTCAACCAGATAAATTAGGGATTGATTTTATTGAAACCTCCAGTTCATCTACAACACTCCATTTTAAAACTTATAATAAAGAAATGGAAATACTGCAATTGCCAGCTCACCAATTTTGGGTTGAATCGAGTAGTAACCTTTCTGATGATGATCAAACAATTATAATAAGGGCTTCGGGATTGGTTTCGACCAGATATGATAATTATTCATATATCTCTGAATTAATAAATATTGAGAAAGTTAATTATCAGGATTTTATTTTGGAATTTGAAAGATATTACAGAACTAACTGGTATGACCCTGAAGGTAACCCAATTATGAGTTTCAAAAATCATAAAGGCGATAAAATTGATGAAAAAATTAATGAAAAATCATTTTCTGAAAGATTTTTGCCAGAAGAAAAATGTGATTATGGATCAGTTATAGGCTTTGTAATATCGCAAAAAATAAATAAAACCCTAAATGAAAACAATGATGGTAAAAAGACAGAAATCATTGACTCCCTTATTTGTGATAGGAATTCCCCTGAAATAACTATATTTTATGTTGGGAGCAATGCTGTAATTATACCACAAGAAAAATCATTTATTGTTAAAACCAAGAATCATAAAAATGTTATAATAAATAAAGAAAAGTTTTCGGGATCTAACATTTTCTTTTCAATTAATGATTGTGTTGTTAGAAATGAAGAGTCAATAAATATGTCATTCAATGATACAGTATACGATGAAGCCCGGAAAACATATGTAGAAAATATCAGAAAAAAGCACCTTGAATTTTATAAGAAATTTACCCGAAAACATAGTCTTTGGTATCTCGACAATAAGGGTAGCTTTAATATTATGATTGTTAAGAAGTAAAAACAAGATTATTTTTAGTCTCTTTTTTTATAAAGCATTTACTTTTGCTGCTCATTCTGTCTGTCTTGTTCCCGTATTCTCTCCTGTTCTATTAGTCTTGCTTGTTCTAGCTGCCTTTGTATTTCAAGTTGTCTTTTCTGCTCTTGTATTCTTTGTTGTTCAATAACTTTCTGAAAAGAAGGGTGTTGAGCATATAATTTGGAAACAATAAAAAGATAGTAAATTAGAATAAACCCAATTAACAATACTATTCTTTTCATAACTTTCAAATTTGAAAATAATAGGTATTAGAATTAAAGAGCCTCTGTTATATAGAAAATTTTTTGGCCTCTTTTTGGGTGTAAAAAAAAGCTGCACTATTTTTTATAGTACAGCTGGAAATATTTAGAATTTCTTTGTGCTTACAATTTCTTAACAAATGACATTATACCAACAGCTTCGCCGGCTTTCCCTTCTTTAAAAGATATAAAAATATGATAAACTCCTGTTTTTTGGCACTTCAGGTCGAAAAAAGGGAAATCTTTACCAGTTGCACTAATATATGTACTCCCCTGAAGTACATTCATATCAAAAAGCTGCAATATTGCTTCGCCATTTGAATTGGGAGCAGTACAGATTGAAAATCTGTATTGGGTATTTTTACTAAGTACCATTGAAAACTTAGCTGAAGGTGGTTTCCCTCCAGGGGTACCTGCATCAAGTTTAACAACAAAATCTTTCAGATAGGTTACATCGCCTGCAGCTGCAGCACATTGCGCAACCATTTCCACATTATCTTGAGCCTGGATAATACCGCAAAGAAGGAACGATGAAATGAATATGAGTTTCAGGATATTTTTCATATTACATACTGATTAGCTTGTTTCTGATTTTTTCAGTTTTTTCAATTATACGGTTAAGTTGTTCAGGGGTGATATTTACAGTGCTAACATCATTTTGAACTATAACCAACATGCCATTTTCTTCAATTGCTTCTGGTTCTCCCTTTTTTATAGTTATAGTAACCCCATCAAACTCCGTTTTGAGAAATTTAATATCTTCGATAAGTGAGGCAAATTGCTTGTCACTTTTAAAGTTTTCGAGAATAAGCATTAAATTAGACATAATAATTTTCTGTTCACCTATTCTTTCTGATAATTCCGGATGTGGTGTTTCTTTTACTACTTGTGTTGCCAGGTATAAACCTTCAATCCAAATCCCTGTTACCATTAATGTACTTAGGTTACTCCTGCCATCGGTCCGTAAATACTTATCCATCTGGTTAAAGCTATGGACTGAAATGTACATTAAGGAATCAAGGTTCTGATTGCTTTGGGCAAGTCTTTTTAATGTAGTAAAATCAAAAAATTGTCCAACCCTAATACCATCAGCAAGTGTTTTTATGGCTGTAACATAATCGAGTACTGTATTGGTTTTATTGTACATATTTAAGTACCCCAGATCAGCAGCATATACTCCGAGATAAAATGCCTGTTTAAAACTTGTTGTTAATTTATCAACATTTTCGGTTGGCGCCAGGTATTTTATCGAGTAGTTTGCATTAAGACTTTTAACAAGGGCAGCCATTTCAACAGGTGAAGAAATGTTTTGAACTATATCCTGCATCACTTCTTCTGATATTTCAAGCCCTTCGTTTAATACGGTGTCAGGCACATCCAGACTTGAATCGCCCGGCTGTTTTCCTGACTTACATGTGATTAATAAAAGACTGATAACAAGAAGCGAAAAAACTCTTTTTATCATAGCTTTCTGTATTAGTTGTTGCGGTTTTAACAATTTTAACATTTAGTATAAAGATATTAAAAATATGTATTCATTAAAATCTTTATTTCCTTTTTAAGCGTTCTCCAAAAGTAAGCAGTTTTTTTAAAGCATCGAAATACAACGTTACGTAAAAAAATAAAGTCAATATCCAAATTACTATCATATTAAACCAATAAGTCTCATAATATTTACCAAGAAAATGTTTTCGTGGTGCAAAAAAATGCGTCCTTATACTCAGTAAATTATCAGGAATTGGGTCTTCATAAATTGGATCGATATGTTGTACAAGCTTATTACGATATTCGAGAATTTTGTTTTTCTCATAAACTTTCTTTAAAATATCTGCTATGCTTTCGTTAAAATACCTGTCGCGAAACTCTTGATATAATTCTGGCCTGTTTTCGAGGTTATAATTTATAGCATTTTGCCGTTTACGATTAGCATATTGAAATGATTTATTATAATAGTTGTCGAGTCTCTTTATGTAATCATAAATCTGGCGGACCATATTTTGATTAAAATTACGTACATCAAGTTCATCAAGCTTATCAAAATAAATTGGAGCAATACTTTCTTCGCCGGTCCGCTGGAATTTTTCCAAATTATCAGCTTCTATCAATTTTGCATGCCTATTTTCTTTAATTATTTCATTAATAAGCAGCTTTAAGTCGTCTTTTGTAATATCAACAACCTTATTTGATTTGATTTCTTTATCGATGCGCCCCAACCTTTCACGTAATTCAGGAATATGATACACTTTTTTAAAATCGGCCTGACTTTCCTGCTTCTCGAGGTCGTAAAATTTAATAGTGAAATCATTATTTTTAAATTGATTTACCATTAGTGCTTCATAGCTCCATTTGGTTACCATAAGTTCAGCAATAAATGGAACTTTATCTACCCTTCCAACGGAACGGTTCAGTTTATCGAAACTAAACATGGCCCCGCTCAGGATCATCATAGGGATCATCAATAACGGAATTAGAATATAAATAGTAACTGCCGAGTTAAATGTTGAAGATACATTTAATCCAAGCATATTTGAAAAGGCAGCTGTGGAGAATAAGGCAAACCAATATATGAAATTCATCCCTTTAATGCCCAAAATACTGTTGCCTAACGATACAAAAAGAAAAGTTTGTATCGCGCTGATTATAAATAGAATAAATATTTTCGAAACCAGGTAGCTCGATCGGCTTAGGTTTAAGAACTTTTCTCTTTTTAAAATTTTTCGATCTTTGAATATCTCTTCCCCGCTTAAGATTAATCCTAAAAACAGGGCAACAATAAGCGACATGAAAATATAAATATGGATATTCTCATTTACCCGGAATATATATATTTTGGATTTTGGGTCTTCAATATAACGAATAATATAGGATAGTATAAAACCGAGAACAGGTGCTTCAATGAGGTTAAGTGCTATATATTGTTTATTACTTATTTTCGAGAGAAAATCACGTACTGTATAAATTCTTACCTGCGAAAACCAATTAGGGATATTTAGTGATTTAGGAGGTTTTTCGCTGATAGTTTCAACTTCTTCAGGAAAAAAATTAGCCTGATAGTTGTCTTCCCATTTTTCGGGCGATACTTTACGTGTATCGGTATAATTTCCAAATTCATCGACAACGTGGGCTTCAATAATATTGAAAAGCAATTCGGGATTAACATTACCGCAGGTAGCACATTCACCAACCTCACTGTTGATTTGTGCATCCATTCGTTTAAAGTACATAATCCCTTCAACCGGATTACCATAATATATTAAATACCCTCCCGTATCGAGTATTAACATTTTATCGAACATCTTATAAATGTCGGATGAAGGCTGGTGAATAACAACGAAAATGAGTTTGCCTTTCATTGCAAGCTCCCGTAAAAGGTCCATTACATTTTCTGAATCGCGCGATGACAAACCTGATGTTGGTTCATCGACAAATAATATGGAAGGTTCACGAATTAATTCAAGTGCAATATTTAACCTCTTTCTTTGGCCACCACTAATTGTTTTATTCATCGGCGACCCAACTTTCAGGTCTTTTCTGTCGTAAAGCCCAAGATTGTTAAGAGTTCTATGTACAAGGCTGACTAATTCTTCTTCATTTTTATCTTTAAAACAAAGCTTTGCGTTATAATAAAGGTTTTCGAATACAGTTAATTCTTCAATTAATAAATCATCCTGTGGAATGAGCCCAATGGTGCCTTCGAGTTTTTCTTTTTCGACATGCAGATCGATGCCATTAATTATAACTTTCCCTTCGGAAGGTTTATCAATACCCGATAATACATTTAAAAGTGTGGTTTTCCCAGCTCCACTTGCCCCCATAATACCCATTAACCGACCATGGCCTTCAGAAAAAGTAATATTTTTTAACCCTAGGTTGCCATTTGGAAAGCGAAAACTAACATCCCTGCAAACAAATGAAATTTTATTCAGTGCAGTATCAGCAAGAAAATGTGAAACAACGTCGCTATAATAAATAGGGGTACCTTTAGTAAGTTTAACGGTACTTCCGTTTGCAAATAAATAAATCCGGTTATTATTGACCGGTAGCCCATTTAAAAATAAATCTTCGTTGCCGGTATATTTTAAGAAATATAAATCAACACTATTTACACGAAGTATAAAAATATCCCTATCGAGATGCTTAGTTTGAATTTTTTTAGCATTCTCGTATCGTTGTACTTTGTCATTAATTATCAACAAACTACTGTTGTCAAGCTCAGTGGCATCAGTTTTAATAACAAATGACTCGATACTTAAGAATTCTTCCTGAGAAATATTAAATACTTCAGCAACAGTATTGATTATTGCCATTCGCTGATCAGTAAATTTACGATCGGCATTTACAATTTCGAATAAGCGCAATAAAGCGACAACCTTCTGCTTTTGAGTAAGTGTTTTATTGATTTTTTTGCACAGTCCTAATATTCTTACCGAATCTTTAACAGAAGTCAGCTTGTTTTTCTTCTGTTCATCTTCTTCGGTGGAAAATGCATTTTTCTCAAAAAGGGTATAATACTCAGCAACCTTTTCGGCAGTTAGTTGCTGCTGAAGAAAGTTTTTTACATATTCTACCTGAGTGGTTACAACCCCTTCGTCCTGTTTTGCAATTATTGCAAACAACTGCATCAGGGCTTTCAAAATCTCTTCACTCATCTTCTAAAGTATTACCGGCAAATTACGAAAAAATATATGCTACGATGAATAGCTCACCTGTTCAAATGGCACATCGACAATGTCGGAATATTCTTCTCCGGCCTCTTCCATATCTTCATCATCTTCCGGGTAATGCCAACGTATAAGAACATCGTGCCCTGCTTCATGAATTTCTTCGAGTTTCATCAAAATATCAAGAAGTAATTTTGATGAAGCGGTATTAAAATAAACCAGTTTGAAATTGAAAATGGTTTTTTTATTTGGGCTTTGAGCATACTCTTCGAGCCACGACAATATTGGCTCATAAAAAGACGCAACATCCTCTGGCAATGATCTTCCGGATATTTCCATAATCTCTTTTTCCTTATCAAGAGTTACTTTGGGAGTATCTTCAGTTCCTTGAATTTTTATAGTTTCCATAATGTAATATGTTTATTTTTCGTCTTCTTCTTCTCTTGAAATAGTCGAAGTTAATAAAAAGAATGAAGTATCATCACTTATAGGAAGAAAGTGATATTCGAGTTCTTTTCCGGTTTTACGTTTGATATCGATAAATCCTAAACCGGCACCACCTTTTTCTGACAACCTGCCTTCTTTCATTTGTCTTTTGTAAAGGTCTTTTAGCTCCTCTTTGTCCATTTTGTTAATGGTTTCGAGCATTGTTGTCAGTTCTTCAATCCGGTTGTTATCAACCGCATTTCCGGTAGTTACGCTGTATTCATTTTCTCCTTTACTAACGAGGAAAATTCCTCTGCCTGAGAAAAGAAAATCGTTAGAGGTAAAATCATCAGCATGTTTACTGATGTTTTGCAGACATTCGACCATTACATGGAATACTTTCCTTTGTACATTGCCAGGTTCGTCTTCCTTTGCCATGTTCGATTCAGTAAGCGACGTAAAAGCTTTGGTAATCTGGTGTGTTATCTCACCCTCGTAAACCAAGGTAATTTCATGGGCCTTCATCGATTTGTAAAACTCATATACAAATTCAAGAAACCCTTTCACATCTTTTTTATTATCCATAATGCACCTGTTTTGTATACTAATTTAAAATTCAATACCAATTAATAAAACATCATCTATTTGTTTGTTATTACTCTTCCAGTTATAGAAGTCTTCTTCAAAAAAATTATTATACTGTTCCATGGAAAAGTCTTTGTTTTCGAAAATATTATCCCTGATACGTTTAGGAGAATATTTCTTTAATTCAGGCCCTCCAAGTTGGTCGGGAAGCCCATCAGAAAAGAAGAATGCCTTGTCGCCACGTTTAAAGTTAATAACATAATTGGTAAATTCACTTTCTTCTTTATTCTTGTGAGGAATACCTCCAATTGCTTTACGATCGCCTTTATATTCAATAAGTTCACCATTTGTTAAATAATATAATGGACGATGTGCACCAGCATATTGAAGTTCTTTCTTTTTATGATTTATCTTACAAAAAGCAATGTCCATCCCATCTCTGGCTTCTGCATCAACAGCATCCTGTTTCAATGTTTTACGGACATTATAATGCAGTTTATTAATGATACTGGCTGCAGTGTGCTCTTCCTGATGGTCGGCTATATTATTTAAAAGGAAATACCCAATAAATGAAAGCAGTGCTCCTGGCACTCCGTGGCCTGTACAATCAACAACAGCAATAAAAATATCATCTCCTTTTTTAAAATACCAGGGAAAGTCGCCACTAACAACATCGCGTGGCCTGTAAAAGATAAATGATTTTGGAAGAAACTCCTGAATTACTCTATTATCAGGTAAAATTGATGTTTGTATGCGTTGTGCATAGTTGATCGAATCTTCAATTTTGCGGTTTTTCTCTTGAATTTCCTGTTCAATTCTTTTTGATTCAGTAATATCGTGCCCAACAAACAGGATTGTTTCCAGTTCGTTTTCGTTAAATTCAGGTATAGCATTGAAACTCATAATACGCTCTTCGTTGTCGACACCATTAAGCTTAACAGGAATTGTGATTTCGGTAGTGGTTTTATCAGGGTTCGATTTTATTTGTTCAATGGTTTCGCGGAAATAATTGAATAATGTTTCGTTAAAGTTTACTTCATTCAGAGTTTTATTAATTAAATCTTTTGATTCAATTCCTGTATATGTTTCAACAACCGGGTTTGTATAAAAGAACTGTCCGACAGTACTTAAACGCAAAATCATATCAAGAGAATTTTCGGACAGGGCTTGCATTTTGCTACGCATGCGCTCTTCTTTCTCCGCTCTCTTCCTTTCAGTAATATCAGTTGCATTTAATATAATTCCCTTAATTGCTGAATCGTTAAGTAAATTCCTTCCAGTAATTTCAAGGAAGATCTTCTGACCGTTCTTCTTCATGTATGTAAACTGGAAAGTAACAGGCGTTGTTGGATCAGCCAATAATTGTTTAAACATGGTCCGCATGGCTGTTTCGCCTTTACGGGTTAAGCGGTCCATATCTTTACCGCTCATCATTTCTTCGGGGGTAAATCCGAGTATCTTAATAACAGATGGGCTCTCATAAATGAGCTCCATTTTTTCGTTATAGATAGAAATTATTTCAGATGCATTTTCAAGTAATGAATACAATCGTTTTTGTGCATCTTCAACTTTCTTAATATTTTCTTCAAGTTGTTCGTTCGATTTCTGCAATTCTTCCTGTGTGGCAATCATTTCTTCGGCATTCAAACGAAGTTGCTCTTCGTTTTCCTGCAATTCACTTGTCATTTTCTGCGATTCGATGAGTAATTGCTCAGTGCGGTGATTATTTTTCAGGTTGAACACTGTCCGGGCAATTATTTCCCCCAACTCTCTTAAGAAGCGTATAGTAAGCTCAGGTATTTCTTTATCAATTGAAGCAAATTCTATTACCCCCTGGAGTTTTTCATCGGTAATAAGCGGCACCAGGAGCATGCATTGCGGTTTTTGTTCTCCAAGTATTCCTGAAGTAATAGTAGCATAATCATCAGGCACTTCGGTCCGGTATATATAATCCATTTCGTATGCACACTCACCAATTAATCCGTACCCGACATTAAATTCCTGGTTTATGTATTTTTTACGGTTGTATGCGTATGTTGCAAAGTTTTGAAGAATCTTTTTTTCCTCATCATAAAGGTATAATGCCCCCTGAACAACATTAATATATTTTACCAGTGAGTGAATTACAGTAATTGACAGTTGATCGATGCGGTTATTTGTTCGAAGAATATCAGAAATTACATCTTTCCCTTCAGCAATCCAGTTTTGCTCTGTATCTTTCTGATGATTAAGATGCAGGTTTTCCCTCATCACTAAAAGCGACTGCGCTAATGTGTCGTTGTTCGACGTGACATCGAGATGGACATTATAATTGCCTTCTCCAATTTGTTTGGCAAATTCTGCCATATTTTCCATCCGTTTATCACGCTCTTTTATTCTTTCGTTATAATTATTCTGGGCTTCTTTCTGTTGGTTATTTATAATTAAGACAATTGAGATTATTATGATCGGAATAATATCGATTACTATTAATGATGGTGAAACTTTGTGTAACTGTATGATACCCAAATATGTAATAGGTATTTTGTTGACTATAATTTCAATAATCCACGAGAATAATGGAAGAAGGCAGCTAATAATAATTGCCGCTGCTACCAGATTGGTATCTTCTTTAAAGATTCGTTTATATATTTTTAATAATATCGTCATCGCCGTTTTATGACTTTTTCATTTGTAATAGTTTATCAGATAAAGGAGTAGCAATAATTTTCAAAATATCAGTAATTTGGCCGATATCTGACTTAAATGTGGCCAGTTCAATTACTGCTATACATGCATCAACATTTAATACCGGAACAATAAAAAGATGAACAGGTTTACCCTTGCCCAACCCTGATTCAATAATATAATTATCAGTAATCTCTTTGATAACCATTATTTCTTTTGTAACTGCAGTTTGCCCGGTAAGGTTTTCACCAGCTTTAAACGAAGTAATATTTTCTTCATCAGTAAGTGCATATCCGCATAAAAAGTTATAATTATTTTTTTCATCGTCGAGCAAATAAAATATCCCTTGAGATACTTCAACTTCATTAGCCAGATTTTGCAGAAATTTTGATGCAAATAAGCCAATATTCTTAAAATTACCTTTAGGAATGATTTTATTAATAATTTCATTCAGGTCAATTTTAACATCCTCAACAATTTCTTCTTTTTTATTAAATTCAGCTAATATGCTTGATCGCTCTTCTTCAACCTTTTTTTCTATTATATTATTTAGTGCCTCAGGGTTTGTTTCCTTCAGATAAGCAATATAAAATATGCTGGCAGAAATTAATGCTATAGCTAATAAAAGAACTGCCCAAACAGATACTCCTGCTCCAGTTTTTAGTATTGAATTCCAAAATACAATAGCAAGAAGAACTATCGATAGAATATTAACAATGAATAATCCGAGTGGTTGTATTTTAAAATGTTTCAAGATCATATCTGCTATAGTTTCAATAAAAACCTTATAATCTGATCAGACGAATATACGTAATCAACTTTAGTTAGTTGTAAAGCCGATTCAGGCATAGTTTTAACTTCACTTTCTTTGGGGTCCTGCACAATAGTAACCCCTCCATTATCGGCTACTTTCTTTAGGCCATAAGCGCCGTCGCGATTTGCCCCCGAGAGAATAATTCCTATCAACTTATCACGATAAGCATTTGCAGCAGTAATAAATGATAAATCGATTGAGGGCCTTGAATGATTTACCGGATCATCGGCCGATAGTGCAACACGATTAGCAAGTTCGATAAACATATGATAATTAGCTGGTGCCAAATATGCCCTCCCTGGTTTCAATTGTTCTTTATCAAAAGGCTCAAACACCGGTATACTCGATTTTAGGGAAAGGGCTTCAACAAACCCTGACCGTACATGTTTTAAGCGGTGAAGACATAGCAATAGGGGTAAAGGAAATGTAGGTTGCAAAGCATTCAGAATCCTTGTAACAATCTGAAAACTTCCTGCAGACCCTCCTATTATAACAGCTTTATAATTCATATCTTATTTATGCAAGCTTCTTTTTATAAACACTTTCTTGAATACTCACCAGCTCAAAACTTGGTGGATTTGGGTTAAGCTTTATCTGCTCCCGTAATCCAATTGCCAGGTTTCCGTTCCCTGTAAGTGAATCATACATTATTCCAAGAACCTTTTCCTGATATGTTGGGTTAAAATAAATCATCACATTCCGAAGAAGAATGAGTTTAATATTTTTTGGTGCGTTTTTATACTCAAAATTATCGACAATGAATTCAACATCCTTAATAAGCGAAATATCTCTTTTTACATCAAATTTTTCATACTTAAAATAGTTCTCCAACTCTTCCTCCCCATACATCCTTTTATAGTTTTCGGCTGAAATTTCAATTTTCTTCATAGGATAAGAACCCGATTTAATCAAATCAATATTCTCCTGTGAGAATGAAGTTGAGATAATTTTTACTTTATCCAACAAATGCAACTCTTTTAAAAAGATACACAATGAAAATAATTCACTTCCAGAAATAGAATATGGCAGCCATATTTTAAAATTCGAGTATTGCTTTTCTTCAATTCCATTAAAAAATTCATCTCTTAACCATCTCCAGAAAGAAGGATCACGAAACATCTCGCTTGATGGTACACATACCTGGGCCATAAAAGTGTTAAAGAATTCGGGCTGACTGCTAAGCTTTCTGAACAAGCTCTCGGGTGAAGTAAGGTTGTTTTTAGAGATGATATACTCAAGCCTGTGCTTAAATGAAGTAAGCGCAAAGGTTGAGAAATCATAATTATAATGATCCTTTATTAACCTGATAATCTCTCTTATATCAACAATTCCTAAATCAACCATAAATTAAAAAAGTATTAATTTCCCATTGAAATAATATTCAGTATTTTAATGGTTTTCTTGTTTTTTGTTTGAATAGGTGAAAATGTATTTTTAAAAACAAATTGTTTTTTATTAGCATATACTTCTTCAGTCAACTCAACTGTATTACCGTCAGAAACCCTTGCAAATAAAAGGGCATCGACTTTGCTGTCGTGACCAAAAATTTCAGCATGGGTCCTACCAATAACAGCATCTAAAGGCGAGTTTAATAAAATCAAAAGCCTGTTATTTGCATTGCTTATTGTGCCATCTATCTCGTACTCTATGACATAAAAAGCACTGTGCAATGCATTAATAATAGATTCAAGTTCTTCTTCCCGCCGGGCAGATTCTTCCTGAGTAGCTTTAAGTTCTTCCATATTCTGCCTCATTTCTTCTTCCTGTTCGGCCATTTCAGCAGCTTGCAGCTGTGATTTTTTAAGTAATTCAGCAGTTTTAGTATTAATTTTAGCTGTTATTATAGTAGATGCAAGATTTTCCGATATTTTTTCTCCAGCTTCAATCTGATGCGGAGCAAACTTATTTAATGATGCCAGTTCGATTATCCCAATCAATGTTCTTTCAGACATAATAGGTAAGAGCAAAAGATTTTTTGGTGGGGTATCGCCTAAACCGGAAGTAATTTCGATATAATCCTCCGGAATTTCAGTAAGATTAATAGTTTTTTGTTCAACAGCACAGGTACCAACCAAACCTTCGCCTACTTCAATTTCTTTAGACAAATATTTTTTACGGTTATATGCAAATGCCGAGGCAAGGTATAATTGTTTCTCATCGACTTCTTTCAATAAGAATAATCCTCCCTGAATGGCATCAAGATATTTCACTAATTCGCGAATAAATGCATCTGTAAGTTTATTAAGATCATCGCTATTTTCCCGTAAAATATCGGCAAACTTTGCGATACCCTCATTCAAATAACGACGAAGTTGGTTCTGTTCAGCATGCTGTATCTGTTCTTCGCGCGTTTTTCTTAAATTTTCTTTTAAAGCAAGAAGGGTTTTACCAAATGTATCACTTTTACCTTGCAATGATACATCAATATCAAATTTTTGCTTCAGTACCCCATCAATAAATTTTTTCTTATCTTTCAATGAATAATTAATCTTATTGAGGTTAGTACTCAACAAATTAAATTCGTGTTGAAATTCAACAGATAAATCGTTGGTCAGCAATTTCCCTTTTGACAAATTATATGTGAAATCGATAAATTTTGTAACCGGATTTATTATATCCTTTTGCAGCATTAATAATAAAATAATGTATAATACAATTAATATCAGATATATAATAAACAATATGCCAATGAATATACTGTTTAAAAGTTGTCCTTTCTTTAAACTAACACTTACTAAGCTATTATACCTGTTAAATACTTCTTCATATTCCTTCTGAAATGTAGCTACAAGACCTATATCTCCGTTAGGGCCGATGAGTTTTATCTGTTTATAAAATGCATTTAATTCTGAATTATATGAATTTAGTAACTGAATAAAACTATTTGATAATTCATCCGAATCTAAGGATGTAACTATCATATTACTAAATTCTTCTGTAATTTTTTGTATTTGAACAAAAGCTCTTAAATCAGACTTAAGAAGAAGCTCTGTTTCAAATTTCTTTAAATCCGATAGTGGCTTATAAAATTCCTGAATTTTATGTGCCGACGCTAATTCAATTAGTTTATCAGAGTTTGATTCTATCGAATTAATATTCCCAATATTACTTGCGCCTATTTGCTGATATCCAAGTAATAAATAGTTAAAAGCTGTTTCATAATTTTTCAATGACAAGAGAAAAGTATCCTTTGCATTAATAATGTCTTCTGAAACAGAAAATATTTTATTATTTTCAATACATAAAAATGTATCCCTAATACTTTTAACAGCTGAATTGAATTGATTTATGTAATTGCTTTGACTTTCACCCACATTATTTTCAGTTTCAATTTTCAACCTAATAGATGAATAAAATGCGTATGATTCAACAAGTTGTTTGCCTGTAAAAGCGAAAACTTTCCCTATTTCTGCATTCTTTTTTCCCCTGTTCGATCCAAACCACACAACACCCGCAGTAAGTATGCAGAATATAATGAAAAAGACAATTTGAAGTAAAAACCTGCTTTTTATATTATTAAGCTTAGGACTCATAGTAACTTAATGATGTTAATTAGTTTTTATAGTAAGCATGTCCTTTTTTCTGAAATTTAACTGAATATGACCCTAAAATAGTTTCATGCATACCCAATATTAAACAACCACTATCATACAGGTTCCTTTGAAATAAATCAAAGACCCTGCTTTGTAAATTGTAATTAAAATAAATAATTACGTTACGGCAGAATATAATATCAAACTTGACATAAAGAGTATTTGTTTCTTTTACCAAATCATGTTTCTTATAAATAGGTTTTTCACGCAGGAAATTGTTCATTTTTATACTGTCGGCTCCTTTATCAATGGAAAAATACTTTTCATAAGGAACATCATAATACTCTTCATAATTATATGGATTTTCTTTAATGACTTTATCAAAGTTATCCAGATAGCCGATATTGAAACGATATTTATATTCCCCTTTTTTGGCCTGATCAATTACATCAGTATTAATATCGGTAGCATAGATTTTTGTTTTCTCAAGAAGTCCCATTTCGTTTAATATAATCATCATTGAATACACTTCCTGACCCGTTGAACAGCCTGCATGCCAGATATTAATTACAGAATTGCTTTTAAGCTTTGGCAATATAGCATAACGTATAGCATGCCATACCTGGGGATCACGAAAAAGCTCGGTCGTATTAACAGTAATTTCTTTAATTGTGCGTTCAACAAAATCAGCATCATTTTTTAATTTGTTAATAAATGCACTAACAGTTAACTTATTATCAGTTAATACCTTAATCAACCTTCTTTTTAGTGATTTTTCAGAATATTCACTGAAGTCATATTTTGAAGATGTCTTTAATGCGTACAAGAATAACTGAAAATCCTGGTCTGTTACCATCACTTAATCAAGTTAAAACTGACTCCAATTGAACACCTGAAGCTTCATATCTTAAATCTATTAAATCTTCGGGAATTAATAAAACAAAATTTTAATTAATTATACCTCTTATTTCAAATATAACCATTTTGAAACGAATTGTCCATATTGAGTTATGAGATAGTTATGGAAATGTTTTGATTTTAATAGTGTTTTAGAACTGTAAGAAAGATTTTATCGGAATAAATAAATTACTGAGCAAGCAAAAAACAACTTTATTTTTTTTCTGTATGATTAGAATATGGAGTTGTTGATCCAAATTTCATTTTAATCCATCGTGGAAAAATAATAGTTCCAATGATCAGATAAGGATAATAACTAATTAACCGCCACAAAAATGACAATAATGCAGCAAATGACTCCTTGAATTCAGGAGCCAGCTCAATTAAATGGCCAAAGTACCTGATAAAAATAAATTCTGAGAATCCGCTACCCCCGGGTGTCGGGCTAACTAACATCATTATCCATGCGACTAACTGTCGTGCAAATAATAGAAAATGGTCCGGTACAACAAAGAAAGCCAGGAACAATGCATTCACAACCCAATAACGCGAAGTCCATGATAATGCTGTGGCCCCAAAAGCTTTCAGCCAGAAAAGTATAGGTTTTCTGATCAACTCCTTCGAACTACTGATAATTTCGGTACCGGCTTCGTTTGCACCTTGGCGCCATCTGCGAAGTATTGGCAATTTAAATATCCAAAGCAATAACCATTTTAATCCACGCGGATTAAAAAATAAACCATAACTCAGTACTGCCGTATAAAGCACCTTAAGTATATACCCCAGAATAGCAAACAGAAAAAACTCATTTGTAAATGATACTGCATCTATTGCACTTTCGGAAATATTAAATAATACATTGGCTTTTACAAAAAGAAGGACAAACGGGAATGTCAGGATAAAGTATAATTCGTCGAGAAAAGATGTTGCCATTACAATAGCTGAAGATTTACCCAAACCAATTCCTTCTTTATTTACATAGATTATTGCAACACTTGTTCCCCCGATAGCTGAAGGTGTAATTGCTGAAGTAAACTCCCATAACATAATAACCCTGAATGACTTCAACCAACTTAGTTGATTATCGGATAACACCCTTATCCTAATAATATATCCTAAGTCGCGAATAATCATGAGCAAAATCGCAAATCCTATCCAAAAGTAAATGCGCGGTGAGGACTGTATTATTTGAAATACGGAAGGGTCAAATTTTCGGATAAACATATAAATGACAACCCCTAACCCAATTATAACCGGATATATAATATTTGTTGTGCGAATCTTGCGAAATGGATTTTTTTTATCTGACATACAATCACTTTACTCTACAAATCAAACTTCTTTATCATTTTCAGCCAAAAAAGTCAATATTCAAAATCAACCAATTATAAACTAAATACAATATATTTAACATGGTTGCAGATTTGCATATTTACCAAACGGAACTAATTTAATGTTATTTTTTATCAATCATTTTAGAATAGTTTAAATTTTTAATTATCTAATGTATTCATGTTTTTTCAATATAAACTATCTTTATAGGAGTTACGAAAATACAAATATTTAAAACTCAGAAATAATGAACAAAAGAATCCTATTATTATTTGCAGCGATAATCTCATTGCTTGCAATAAAAGCACAGGAATGCGACTTTTATTACCCTGAAAATGAAGGCGCTGAATTGGTTTACAAGAATTTCGACAAAAAAGGTAAATTAAGCGGTACAAATACCCAAAAGGTAACTAAGTATTCAAAGACTGCAACTGGTGCTGAGGCAACCATTCATGTAAAATCAACCGATGAAAAGGGCAAAGATGCTTTCGAATCAGATTTAAATGTGAAGTGTGAAAATGGCATTTTCTATTTCGATATGGAAAGTTATGTTAATCAACAGTCTCTTAAAGGTATGGAAGGTATGGAATTTGTTGTTGAACATGAAAATCTTGAAATGCCTTCAAGTCTGAAAGTTGGAGATAAACTAAAAGACGGGTGGATTAGAATAAAGATATCAACAGGCGCTATGGTTATAATGTCTATGGAAGTTACAATTTCTGACCGTTTGGTAGAAAAGAAAGAAAGCATTACAACCGAAGCTGGTACTTTCGATTGTTACAAAATTAACCAAACTGTGCGTTCAAAAATGCCTATGAAGATTGAAACTAAATCGAGCGAATGGTTAAGCAAAGGTTCAGGAATAATAAAAAGTGAGAATTATTCTTCTGATGGGAGTATAACTTCATCGATGGTATTAAGCGCTATAAATAAATAGTATTTAATAAGGAAAATCTTCATTCAGACTGAAAGAAGAGGAATTTTCATATGTATTAATCTTAATAACCCCGATTGTAACAAGGTTTGTTAACACCCTTTTTGCAATCGGGCGTTTTATTTTCAACAATCCACAAAATTCATTTAATGTAATGTTAGGGGCTGTCTTTAAATAATCAAGCAGTTCTTTTTCGATTCTGTTATATTTTATCAGTACAGCTTTTTGTGAATACTTGTTCTTCCATACATTTACCATAATAGGGTCGGCAACAAAATTTTGATCGTGCACCCTTGTAAAGGCTCTCCATAAATTATCCTTCCAAGGTGATAAATGAGGTTTTGTAGTACTTTCGGGTATATTAACCTCTAAAATTGTTTTACCTTCTATCTGCCAGGTTTTTATCCAATAGTGTACCTTAGGTTTGCAAAACAGATCGGCTGCCGATTCAACCATAAAAATCTCTTCATCGGTATGTATTCCTGCAATTACACCATTATCTTTAACCCCAACAAGTAATTTGCCCCCTTCAGTATTAGCAAACGCTGAAAATGTACGGGCAATCTTCTTGGCGTCAGAAATTTCAAATTTAAAATCGAGGTGCTGATTTTCACCTTGCGATATTAAATTATTAATGTACCTGTTCAATGGTAATTAAATTATGGGCGAGAAAAATAGTGGAGATTAGGGGAATCGAACCCCTGACCTCCACGCTGCCAGCGTGGCGCTCTAGCCAACTGAGCTAAACCCCCAATTGAGCCCCAAAAATAAGAAAAATTAAGATAATACAAACAATCTGACAATATTTTCGATCATGCTTTTCTCCAATCGCTTATAGCTATTAGTTGAGGAAGCCTATTTTTTATTTTTCATTTCAATACTTTGCCAACAAACAAAGAAATGGCTAATTTTATGCTGATAAAATAATAAAAATGGAAGTTAAAAAAAGCCATTCTGCTGACCTTGAAAATAAAAAAGGACTTTTTTTTCAAATCGGTTTGGTAATCGTATTTTCGTCGCTACTGGTGGCTTTTGAATGGACTTCCAAGCCAACAGACATACAAATAATTGGAAATTTGCAGGAAATTCAGGTTGAAGAGGAGATTATTCCAATAACGCGCCAACCCGAAGAAATACAAATAACACCGCCTCCTCCCCTAATCATTGAACAACTTAATATTGTTGATGATAAACTGGAAATTGATGAGACTGATTTTGAAAGTATGGAAGCCGACGAAAACATGTCGGTTAATATTATGCCATTCTCAAACGACGAAGAAGAAGCACCTGAAGATGAATTTTTTACTGTTGTTGAAGAAATGCCAAAATTTCAAGGAAAAGGTCCTGAAGAATTCAGGAATTACATTTCTACAAATCTACGGTACCCGAAAATAGTCCAAGACATGAAGATTGAAGGAAAAGTATATATGCAATTTGCGATTAACAAAAACGGCGAAGTATGCGATGTTGTTGTCCTCAAGGGTGTTCACGATGCACTAGACCAAGAGGCAACTAGAATAATAAAAGCATCACCTAAATGGACGCCCGGCAAGCAACGTGGCCGTTCAGTAAAAGTTCTGTTTGTATTTCCAATTTCATTTGTACTTAATTAATCTATGTTTACTACTCCCTATTTATTTCGTTGTATTGAAAATTCTATAATTTTGCGCACTAATATTTTTTAATGGAAGACATCTCTACTCAAAAGACAATTGAAAAAGCAGTTCTTGTAGGAGTTATCAGTTCACTCCAAACTGAAGAGGAAGTAAACGACTACCTTGAAGAACTTGCATTTCTTACCGATACTGCAGGGGCAATACATGTTAAAAGGTTCACACAAAAGATTTCCCTCCCTAACTCGCGAACATACATAGGTTCAGGTAAGCTTGCTGAAATAAAAGATTACGTGGTCAATAATGAGGTCGATATAGTAATTTTCGACGATGAGCTTAGTCCAAGTCAGCTCAGAAATATTGAAAACGAACTTCAATGCAGAATCCTCGATCGCACAAACCTGATACTCGATATTTTTGCAAAACGGGCACAAACAGCCCATGCCAAAACGCAGGTAGAGCTGGCTCAATATCAATATTTGCTGCCCAGGTTAACCCGAATGTGGACCCACCTTGAGAGACAAAGAGGGGGAATTGGGCTTCGCGGTCCGGGTGAAACAGAAATTGAAACCGACCGAAGGGTTATCAGGACTAAAATTTCTAAATTAAAGGAGGATCTAAAGATTATCGATCGCCAAATGGCTACACAACGCAAGAATAGAGGTAAGATGATTCGTGTGTCGCTGGTAGGTTATACTAATGTTGGGAAATCGACTATTATGAACCTCATAAGCAAGTCGGAAGTTTTTGCTGAAAACAAGCTTTTTGCAACTCTCGATACAACAGTAAGAAAAGTTGTAATTGGTAACTTGCCATTTTTACTTTCAGATACAGTTGGGTTTATCCGTAAATTACCTCATCAATTGGTCGAATCTTTTAAATCGACCCTCGATGAAGTTCGCGAAGCCGATATCCTGTTACACGTGGTCGATATATCGCACCAAGGTTTTGAAGAACAGATAAATATTGTAACTCAAACCCTTCAAGAGATTGGTGCCTCGAGCAAACCAATATTTGTTGTTTTTAATAAGATCGACGCATATCAATTCGAGCAAAAAGACGATGATGATTTAACGCCGCGTACCAAGAAAAATTGGGAACTTGAAGAACTTAAAAACAGTTGGATGGCAAAAACAAACCTTCCCTGTATTTTTATTTCAGCAAAAAATAAATTAAATATCGAAGAATTTAAAACAACTCTTTACGATAAAGTACGTGAAATCCATATTACACGATATCCCTACGAAAATTTCCTTTACTAGCCCATTATACTGATATACCCCCTCAGGCTATATGCTAACAAAAGAGGCTGTGTAAAAAGTCTCTGTGGTTCTTCTTTAAACCTCTGTGTTTCTCTGTGTAATTCTTTTAAATTGTTGTTACACAGAGGTTCACTGAGAAGACACTGAGAGTCACAGAGGAGA